>JACCDO010036702.1_pt1 | contig 14541 bp, 6 predicted proteins | sample 7446101 | NCBI WGS metagenome assembly JACCDO01 (sample SAMN15323440, study PRJNA562643) | freshwater metagenome | isolation source: river surface water | place: USA:Blue River Watershed | collected 2017-08-16
ATCGTCGTACTGGTAAGACCACCGAAACCAATCCTAAATTCGTCAAGAACGGTGATGCATGCATGGTTACCATGGAGCCAACCAAGCCTATGGTTGTTGAATCATTCGCTGACTACCCACCATTAGGTCGTTTCGCTGTTCGTGATATGAGACAAACAGTTGCCGTCGGTGTCATTAAATCCGTCATCAAGAAGGAGGAATCCAAGAAGGGTGCTGCCAAGAAGAAGTAAACATGATTACCTCTCACTGTTAGCATTTTTAGTTCCACATCCATCTGACACAACTCCTGTTTCCCCTTTTTGAAATTAAAGAATATAGATTATGTGTATTTTTTAAAAAACAACCTATACATTATATCCATGTCTTGCTTCTGACCGCTTACTTGCTTGCTCTCTGCTCTATTGCTAACGCCGCTAGCAGCATGTCGGTCTCACCAAGCACGTTGCCCATCACTTGGATGCCAATAGACTCATTCTTCACACTCACCGGCACGTTCACAGCGGGAAGTCCGCTTAGGTTGGAAATAACCGTGTAAAAATCGTTGCAGATAGACGTGGCGTGGTCCGGTGGATCGCTGAGCCGGTACGGCAACGTGGGTGCAGTAGGGAATACCATCACATTTATCCCTTCATCCTTGTAGCAAGCACTGATTTCGCCACTAATTTTCTGTCGAATACTAGCGGCTTTGTTGTAATACTGCTCGTACGCCGACGATGTCAATACGTAGGTTCCAGTCAATATTCGCTTGATCACCTCTTTTCCGAACCCAGTTCCTCTGGTGCTGGCCACCTCATTCAACATGTCATTCATCACACTATCGCCGGTGTTGGAAGACACACTTTCGTTGACTCGGTGACCATATCGAATACCATCGTAACGTGACAAGTTAGATGCCGCCTCTGAGCAAGCTAGAACATAATACGCTGGCAATGCTTGCCTCAGACTGGGTATCGATACGGGTTTGATGGAGGCCCCCGCGTCTTGCAGTACGTTGATAGCTGCTTCCCATGCTGATCGAATGTCCGCAGGCAGTTCTTGTATTATGCACTCCTCCGGCACGCCCACCTTGAACCCTTGCAGCGAAATTGCATTCGATTGGCAATCAATCATTTGTTCTATTTCGGTTTTGGTGTAAGCGGGAATTGTTGTTGCGGGAACTAGTAAGCTTTTATCGTACGTGCTTTTGTCCCACTTACAATTCAATGCCTTCAGTAGTGACGACGTCGTGCTGAATGACTTCTTCATTTTGAACGGCATATTGTGTATCATCGTGGCATCATTCTTGTCGAAGCCAGCAATAGCGTCAAGAATTATGGCACTATCTAACACGTTATTCGCGATAACTCCAATAGTATCCATGGACGACGCATAGGATATCAAGCCAAATCTAGAAACACTACCATATGTTGGTTTTAGCCCAACTAGACCACAAAAGGATGCAGGCAGCCTAATAGAACCACCGGTGTCCGTGGCAATAGCAGCTGGTACAATACCTGCAGCTACAGCGACCGCACTACCACCGGAGCTACCACCAGGAGATAGTTGTGGACTATTAGCAGGAGTTTGAGGATGAAAGCAAGTACCAAATGCACTATTCAATAAACTTGAACCCATTCCAAATTCGTCCATATTTGCCTTAAAACCGGGAATTGCATGACTATTCTTCAATCTCTGGACAATAGTAGCGTCGTAAATACTTCTAAAATTCTCTAACATTTTTGATCCTGCTGTTGTTTTAGAATCTTTTACATTAATATTATCTTTAATAGATATAGGAATGCCAGCGAGCAGCGATAATGGACCGCTACTAGATCTGATTTTGTCAATATCATTAGCTCGTTCAATGCAGTAGTCCTTGTGACTGTCTAAAATTGACTGATTGCCAGTTGACTTCATTGATTCTGTAAGCTTCAATGCATCATTCACGAGAGAAGTAGAGCTTATCTCGCCGGCGGTTAACGACAGCGCATAATCTAAGACGCCTTTACGTCTGCCCACCAGCTTCATCACTTACTTGCTGGTTTTGTTAAACCTTCAAATTTTTTTGCAAGTTCTGGAGTACCGACATCTGCAGGTGCCACCTGCCAGGTGGCACAGGTGCAACTCCTTGCCTTGCCCGCAGCAGCACTGTCACGTAGGAAGAGAGGAAGAAAGAGGCAAGACGGTAAGAGATATTCAACTTTATTATAATTTACTGTTGTCTCCGCCGACTGTGCTGTTTTCGGATTTCATGGGCGAAACGGTCTTGCTCCACGAGGGAGAGCTGGGTCCTAGGGGTAAGAATAAATAAATGATTAGACGCGGAGTAGTAAGGAGGAATGATACAATTAACGGTTACCGGAGCTGTTCAAGGCGCTTTGTAGCAAAGATGCATCCTTGTTTTTCTTGTTGTACCAGTAGAATCCAAATGCAATACCAGCGCAACCAAGTAGACCGAAGACTACTCCGATAGCTGCCTTTCCACCCTCTGATAATCCCCCTGAACTCTTGGAGTTGGAGTTGGAGCCAGGAGCATCTGAAGGCTGCATTGTTGGTGCCCCAACCATTGTAGGGTACACAAACCAGTTGTAATTGACCGCATCGGATACACCGTAATAATATCCTCCATAAGACGACGATGACGATGACGATGACGATGACGATGAGGAGGAGGAGGAGGAGGAATAGTAATAGTAGTAGTAGGATGACGAGGAGGATGAGGACGATGAGTAGTACGAGGAGTAGGACGAGCCATCGTCGTCAAACACAGAACCGCAGTAGCTTCCAAGGGACATTTCATAACCAGCATACGCACTGCATGAGTCATCTTCATAAAACTTAACAGATAGTCCGCTGAATTGGATGTATAGCTCGTAGAATCCGTAGGATCCGTAGTAGATGCACGCGTCGTTGCTGTACGCGGTGTAACCAGAGATATCAGACGCTTCGCAAGACTTGTCCACTGAGGCATATGTTCTCATCATGGTGTAAACGGTGCCAGATGGAAGGTCGTAGCCGGAGTCCTTGATGCCGCTGTTGCTGCAACTTAAACTATATGGAGTGTAATTGAAGTTATAGCCGACATCATCCGCGCCGTAAGTCATATTGGGCATGTTCGCGTAGTAGTACTGAGCATCCCAGTCATCATCCGCATAACTTGAAGCAGACGAGGAACTTGACGAGTAGTAATAGCCTCCGTAGTAGTATCCTCCGCCGTAATACGCACTTAGATCGGCTTGGAAATTGCAGCCTTCGTAGAAAGATTCCGAAGCTGCCGCAGTGCCGCTGCAGTCTGTGTTGGCATAGAGGGACTCTATTAACTCACCGTTTGCACTGCACGTCCACTGGCCGCTTGAGACGATTTCTCCGTTACCATTGTAAAGAGGAATGCACACTCCTTGAGTGTAAGCTGAGGACATAGGTGGAGCGGAATTGCAGTCCGCATCGTTCAAGTTGAACGTGGACAATGAAACAAAACCAGGGGCGCTTGTAGGGGAGCTTGTTGGCTTGCTAGAAGCGGTGTAGGTGGTAGGTGCGACAGTTGGCACATCTAATGTGGTTGCCGTATCGTCGTCGGCCATGTCTCCAAGAGCCAACATGGCGGCTTTGAAGTTCACGAAGTCGATGCTACCCAACCCAGTGGCAGGATCCCAACCAGTAACTGCGGTGAAGCCTTGCTCGCAGCAGACCACGCCGTACACATTACAGTTGTTGTTGCCGGCAGTGATATCGTTGAAGATATAATTGGCACTGTTGGTGTCGATGGACTTGAGGTAGTACAACGCGGGATTCAACCAACCAATCTTGGACTTGCCAGCACTGACTCTTGCATTGTTTACCAGCGACACCAAGGCGCCAAATGTTGGAGAACTAGCTGAGGTTCCGAACAAACCGGTGTAGACAGGGTAAAGTTCGGTGGATGACAGAGCGATCAAATAGTTACGTCCCATAACGGCTACATCGGGATATCCACGGCCGTTTCTGTTGAAGCCTTGATAAGGCGAGTTGCTACTTAGATAGGCATCCACGAAAGACTTTTGAAACGTTGGAGTTTCGAAATAGTTCGAGAATCCGCCGCCAGTGGTGATGATACCGTTTGTAGCTCCGCTGCAAGCAACTTCAGGATTTCCTGCTTCAGGGCCTTGTGTCGCACCAACCGCAGTAACATATTGTGAACTTGCAGGCCATTCTGGAGAGTATTGACAAGTTATTGCGTCCTCAGTCATGGTGCCTGGTGCACCGTCGTCACCCGAGGCGGCGAGGAGAGTGATACCCATGGTAGCTAAGATGGCTGCCTCTTCATCGAATGTGTCCATCTCCGTGCTAGTCATGTAAAATTCTTCTGCACCATATGAAATACTGAATAAATCAGGAGGGTTAGCCATGCTTGCAACTACTGACAACCAACTCCACCACTTGTTCGTGTAGTAGTAAGTCATGGGGGTTTGTTGTGAGATGCCCATCATGTATTGCACGTCCAAGTTACTCTCTGCGCAGTCGTTTCCATCTGGGCAGTACTTGGTCTGGTGAGAGGTCACGTAATCCACGGAGTCGGAAGGAATACTGAAGTAAGAAAGGAAATTCTTCAAGTCAACAGTACTATACTCCTGCCCGATCGAGGCGTAAATAGCTTGTGACACATTGTTGCTGCCAATGTTGCTGTCCACGTTGTACACGGTGTTGATGACGTCGGGATACACGAACTCCAGCGCAGTAAGCATGGTTGGGTCGTAAGCACTCGCTCTGATTTTGTCGTTAATTACTTTCTTGTCTGCTTCACTTGACATGTGAATCTTCTTCTTTGGTAATGGCATATCAGTAGTAGCGAAGACTCCGTTGATGTGACTGGCGATCTCAACTGGCAAGAAGTATTTCTCGGTGCGGATAAAGTGCTCAACACTCTTGTCGTGGTGCGTGATCTTATAATGATTGAATTCTGTGTTGAACATCTTTTCCCAAACTTCAACTGGTGCACGAACGTGGACGTAATCACCATTGACTGTAATTTCATCAATAATAATACTTGAATCAAAAGATTCTAGATACTCCTTCACGGCATCAAGAGCTGCAGGATTCTTAGTTAATTCGCTGACTTCAGACTTTGACATATGTTTACCATATTTAGGACTGCGAGGATCAGATACTTCAAGAGCAATATTCTTAACCTTATCCATATTTCGTTTTTTCAATGAAAACATTACATAGTGATACTCTTTGCCATGAACACGTGTAACCTTGGAAATATCACGACGAGCTTCAAGGTGTGCAATACCCTTCAAGACGTGATTCTTAGATTGGGTAACACCACGTAAATTATCATTCTTTTTAACTTTCGTTTCTTCCTCCTTTTTATTTTCTTGGTTCATTTCCTTACGGTCGTGACTTACATACTTGGAGGATCTCTTAGCCTTTTCAATCTTTTCAACAAGTTCATGATTCAAAGGAATCTTTGCCTTTACTTCATTTGATAACTTATTGGCAACCTTAAACGACTTTGGGACTGTCGATTGATGCGAAGCCTCAGCTGCTGCCACAACCGAGAGGGTGGCAACTAAGACAACGATACCAAAGTGCATCTTTCTTCTACAAGAAGTTCTAGTTGCCTTTTTTGAAGATCCACCGAATAGGGTAGGGGAGTAAGCCGGCCCGGTCCCGTTTTGATTAGTTTAACTCTGAAAGGCAATACTATGAGTAGAGTAAGAGCCTCTTACTAAGAGTTCCACTATCTCTCTCTCTCTCTCTCTCTAGATGGCGTAGTTGGGTGTGGAAACAGGTCTTCCAAAAAAAGGCTTGTAGAAATCGGAATTATTATCCTTCAAATTCCATCCTCTTCCGAATTTTCCTACTTAAATTAGTCTTTCCAAGTTAGGTGGCTACGTTGGGTTGACTAATCGAATTAAAGTAATTGAAATTTCCAGTGTCACGAGGGTGTTGCATCCAAGATGCTCTCTTTGAACGAAACCTTTGATGAATCGCGCGCAATCAAGATTTTAGTTGTGCCAATTGGTGAGAATTCATTTTTCGAGGAACATTTCAACATAATCTCTCGCATAAATACTCTTCAATTCTATGAGTTGACGAAACCTTCGACGTGGAAGTTAGACAATAAAGCATTGAAGCACTTCAATTGGAATAAAGGGGATATAAAATTTGATTTTTTGAGATATGATCGGATACCAAATAGTGCTGGCGACTTAGATAATTACCAATCGTCGAGGAAGGTGTTGATGATCATGGGCTTGATCAATTATCCTGAATTAGGGAAATATGCCGACAAAGTCACTGAAGAATTGGATTATTTCAACAGAAGGCATCCGTCTATATTGCTGAGGAAGTGCTTCATATTCAATTACATGTTTGATTCAAGTCCGTTGAGCAATTACTTGCCTAAATCTCCATCAAATGATCCAAATTTGTTGGTAGTATTTCCTCCTGAAGGCAAGTGTAATGAAGGTGGAGTAAGTATGATAGAAGTGCATCTGCAAGAAGTCATGACTGATGCTGTAGTAAAAATAATCATATCATTGGAGCAGCAACTAGTTGTTTGTGAAGACAACAGAGTAAAGAACACCATACCGGCCAACTTATCACTGAGTACCATCTACGATGAGCTAGATGACGCCGGCAGCAGTAACTTAAGAGATTCCTTAAATGTTTCTTCCACGTCCACGAAAAATTTAACCAATTCAATATCAGCGCCTGCAGGTGCAGCTGCTCGTAAAGGCGGCGCGAGTGTGTACAAAAAGAAACCTTTAGGTCGTTTAAAGAAATGGATGGGTGATATTTCCTTGCAAGTGTGCTCGCCTATCGATGCAATCGATCACTACAACACAGCAATACAAGAGTGCAGGAACAACAATGACTACATGTGGCTGGCTGGGGCGCTGGAGGGCTATGCGACTGCTGTTCTGTTGCTTATCAAACTAGGCATTTCACTGGAAGACATCGTCGGCAAGGAGTTGAAAGCATACAGCACGAATGCAGCGTCAAGTACTGACGTTGAAGAGGAGGAGGAAGAGAAAGTGATTACAACCGACGCGATGAAAGCCATGCCCTTAGTCGAGGACAGAGTCACGGAAGCGCTCTCCATCTATGCCAAAAGTGTGGCATATTGCACTCTGGAGGTTGAGTTGGTGTTGAAATTGGCGAGAATGTATGAAGACATATGCATCAAAGAGAGGAGCAACCCTGGTTACTGCTTCGACGGTCGCTACTTTGAGCTGCAGCAGAAGATCATGAACTGCATATTGCATGCGGTGTCGACGCAAGGACTCAATGCGCAGCAAGAGATTGAGTGCACGTTGGAAGGCGGTTTGATCTTCAACAGGCTGGGATTGAGGCGGAAATACGGCCTTTTCTTGTACGTTGCTGCGTTAATGAGTGCGGAAAATGACCAAATGCACGTAGCTCATTCGCTACTGCAACATGCGTGTGCGCAGTACAACGCAGATAACCACGACTTGATTGGCTCCCAAGGCGCCGGTGCTAATGGACCAGCTAGGCGCAGTAGCAGTGCCTGGAACAATGTTTATCGCGCCTTATACGCGCACTCGGCATACGTAGGGAATGAAATAGGCGATACGGTGTCCGCTGCCCGTAATATCGCGTCCCTTCTTCAAGTTATGATGGGACTTACCTTCAAGCATTCGAAGGACTGCCGCCTCCTGAACCACACTGCGCCGCAGATACACAAGTATATACAAGAACTAGCGAGTGGTCGGGGAACGAGTAGCATCTTTGGGCGATTGTCTAGTTACGGGGACTCCAGTGGCTCGGGGAAACCGATGCCGCGTCTGAGCATCTCTAATTACACCCTGCGTGCATCAGCGACTAGTGATCAGAGTAGTGCGACGCAGCCGCCTCCCTCGATATTCAATGTCGAGAAAGCCAAAAATGCCAAGGCGCCAACTGGTCCTGCTCCGGGCGCTGCTGCGCCGAAGATGATTCTTTCAGTGCCCAAGCTGATGGGTAATATATTCAGCAAGTCGAGAGAAGCCATCAAGAAGCGAATCCACAGTCCTGCGGCAGCAGGTGCGCCGAAGATCAAAAAGGCTGGCGGTAAAAAGAAATCTCCCGGTACGTCACAGGGACAGTCGAAGAGAGTCTTGGTAAGCAAGTCAAATGCGTCAATGGCTAGCGCGAAGCATGACTCGGGCGTGGTAGCCGCGGTAGTGGGTGCCACCAACGCCAACTACGTGTCAGTTGAGCATCAAGAGCAAGCGGTTGACATTATCACCACGATCACCAGAGAAATCCCGCCAGCATTCTCGTTGGAATTGCCAATTACTCTCTTGGGAATGAAGCTTTTACTGCTGCCTTCAACTGTCAGGCCGAAATTGTTGGCGCCGGAGATCACAACTGCTGTTTACTCCCTTCATAATGTAAGAAGCGACGCTGTTGTCGATGGCGGCGCTACTAGCAATGCGAACGCGAAATCAAGCAGCTTGTACTATGACCCGTTTGCCGCTAAGAAGGAGAAGGAGAGAGCGCTGGACATCATCTGGTCAGTTGGTTACACCAGCAGGATCACCGCGTACTTCGTCAACCCGCTGTCGATAGCCATCAAGCTCGACACTGTCACGGTGATAGCAGAGGGCGTAGAACACCAGTCGTTCCCTATTACGGTGGAGATACCAGCTAATAGTGAGAATTACGAGGTTGATTTGAGCATACTGCCCAAAGCGGAAGGGGCGTTGAAGGTAACAGGGCTGCAAATGTTCATGAACAACGCCAAGTACAAGGTGTACATCGACGACAAGGGCTTTGTTGGCAATAAACTTAGTAGATTAATGAGGCAACGCGGCACTCAGTACTCTCCTTCTGCGGTGAGCATCACTTCGGGATGTCCCATCTTGCAGATTTATGCCAGTGGTGATACACTGAAGTCGGCTGACCAGCAAGTGCAGCATGTGGCCTTGTTACCGGGTGAATTGCGGAGTGAAGTGATAACTTTGCAGCGAGAGCGCGTCTCTGGAGAAGGGATCCATGACAGCCAATCTAAGGAGGTCGTGGGAGATCTGGCGCTGACAGTCCAAGAGTGTATCAATGGGGTGAAGAGGACATACACTATATGCGACTACTGCGCGCGCAAAGATGCTGTGGATATCCCTGCAGCACCAAAATGCGTCAAATTCAAGGCGATCAACAGTGAATATATCATCAAAATGCTGAATGAGAGCGGCACCATCACGCTTCCCGTTGATATCTCGTACATTGCAGGCGCGTCGTCGGTCGAGGTAGTCGTCGATGTGATCCCTGATGTCAGCGCAAGAACCGCGCAAGTGCCAATTTATCGCAGACAAGTTTCGACGGTTATAAATTTAATCAAAGAGGAAGGTCTGCAGCTCGCGCGCACTCCCGTCAGCAGCTTCAGTGCTAATATTACCGACTATATTCCGGTTATTGAGCAAGCTGTGGGTTGTCCCAGAGAGTCCGTCGTGCTTCTGGATACGAAGAAGACCTCGTTGTTGTCAATCAAGAACAGCGTGTCGATGCCCGTTTACTTCGGATACAAGGATGAGGACGTGCACGCAGCCATCAGCAAGGCTGCCGCAGCTACCAACATCACGAATACTGGCAAACTCAAGGTATCCGAGCTATTGGCTGGCACCTTTGCCGTGCCCAACAGCATCTTCAGCAACGTAACTCTCGAGATGGACGTCGAGGACTCGAAGGAGTACGTCTTCACTTACGGTTACATGAGCCGTAACAAAACACGCCATGGAACTGTAACCCTCGCTCGAGGCAACCAGGTCGATAGTGTGTCGTCTCTCTTCGGCAGGACCAAAGTCGAGCACCGCAGCAACGAGCAGCAGCTGAAGACCAACCAATTCATCGAACTCAACACGAAAATCACATTTCCTGTCCCTGGCGGCACCGTTGATTATAAAGACTACTCCGTCGAGGTGACGCTGCTGGTTTTGAACCGAGACACCAAAAGTGTCGCCAAAGACTGCATCATCAACGGGAAGTCCAGGGATATCCAGCAGCTGAACGCAGCGCAACCTTGCCCGGATGGTTTGCAACTGCACAAGAATGTCAAGCTGTTATTTTCTAAGTCAGGAAACTTCTCGATCGTCGTCGCCATAAGGCCGAAGCGCGGCTCTGCGGCGCAGCCTGTAAACTATTGTTATCTCAGTGAACCTTATAATCTGAATTTGTAATTAAGAAGCTTTTGGCTGTGGAATTGGGTACGAGGACCGGTTTTTTTTTGAAATTTTTGAAAAAAAACAGAAACTTAGGAAATGGAGCGCCGATTGGTGTTCCACGCTTCTTCCTCTGGCGCCGAGATGGTGATAGATGTCAGTGGAATAGACGGTTTAGTACAATTTAGCCTGGAAAACTCTGTGTTTGAAACGCACTTTGATGGTCTGAGCATGATCCTGTGGAAGGAGGATAGCACACTCACTTGGAACTCTTTGAGCTTAGTAGGTATGCTAGTCGGCTGTGATATGGGTCGCTATAACTGTTTAGGTAGTGTGCTACCTATTGGTGTTCTAACGGAACTGTGTAATGAATGCTTGACTATTTCTAACTTGGAAATGTTTTTCCGTATTTTTGACAACATATATCCCAACTCTATTCACGTAAGAAACCGCGAAGTCATCAATATTGGCGCATCTGAGGTCAAGTCAGATGCTGGTGTTGATAGTGTTTTAGAAGCTTTACGTAACCAACTACTAGAAATAAGAATAGCAAGTAAGATAGATAAAGCTACTGTAAGTTGCATTACTGCATCATGGTTATCTAACTGCCAAGCCTTGGATAGCGACTGTTTAGCGGATGAAGGCGTTCAAAGTATCGCGGAAAGAATCCAATTACTACATAATAGTGAAGGCACCATTGAAGATTATATAAAAACCGACACAACACTATTGTTAGATGCAAAATTGTGTTTACTAAATGCAACCAGGAAGAAGCCCGCGAATACAAGTAAAGACAGCAATAACTCGGATATATGCAGCCAACTATGGGTGCTCCTTGTCTTGTCGGAGGTGTTCAAGACCACCGCCGTGTACGAGTATTGCGCCTATCTTCTGTATACTTGGTTGGTCATAGACGGTAAGGACGGGAAAATAACCAAGACTATCAAGTCGCTGAACCTGAGCGACGACGACAATTTGAACGTACAAAACACGCTCAAGCAATATTTCTCCAGCCACGTCCCTGTGAATCCGCTCCAACGGACTGCAGAGCTGGCACCAGACACCAGCATTAGTAGTGATTCTGATGTCCCAACCGCACAGCAGCGCATCGACTATAGCACATACTCTGTCCCAGCTGTACCACCTACACCTCAGAGCAAGAGCGCTGGTAACAAGTCCATGTTGCCGGTTCCAACGGCTCCAACCAGTATCGTTAAAGGCATCAGCGACACCATGAGAGTAGATATCATCAGTTCCATCAACAAATTTTATGAAATTTACCCGACAATTTCAACCAGCACAACGCCTGTTGATTCCGACTTGCTAGAGCCATCTTCGAGCAACCCGCTGCCCACACCCGAGCCATATCCAGATAACCCTGTCGTGAAAACTAATAGCCAGCGAAGTGCGATGACAACCTACAGCAGCAGATATAGTACGAGCAAAGACAGCGATGATGCTATCAGACCGGCTCGCAGTGCAAGTCCCACCAGCTACATTACCCCCGCTAAGGCAGCAGCAAGTACCGAGAAGCCTCATCGAGAGGAGGAAGAGAGTATCACGAAGGAGGGCCCCAAAGGCAACCTTTACGATCGTAACGGGCGCTTCATAGGCCACAAAGCACGCGAGAGCAGAGTCTCCTTCTCTGAGCCATTCAGTCGCGTGCGGAGCAGCACGCCCTTGTCTGGCATGAAGACGCCTACGAAAGACACTCGCACGAGCGTGAGTGGCTGCTACAGCGACCCCGTTGAGGGTCGATTGAGAGCGGTAGAGAGGTTACACGATGTAAAACGCCGTCAAAATTATGAAAATACGAAATTAGCCGTTGAAGAATCGATGCGAATTAGCCGTTTGAAGTCGGTAGAGCTGCGCGCAATCATGGCGCGAGTTGGTTATGGTCACACTAGTCCCAGCAACTCAACTAGCAAGCGTACTGGGTCGATTTTCCACAGAATCCGTGTCATCAATGATGGCGACAAAGGTGCAACTGCCAAAGTTGATACTAGTGCCTCGCCGGACACGGCGGCCATCGCCCAGCGACGTGCGCAGGAGCGTATTAAGCAGCATAAGCTGGACATGGAGCGGAGGAAGGAGAGCGACTTGCAGGCGAAGAAAGCCAAAGAGTTGCTTAAATGGCAAGAACGGGATCGTAAAATCCAACTGTTCTTAGAGCGTCAAGCTGCCGTTAGTGCGGCGGAGGCCTCGAGTGCAAAGACTAAGAATGTTAAATACGTGGTCTCAGAGCCATGGAATCACGGCTCGCCTTGGATGCTCAATGACCCAAGGAAGCAGGCGATGGAGAAGAAGTCGCATAGTATCGACGCACTACGTGCTGTCGGACTTGCGCCACTAGATGACGCGGAATATGAGACCATTCAACGTGGTCAGCAGGTGTTCGAGACGAGAGCGAACACGATGTCGTACGACGACGAGGCGGATGGCTTGACCATCGAAGACGATAACAGTGTGCATTACTACGAGCACATCCAGTACGACGCGGAGGATGACGAGTTACACGCGGCAAAGCCATCTGCTAGGTGCAACATCAACACGTTGTTCTCGCCAACGTCAGTTACTGATGCGGGAGGTGACCACAGTCCAACGGATTATGTCGTTTCTGTTAATATTTTGAGGGCGTGGAACTTACCAACTGATTTGTTGGGTAGTACAAATCCCTATGTGGTGCTCGACTGGGGTAAGTATGGCAGAGCGTGCAGCTTTGCCATCATGAACTCGACTCAGCCCAACTTCAACTGCGTCGTGCGATTCAAGTCGCCGCTAGAAACCGCAAGTCGAAAGGAAATAGAGAGTGCTAGTCCCCAGCACTTGGTGTACGTCAATAGACATCCCTTCGCCGTTGCAGCAGACACTCCCATCATGAAAGCCTACATATACAGTAGGAACGAAAGCATAAGCGACGAGTTACTGGGCGAAGGAGAGATCAACATGGGGAAAGTGCTGCACAAAGTGTACAGCAAGCGAGAGAAAGCCAACGAGGCCGCGAGCACGTGCGTTCTCAACCTGTATGACATGTCGTCCCAGTTCACCGGTAACTTGGAGCTAAGAGTTGGCATCAAAGATTGTGAATAAGTTTGTTCAAACATGTATATACAGTTGTTACAGTTTAATCTTGCGACGTTGTCGCGTCATTCAGCTTTCGTTTCTTCTCCTTCTCAGCTATTATGTCCGCCACTTCCCTCCGATCTCGCTTCACGGTATTCACTTTGATTAACTTGGCGGCTAGCTCGGGCGGCGGGTTGATCACTGCCGATGCGCTTGACTTGCTCTTCGACCCTTTCGTGACCGTTCCCTCGATAGTATACATAGTCAGTTCTTGTGGTTGATAACCTTTTCTATAGACTATCACACGTCGGTCGTCATGCGCCCCGACTGACGTTGACACTAATTCGGGGTATTCGTTGGCTACCGTATCGTGGATGATGTACGCTGCTTGGGGGTCATTTGTGGTATCGATAGTAATTTCATTCAACTCTTTATTCGACAAAAGTTCTTCTATTTTCTCTTTTATTTCAGATTCATAAGCATGCACTTGATCCATTACACTTGCTTTTACTTTATCTGCTGCTGTAGCATGTGATGCGTTTGCATCGCGAAACTTATTTGTGGCCTCCATTTTATTGAGAATACTGAATAAATGATTAGCACCACCATTTTGCTTTGCTGTCGCCGTCACTGTTGGCTTAGACTGTGGTCCAGCATTGAGTACTTTCTCGTTGCTTGTATTCTTACTGACTACTTGATTTCGACTTGCTGTGGGAGGTGGAGGTGCTGGTGGCTTGAAAGTATTCATACTTATGGGTGCATCCGTCGTTTGCGGCTTGTCCACTGAGGGTGCAACAGGTTCGGATAGTGGAGGCGGTGGGATATAATCATCGTCCGAATCAGCCATTATTACCGTGTAATATTACCAGTTTGGCTACTCGGGACTGCAAAAGCTTCAACTATCCTTAATAAAAGTTGAGTGCAAGTTTGCAAATTGCAATTTCGGGGCCGCTTTGATGGAGGGGTGTGGAAGAAGAAAAGGAAGAAGGAAGAGAGGAAGAAAGAAGAGAAGCCAGTAGACCAATTAAGATTGTCGAAGATTGTTGCGAATTTGACTAAGATTTAGATGCAAATTATACCATTTTCAAGATTTTATGACTCGTTTGAGGACCGCTTTTGGGTTCAAACCAGAAATAGAAAGTTCCAAAGTGAGGCACTTAGTGAGCCTCCAAGATGCAAGGATTTTTCTTGACCTTGTTGTATTTCTGCGTATTGGTATTGACTTTAGATGCATTTTCAAGGCAAATGTCAACTGCTTTAAGCAGAAAAGAGAGTACAATATTTATGAGCTTACAGGACCCAGAGTACGTAAGTAGGAATCTAGTCACTCACATTAGTCATCAGCGTATCGATA
>JACCDO011271100.1_pt1 | contig 14540 bp, 15 predicted proteins | sample 7446101 | NCBI WGS metagenome assembly JACCDO01 (sample SAMN15323440, study PRJNA562643) | freshwater metagenome | isolation source: river surface water | place: USA:Blue River Watershed | collected 2017-08-16
AAATAAAAATGAAATGCTTTGTAAAAAATAATATAAATGTATAAATCATAAACAAGATGTTATTACATAAGCATAATTTAGAAAGCGTTGACAAACAAGCCGCGTCAATTCCGTTTGAAGAAGAAAAAAGAGAAAATAATATATGGACGTGTTGGTATTGTAGTGAATATATATATTTAGATGAAGAATCGTGTAATTGCGAAGGTCATACAATGTGTATAAATTGTTTATGTAGTTGTGTACAATGTGGCAAATACAACGAAAAAAAATACATCGGGTTTTTAAATGGCTCGAAAATTATGAGACACTATTGCGACAACTGTCAAATCTATCCTCACGTAACTCCGATTGACATAACAAAATCAATCGATTGGATTAAAAACTCAAAACAAAATTTCAACAAGGTTGAAAAAGATATAAGTCATCAAGGACCAATAATTTCATCGAATTGGCTTACTGATAAAATATGCGTAGGCGGTTATCCAAAGACAAGGTTCGAATTAGAAAGATTAATTAAAGCAGGCATAAACGTATTTATTTGTTTAAACGGTTCAGACAAAACTGATTTTTACAAATATGAAACACAATTAACAAGTGGTAAAACATATATTAACGAACCTATTGAAGATTTAAATATTACAACGGATGATAGGATTCGCGAGTTATGTGAAAGAATTGTTATAAGAATACGCAATGACGATAAAGTATATATTCATTGTACGGGAGGTCACGGAAGAACTGGGACGGTAGCTGCGGTTGTGTTATATATGTTGTATAAATTACCAATACAACAAATATATGATTATTTGCAGTTCTCGCACGACCAGCGAGTAGGGAACTATTTTGGAACTGGTTGTTATTGGACAACAAAAATGGATGAAATTGAACCTCAAAAACATTGTTTTGCTTTAGGACAAGTGCCGACGCCACAAGCGAGTTGTCAGAGACGCCAAGTAGAACGTATTATTACAAAACTATTATAAAACCACTAAATAAATTTACACCTCTGCGTTTCATCGTGTCTAAATAATCCTCCAAACGTTTCCAAGTGTCATCGTCCATGGTCATAGCCTTTCTACCTTTATTTGCCAATTTAATAATCTCATTAATTTCACCAGGTGTAGGTTCTTCCGCCATCTAATAATTTAATAATTTTTGCTCATTTTTTATTTCTTTGTTTTCTTTCTAAATGTAATACTCTTTTTCCCCTTACATTTAAATTTCCCTCTTGTGAAACCTTTTGTATTAATAACTGATTTAGTACAAATTCCGATAGACCGCGGTTCATTTTTGACGCCAACCTTCTTTATACATTTACATAACTTGGTAGCCAATAATTTTTCAGCCTCCATCTTCAAGAGCCGTTTAGAACCAGGAATAGGTTTTTCATAAAATTCCAATATTTTTTTATAATCACTATCAGTTATTCCAGACATAATAATATTTTATATAATATTTACAAATATTATAATTATTTTATACATTATAGAAAATATTTATAAAATAATTAAAATTTATTATAAATCTAAAACCTCAATATATATATAATAATGAAAATTGTTGTTTTTGATTTAGATGAAACTCTAGGCTATTTTACGGAATTCGGAATATTTTATGACTGTTTAAAAAAATACATAAGCTTAGAAAACAATTCAATTATTTTATCACAATCCGACTTTAATGACATTTTAGACCTATTTCCCGAATTTTTAAGACCAAATATAATAAATATTTTAATTTACTTAAAGAAAAAAAAAGATGCTAAATGTTGCCATAAAATGATGATATACACAAATAATACAGGGTCGCGCGAATGGGCACACCATATTATAGGATATTTTGAAAGCAAAATAAAACATAAACTGATAGACCAAGTAATAGCGGCGTTCAAAATAAATGGTAAACAAATTGAAATGTGTAGAACGACTTATAATAAAACACATAATGATTTAATACGATGCAGCAAAATACCAGTTAACGCCGAAATATGTTTTTTAGATGATACATATTATCATGAAATGGCAAATGAAAATGTATATTATATAAATATAAAACCTTATTATTATGATTTAAAATTCGATGAAATGTTAAACAAATTCAAAAAAAGTGATTGTGGTAAGAGGATTGTTAAAGATAATTCCAATTTTGACAAGATTATGAACAGTGAATTTAAGCATTATAATTACAAATGTTTAGATAAAAATTTGAAAGAATATGAAATAGACCAAATTTTAGGAAAACAAATTATGACGCATTTGCAAGAGTTTTTCAATAAATCAGCGAAAAACAACACGCGCAAAAATATAGTAAGAAAAAATAAGACAAAACGGAATTATTAAGCCATTTTGATTGGATTTATTTTTTTTAACTCTATTACAGTATCTTTTTCAATATTTTTTAAATATTCTGACAATGCGGTAGTTGCTAAAATAAATAAACCGGCATTAAACGCTATTTTCACATCTAAACTATTAAACTCATATTTAGTTCTTAGAGGATTAAACCTCCACATTAAATATAAGCAAATATAGATTTTCATATAATAATATATAGTATTCAAGTCTCTTGATGAATATTGATAGAATCCAAAATAAACACAAATAGCTAAAACCAAAGCTATATTTACAATAATATCAAACATTTTTTCCTGGAAACTATGTGTAGTATTTTCTATTTTCATGTATACATTATAAAAATAAAAAATATATATATATTAAATATAAATGAATCAACCAAATGTTTCCAAAATACATGAAGAAACGAATACGCGAATATATGACAGAAATATACCGTCTCAAATGTTACAGCCTTATTTAGACGTGCGCCCTGTTATGACTAAATACTCGCATTTCCCAATTGTAGACCCCAGAAAAAATAACAATGTGCCTTTAACCGTACAACCAACATTTAATTCACAGACCGTATTTAACCCTGGCAACACGACATCTCCATGGTCTGGTTTTGCGTCGAATGTTAATACGGAGTCGGAACTGAGAAACCAGATTTATGCTTTACAAAAGTGCAGTCAATCGGTCTATGTGCCTTCTAGTAATAGTGATTTGTATAATTATGGGTTTACACCAAAACCGACACCTCAATCGCATTCTCTATTATTCCAAAATGATTCATTTTCGCAATTTAACCCGAACCCTGATTCAAAAACGGTTGGTACCGAAATGTTTTTCAACTCGACACGAGTTCAAGTAAGAGACATGACAAAACAAACTTGTTAAAAATTATAGTAGATAGAAAATAATAGTTAAAATAGTTAAAATAGTTAAAATAGTTATATATTTTTTAAATAAAATATATAATATGTCGCAAGCCTTTGTAGACCAGGTAACTTTAGATTGTTTATTAAATAAATCATTATTTGGCAGTCATGTTAAAAACAAGAAAACGCAAGCAGTTAACAAAGAAGAACGCAAATTTTACAAAAAGCGAATATACAATTTATTTAAGGAAATGTTAATCAATAAAACGGAACCAGACGATTTGTTACCAGACGTGAAATATGCTTACGATAATTTCATTAACGCATCAATCAATTATTTTAAAACAATTGATAATAATGATTTATTACAAGAAGAATATAAAACTTTAGACGAAGAACAAGCAAATATAAACGCGATTCCTGAATTAGGCGACGACGAAAATATAGAAACCTCTGAAGAAGCCGACAAACTTTTGATGCGTTCAATTAAAATTACAACAGCGCCTTTAGAAAAATTTGTAAAAATAAAAAATAAAAAAATCGAAGAGAATTTGATAATTCCCAAACAAAAAGAAGTTAATCTTATGGACCCTGAATTGAAAAATAAGGGTCTTAACAATAATAATAGTAGTAATAGTAATAATAAATAAATAAGAAAAAAGAAAAATATCACTAATAAATATGATGAAATCATTAACACAAAAAAGGAAAAATCGCAATTTTAGAAAAACCAGAAAAAACATTAATCAATACGGCTCAGCTAAATATGGTAAAAACAAAGGCAAAAATAAACTTAAAAAGGTCAATTGTAGTCCTAAAGAGAAAAATGAGGTAAATGGGTTTACTTGTTATACAGACAAGTCGTTATATAAATTGAGAGACTTATGGAATGCCCGACACCCAGATGTCAAAATAAATACAAATGATACAAAAGAAATACACAAATTATTGACTGAATATTTAAGCGACGTTTGTAATAAAGAGTCATGCTGGTTAAAACAGAAAAAGGAATTTGGTAAAATTAGCAGTGACATGACTGATTCGTTTGCTCCCGAGTCGCCCGAAGAATGGAAAAAAAATCCGAATGAATGGTTATCCAGTGTTGATATAATGAAAGTAATGAAACAATATGAAAAAGCATATAAATGTTTCGATTTTATAGGACCAAGTCCAATTGATTTTGATACCAGGAAATTATATGGCGAATGCGTTTGGGAAGAATTATGTAATTTTAATTTAGAACAACAAATAAAAGCGGGCAAAAACAAAATTGGTATAATATTTAATACAGACACACACGACAATCCCGGTCAACATTGGATATCTATGTTTATTAATATAAAGAAGAAACATATATTTTTCTTTGACAGCACTGGCGATAAACCGCAACCGGAAATAATGGTATTAGTTAACAGAATAAAAGAACAGGGTTTGGCGCTTAAAAACAAAATCGTGTTTAAATATGACAGCAATGAAGGTATCGAACATCAATATGGTAATACCGAATGTGGCATTTATTCGTTATTTTTTATTGTTCATATGCTTGAAGACAAAGTGACTGAGCATTATATAAAAACTCATATATTGAAGGATGAATATATGCAAAAGTTCAGGAAGGTCTACTTTAATGATAGTTTGTAAAACGTTTTTCTAATTTAAATATATAATGGTTAAATATTCAAAAACCATAAAAGGTCATTTTTATAAACTATTGAAAAATGGTAAAAAAAAAAGAATATCACAAAGAGAATATCAAAAGGTGAAAACAAGAAAAAAGAAAATAAATATGAGAGGAGGTGGGTTTGCAGAATTAGGAATAAAGGATAGTGAAACAATTGTCAGAGAAAAATTAAATAATGCTTTTGGTAATCCAGACAAGTTTTATAAATTTATTGACAAAAAAGAGAATGAGGAAAAAATAGTTTTAATTATAGATAATACAATTAAAGTATTAAAAGAGTCAAACTCTTGGAAGGAAGTTAATCGCTCTTTGAAATTCCCGGCGATGAGATTAGACGCTATTTTGGTAGAGTTATTTAATGAAAATGAAATAAAAGAAATTAATAATGAAATTAATTCACCGCCATTAGCATCAGCCCCGCCATTAGCATCAGCAACACCAAAAGCATCAGCTCCACCATCAGTATCAGCGCCACAATTAGCATCAGAGCAAGTATCAACTGCATCAAAAGGTAAATCTACTCTTGAACTCATTAAATCCAACATAAAATCAACAGAGGACAAAGTTTTGGAAAAAGGTTATAAAATTAATAGAATTGAAATTACAATGGAAAACCGTGATGCTAAAATTTTGGAAATTAATAATAGATTAAATGAATTATGTGGAACACATGGACGTATATATTTGTATTTAACAAAACTATCACGAAAAATAAATAATGATTTTAAGGATTATGCAAAAGAAAGAATTGGTACCAGACTTTCGTTTAGCGGGATTGATTATTATATTCCAAGAGAACCATACAAAATGGTGTCTGATACTTTAGCTGCAAACAACGCAATAAATGTTACATCAATTACAAATAAAAGTTCTGATGGAGTATCATATTTTCATCATGAGTTTACACCAAATTCAGAACTTATATATTTGGGAATAATATATTCTGATTTTGGCAATTATGATGAAGGGTTTGAAAATTGTGGAACTGAATTAATATATTTTGACAAACCAACCAACACATTTAATATATTTATGATGCCTGTTGAAGAAGGAGATTTTATCATTTTTGATGATGCGCAATTTATGCATAGATTTCCAAGCAAATTACTAGATAATAAATCAAATTTTAGACGATTACTTGGTTCAGTATGGATTAAATTGGTTGAGAAACGCGAAACGAGAACAGTAAGCGGACCTGAAGGAACCTCTACTTTTGAAGGAAATGTATATTTTAAAAGGGCAGAATATCCTTCTGAATTGAATATGTTTTTGAGTCCTGACGACCAAAGTAAAATAAAAAAAAGTGTATAAATTACAAAATTATATAAATAGAATTTTATATAATTTATATATTAAATAAAATGAATCCACCAAATATAAACTATTTTTTAAATAACGAAAACGTACAAGTTTTATGGGATGTGGTAATCGATGAAGATATTATAAAAAGACAATCAAGAGAATTCCAAGAAAATATTCTAAATTTATTTAGAACTAATCTCAAAGGTTTTTACGATGTTGAGTCTAAAAAAACAACTAGTTTAGTAGACATGAATAAAAAATACATATTGTTAATTTTAAATCACGCGAATAAACAAATAACAAAAAATGTAAAACCTGAATACAGGAAAATTAAAATACTAGATGAATTGCCGCAAAAAAAAGTAAATGAATTAATTACCTATGAAGAAATACAAAACGATAAACGGAGTCAATTTGACAAGGATTTAAATCGGCGTCAAGAGGAGTTTACAAATTCGATGGCATTGCCCGTTCCGCCTGTGCCGAAATTTACTGATAATCTAGAGGAAGGACCAATTAGTGAAATAGACAAGGCTATTAAAGAATTGACATCGCAACGAAATTATGATGTGGAACAAATTAGTAGAAGCAATAATGCTATTTTGAATTCGAATTCGAATGTGGACAATTGGTTAACGCCTCAAGAAACATCGGTTAAAGCCGATAAACTTAATCCACAACAACAACCAACCCAAAATGTAAATAACAGTAAACTAAAATACATTAAAACAGACAACGAAACTATTGAAAACCAAGTTATTAGTATGGATAAGAGAGAAAATATTAATAGTCCAAAGAAAAATGTAACATGGGATTTAAAACCTTATAATTATTCAAATGAAATAAAAGACGAATTTTTAAACGAAGTAAGGATAACAATGGAGGAACTTGATAATAATGAAAATAATGAAGACGCAAATATATTTAAACTTTTGAAAAAAGTTCCTAGTATAACTAATGAAAAAAAAGAACCAAATGATAAAAGTGAAAACGATAATAAAATAGCAGTTCTTCAACACGAAGTAAAAACATTAAACAGTAAATTAGACCTTATTTTGGAATTACTCAGAAATAAGAATTAGTTAGAATTAGTTAGGCAATATTAATTTGTTCTCGTTTATTTTATTTCTAATAATATAAATAGACGATATAGTTAATAATGTTATTTCAATAGAACTTCGTAAAATCATAGGCAAATCATTCAATTTAACACTATAGTAAACCCACATTCCAGATGAAATAATACTCAACATACAAAATAATAATGATAAACTATTTGTGCTTTTGTTTCTATAAAGTAAAAACATAAAAATAAATCTTCCAACTACTGATAATGAAGTCGCCGTATATGGTATTATTTTTAAATCTGATTCATTCATAATGTATTTATTATTTAATCTCGCTTTAAATAATAAATAATAATTAATAAAATTAATATATTGTGTTTTTTATTTTAAACAACCAATTGTTTGAAAACATCCTCGCCAGCTTCATTTTTCTCCAATGTTCCGATTTGCAAAGGTATAATTGACGGGTCTAACAAAGCCGCCTCATAACTAATCTTATCATAAATATTCAATACTTTTTTACTAATTCTACGATATACATAGTCAACACCGTTCAAACGAATTGGTTTGCCTGTCCATTGAATCATTTCTTTATTTGCTTGAACTGTGGTATCATTTTGCTGGTCCGAATAATCAGGAACATATGAAAATTTATCTTTGGTTGGGTCTCCAAAATTGACACACTTGCCATTAGAATAAATATAGCAATCAAATGCGGATTCTTTAACCGCATCAGTAAGTTGCGCAGTTAAATTTGCTTTGATTTCAGAAATCTCGTACAAATATTGGTCACTCGTCATCGGTACATGAGGCACTGCTTTACTCAAATCCTTTCGTTTTAATTCAATTGCGTCATCCGATTTCATTTGTTCTGGTGTAAAAGTCATAAGATAAACAAATACTTCTACTGTTTGTAAGGCCACCGGAAGCGCCTTGTGACTACAAATGCGTCTAGCACGCCCAATAACTTGTTCTAAACGCACTGGATGCCAATAAGGTTCCATAATATGAACGTAACGTGTATTACGCAAATTAATGCCTTCTGACCCAGACGACGTAATCATAAAGACCTTGATTACTTCACCCATATTGTTATTTTTAGCAATCTTATTTAATTCTATTGATATGCTTTCTGGTATTTGGTCCCACTCACCGTTATAAATGTGTCTCAACATTTCTTTTTCTTCACTAGTTTCAGTTCCAGTATATAAAGCATAAGTAGGTTTCCCCTTATTTGCTTCATCAATATCTATAGACCAAACGCCAGTTGAACTTTTCTTAATTTTAAAACGTGTGAAACCGTTTTTGTTCAATGTTAAACTGAAAATACCAATTCCTTCCATTGTTCTGAACTGACTATAAACAAGATGCAAACCTTGATATTCAGGGTCTTGAATGTTTTCAAGCATATTTAAAAATTTCGGACTATATGTTGTTAATGCTTCAGGAGTCAAATAATCGTTAGAATGTTCTTCAATGTATTTCAATGCTATATCAATTCTCTCTTTGTAGTCAATGCCACCAATTAATTCTAGAATTTGGTCGCCTTCTACTTCACCTTCTTGTTCATCAACAACGTCTTGTTTGGCTTCTTCTCTTCTAGCTAGTTTAAATAATTCAGACATACTACCTTCTCCTTCCTCTTCATCTTCAGCTTCAGCTTTTTTACTTTTTGAACCCAAAGATGGTTTTATTTCCGGAGGCTGTATTTTTTCAAATATTAAGACATTTGGGTCTTTACTTGCTCCTTCAACAAGTCTACCATATTTGTTACTTTGTATTATATATTCTATGTCTTCTTTTGACATACCTTTTATATTAAATTCAAAAGTATGAAAAGCGCCTTTTCCTGATTTCTTTAAAGGGATTGGCCTGTCGGGCATAACAAAATTACAATATAAACGCGAAAAAATACGATATGTTGATGACGATTCTTCATACAATTCGCCAACAGTTTGTTTAGGTTTTTTCTTCTCTGATTTTCTCTCTTCACGACGAGCAGATTCATAAATGCCAAACTGGAAATTACTCATTGGTATTCTAACAATATGGTAATCAACACCCAATGTTTTATTGTATCTTGGTAATAAATTCTCTTGAGCACTTCTGAAATAAGATGATAAACCTACTATGCGGCGCTTAAGTGCGTCAATATTCTTGATTTTTTTCGTTACCGAGTCAATGTATTGTGACTCAAACGAATCAAATGTATCAGGCAACGCCTTCTTGTTTTTAATATCTATTCCTTGCGGCACAACTGTTATGCCATTTCTATCTAAAATACTGATAACTCTTCTCTCGAAATCGTCGTCGCTTAAATATTCTGTATCAAATGTTGTATCTCCCTTCTCGTTTTTCTTCGCGTTTGTTACACCTTGATACCCTGATTCCGTTTTAATCTTATTTGAAAATCCAAAAGGGTTACGTGTAATTGTTAATATATTGCTTGATGGCGAATAATCTAAATAATCCAATGATTTAACACCTAACAACATTTCTTGTAGCGCATTTTTATCAATTTTGACACTTTTATTTTTTTGCTTGCTTTCTTGGACGTTAATAGTTATTTTCCATGTTTTAATGTAACCTCTTAAAATATTAAAAAGTATTCCAAATTCATTCGGATAATTGATAACAGGCGTTCCAGTTAAAAGAATAACTCTGGCATTTCTGGCGCTCAATAAAAATTCGTATAATTTGGTCGATAAACTCAATGGCATATGTTCCTTCTCTCCCTTCTTGTTTTCTACAATAGGTTTTTCCTTTTTAATCTTGTTAACAATACGACTTATTAAATTGTGTGCTTCGTCAATAATAACCACTGTATCATCAAACAGATTGCGTGTAAAATTCGCAGTGAGTTCTTGTAGTTTTTTAAGCCTTAAACCATTATAATTGATAAATGTATATTTACCTTTAATCATTTCATTTAATTGCGCTTCCAATGTTTGTTTATCGACGTCGCTTAAATCGTCATAATTTGATTTTTTCGTTGTATTAATAAACCATGCGCCGCGATGTCGTCGAATAAAATCCAACGGTAAATTCAAAATGGCGGACATTGGTGTGGCCGCTTCCGGGTGTGTATCGGTGGATATCCATTCCCAGAATTGGTTTCGCTTGTATAATAAATCACCGCATTTTTTAAGTTCTTCAATGTAGTTGGCGCGCAAAGATGCCGGTGTCATAATTACAACACGTTTTGCCTCTTTCATGCCTTCGGCAATCGCAATCGATGTACAAGTTTTACCTGAACCTAAACCGTGATATAAAAGCAACCCTCTGTAAGGCGTATATAAATTCATATAGTCTCGAACAATCTTTTGATGAGTTAATAGAGAGAATTCAGAACTAGTATTACCGATATCATCGCAAGAAATATTGTCTTTATTGCTTTGTAATTCTTGGCGATAAGGTTCAAAAAGTGAATTAATAAAATTCACAAATATCTCTCTATTGTTCATATAATAACTGGAAACCTTGATAATAATAGGAGATGATTTTTTTGGCAATCGTTTTGTAATTTGTTCATCTCCTAAATCCAGAACAGTTTCTGGTCCTAAAATGGCTATTCCTTTTTCAATCTTCTTGGTTTTGCGACCCTTTTTCTTGGGTTCTTCAACAGGAACAAATACATTTTCTTGTTCTTTTTCCAATTCGTCTTCATCTTCGATAATAAGCTTTTTCTTTTTTGGCACTTCATCACCTTCATCGCCTTCTATTATTAAAGGCAACTTTACCTTTTTGGCGCGTTTTACAGATGCCGGCAATACTGGCTTAACGGTTTTACTTTCATCTACTTCTTCTATTAAAGGCTTAATTGATACCTTTGACAATTTACTTGCTTTTAACTTTGCTAATAAAGACATTCTGTCAAAACCAACTTCCATTGTTTTGTCAATAATAATTGGTCCTTTTACAGCAGCAACAGGTTCCTTAACAATATCTCTCTCTTCTTCTTCAACTTCCGGCACAAACTCTTCCAAATCTTCGCCTAATTCTTTTGCTTCTTTCACCACTTTTTTTTTAGGCTCTCCTTTTTGTTTTTGTTGTTCTCCTTTAATAACAACAGCAACTTTTTCTTTTTCTTCAACAACTGGTTTAACTCTTAATTTTTGTTTTAATGCGTCTAAAGGATTCATTGCTATATAATTTCAATATATAAATTTTTCGAATTTTATGTATTGAAAATATTATTATATATTTTCTTTACTCTTCAATAACAACATCATCAATTTTTAAAAATTTGAGCGCTTCATTACACGCGATTTGTTCCGCTTTGCGTTTGATTTTGTGCTGTCCTTCTCCCATAAATATAAATGCTTTTCCGTTTTCCGCAACACAATCCTGAATTGATTTGAAAGTCTTAAAAAATGAAATATCAACTGCGTCACTATGAGACACATTGTGTATTTGCTGTCCCAAACATAAGTAGACGCCCATTTTATATCCAAGTTCCATATCGTGTTCAATTTCTAAATAATGTGGCGTAACCTTGAACTCCTTCTGAATTTTAACTTGTAGTATATTTTTATAATTATCATCATTCTGAATAAGAGCAATCCAGTCGATGTGTTTCTCAAAGACATTTTCAATAAATTTTTGTGCCATTTGGAAACCAGGCCCAGTGACAAACATATTTTGAAACCAGTTTTCATCATCCTTAACCGTCATCTTATTAAAATCCAAAAAGAGCGCACCAATAAAGGACTCGAACAAACAACCAAGTTTTTTCAAATTGGTACGAATTTTCTTCTCCTCCGCGTGCTTGGATAAAATCAACCATTTGTGTAAACCCATTTCCAGTGCGATTTTACCAATCGCCTCATTCTTCACAATCGCAATCTTTTTTTCTGTCATAAAACCTTCATCTGCTTTGGGAAATCTGCGATATAAATAATATTTTGTCACGCATTCCAATACACCGTCTCCTAAAAATTCGAGACGTTCATTGGATTTGCTGCTGAGAGGCATACAATCGGTCGGTCTATCGACAATGGTGATTTTTTGCTGTAGGTTTTCGAATGCTGGTCGCTTTGTATAAGACCGATGAACAAATGCGCGCTCATATAAAGCAATGTTATTGATAATGGGAGGAATGTTGTATCTAGAAAGAATAGATTGAACTTCATTCAATGTAATCTTAATATTTAGTGAATTATAAGGATTAAATATTAAACCTTCTTCAGTCTTAATAATGTCATCGTCGCGTAAAATTTCCTTACTGTCTGTCATGTGTATATAATAAATTACGTAGATGACTTTATATAGTTTATCTAATATATTTTATTATGTATATATATGTTTACAAAAAAAAGATATAACAAAAAACGTTTTAAAAAAACTACCAGTAAAAAACGTTTAGAAAAAACTACAACTATAAAAAGGTGTAAAAAAACGAAAAAGCAAAAGGGAGGGTTTATATGTAAAACACCAGTAGAAATTATTAAGGTTAAACCACCATCGTCATCATCCTCGTTTTTATCTTTTTTACCTTTTAAAAAGAAAAATGATGAAAATGTAATTGGTAATAGTGAACCTTACACTATTTATTTGGATGAATGTGAACAATATTACTCATGTGTTTTTGTAAATATTGACAACGTAGATGTAGTATTAAATTTGTTGGAAATTTTAAAAGACATTGGAAATGAAACGATTCCCCTTAAATATCAAAATATCGTTGATACATCAAAAATGCCATATAGTAATAAAAATGCTGTTACATTACCAAATAAACCAACTATTGAAACTGAGCAAATTAAAAATTCAAAATTCTTGGACGTTTATTTAACATCTTTAATACAATATTATTTAGCATCGGATTTTACAGACGATAATACTGTTTTTTTAGGAGAAGATGATTTTAAATTTATAATAAATGAAGATTACAAATTAGTACAAAACAAGATAATTTCAACAATAATTGGTTTAGAAAACAACTTTGTAGTGGAATCAATATTACAAATTTTATCTAATACTTTTACACATCTAAGTAAAGATTCAGATGTATTAAAAGAACAGGCTGTATATTATGGTGGAATGATTACCATAGATAGTGTAGATAAAATGGAGAGAGCACTTTTAGCACGTAATAGAGCAATTTATGTATCTAATATGTTATTTGTTTCTTTTATACACTTATTTTTATATAATTTTGCAATATACATTATCACGTTATTTACATCTGGAAAAAATAGAAAAAGTTATGCTGTTTTATGTTTAATATATAAATTTGTATATGGTTATCTAAAAAAACTGCTTGATAAGTTTATTGTAGAAAATGATAAAATTTTTTTCCCATTTATGAATGATGCTGTATTAAACAGTTTCATAATTGGAAAAAATCCTGAGAATATTCAAGATTTGCCGATATTTTCACATTTATTAAATACATTTACGATTTTTGATTGCTTGGTAAAAAATTTTTTACAGCCAGATAGACTAAATACTTTGTGTAATGAATTAGATGGTTATTTAACAAAAAATATGCCTTTAGTTCATTTAAAGGATTATAAATTTATAATTGAAGGTTGTAAAGAGGATATTGCATTAAAGGGTTGGTCTGTGAGTTTACTAAATGGAATATATAATTATATGTATCCAGGTAAGTAATTTATTATAATTAATTAATTGTAAAATTACATTTAAATATAATTTTATAATTATACCATGTCCAAACTCAAAAGTTGTTTATACTTTATTGAATACAAAAACGGTGATGAAGATACTATGAATCAAGTAATGTTGGAAGCGTGCGTCGATAATATATTCGACACAGTGAGCAAAATCGTGAAGCAATACAAGCTACATAGTGACGCGAAAAAAAAATATCGTATGACGCTATTCACCGACGAACATTCGTTTACTGCGGAAGAATATCTAGAGCATTATCGCGCTATGCCAAAGGAAATTTGGGGTCAAGATTTTTTAGACGATTTTGACATTGAAATTATTACTATGTTTAATTGAAGTTTTTAGAATTATATTTTCTAGTTTTTCTTTTGTTTCTTTTGTTTCTTTTAGATTTTCTTCTTTTCCCCCCTCTATCTGAACGTCTTGTCTCTTGAATTGTTGGCGCTCTTATTACTTTTGACCCAAATACTGAAGGCATATTCTCTAGTCTTCTGTCCCTCCAGTTTAAATGTGCTAGTTTTTGATTTCTTTCATATTGTAAATCTTGAATACTTCTATTCATAATATTTGGCGGAAAATGTGTTTCGAGAAGTGAAATTACATCTTTATATTTGTTTATTTTATCAATGTCTGTGAAATC
>JACCDO010941082.1_pt1 | contig 14537 bp, 11 predicted proteins | sample 7446101 | NCBI WGS metagenome assembly JACCDO01 (sample SAMN15323440, study PRJNA562643) | freshwater metagenome | isolation source: river surface water | place: USA:Blue River Watershed | collected 2017-08-16
AGTCCTGCTAGACCTACAAAAGGAGTAAGGCCCGAGGCAATCGCAGCATTGTTTCTCCATTTTCTATAATCATTCAGGCAATTTGATTCGCCAACTTCAACATCATAATTGAGGGCAATATCAGATTTTGATAGATTTAAATCAATCTTTTCTTTTGCTTGAGACGGATTTAGGAATGTAAAAAATAGGACAAGTGGTAAGATAAAATTTTTCATGGCAAACCATATAGCCTGTGAAAAAAATAGCGTCCACTTTTTTTATGAAAAGGATGGAAAAATTATGGTTTATTTTTATTTTTTAGGAATGTTGAAATAAGAGTCATTCTTGTTGCATCTTCTCCCGAGCATTCATTTTCTTTACAGACTTTGGAAATATTGCAGCCCTCAGGAGTTGTTTCGAAATCAATGTCTCCACGAACTAATATTCCTTCAACGAGTCCAGTCTTTTGATTTAAAACTGGCGAGCCTGAATTTCCCCCATAAGAGTCCGTATTTGAGATGAAAAAATTTTGATGAGAGTTATCTAAAATTTTTGCCCCATCAGCTATTTTAAGCGGGAGACCCTTGGGATGACCGATTAAAACGAGAGAAGCATCATCGGGGATTTTTCCGGAAGTTCTCCACTCAAGTGGATTTCTGTCTAAAACTTTGCGAGATAATTTGATAATAGCAAAATCGATACTCGTTCCAGGGTCTTTAATCGTCATAATGATTTCTTTGCAACGGTAGATGTTTTTTGTGGGGATTGTGACTTCATTATGAGATGTACTTTGAATTTTATAATCAAAGACCCATAAATATCTTAAACAATCAAATTTACTTTTTACACAGTGACCAGCAGTCACGAGAGTGTCTTGACCAACAAGAAAGCCTGAGCAAACAGGTGCTGTGATTTGCTCAGAAAATCTCTCGCTTGAGCACCATTCTCTTTGAGTGAGGGTTTTTCCTCTGACTTTAAAACCTTTGATTGAAAATGGTGAAAGAGAAGTATATTTAAACATTCCTGCCACTGAGCGTGATTTTTCAATCATCAGTTGATCTTGAGAATTGATGATATCCTCACGGTTATCTTCTCCATAAATGACTTTTGGAGTGTGGTAAGAGGCAGACAACGGAGACAAAAATTGTAAAAATATGAATAAAAGAAAATGAATCATTTCACTACCGATTTTAAAAAAATGGATTAAAATTTGGTTGAAATTTGATCACAGTGAAAGATGTTTGTCTCTAAATTTAAGTTTAAAATTAATGACGAAGGATAAATCGATGGAAAAAAAAGTGATGATTGTTGGTGGAACGAGCTTCGTTGGAAGAAGGTTTCTGAGTTATTACCATGATTATTTTCTTCAAAACAAAATACAAGTCATTGTAACTGCAAGAAATTTGGAGAATTTAAAGGATGTGACAAAAAGATATCCACACTATCAAATAGTGCAATTGAACACTTTAGAAAAAGAAAAAGTTCTTAGCACAATTGTTCAGGTCAATGTGGTTATTAATTTCACTGGGCCTTTTGATCTTTATAGTGAAAACATTGTGGAGGCCTGCGCTCTACATGGAATAGATTATTTAGATATTACTGGAGAGGTGTACTTTTCAAAAAGAATGAGAAAAAAATTTGAAGAGATAGCAATAAAAAATAAATCGAGAATTATTTCTTTTGCGGGTTTTGATTCTGTCCCATCTGATTTTATGACGTATAATGCTTTGATGTTTGCCAAAGAACAAGGTTCAACACTATCTAGTCTTGATCATGTTTATAAAATGAAAGGTGGATTTAATGGAGGCACACTTAAAACTGCTTTTGAAATGGCAAACAAAATGACTGATGAAGAGAATGAAGATAGGAATTACCTTACTGATAAATCTTCATTCCCACAAAAAGATACTCATAAGATGAGATTTATCGAAGAAAAAAAAATGTGGGCGTCTCCTTTTTTTATGGAGAGTATTAATAGTAAGGTTATCTATCGATCACTTGAGTTATTAAAATCAGAATTTGTTGAAGATGATTTTTCCTACAGAGAATCCATTCCACTCCCTGGAGGAATGCTATCAAACGCCACCTATAGTTATTCCACTAAGTTTGCTCCTCGAATGTTTAAAAATAAACTCACTTCAAATCTTTTAAAAAAAGTATTACCAAAACCAGGAGAGGGGCCAAGTGAGGATTTGATTGAATCTGGTTTTGTGAAATCTTTTGCTATTGCACGTCTAAAAAATGGTGTGACAGGTGAAGCCAAATTATTTTCTTCAGGAGATCCTGGGAATAAGTCGACTTGTAAATTTTTGGCCTCACTGATGAAAGGCCTTCTTAAGGGAAAAGCACTTGATTCCTGGGGATTTCAAACACCTGTAAGTGCTTTTAGAGATAATCTTCCTTTACTTCTAAAAGAAGAAGGAGTTGATGTTAGTGCTTTTACAAGCATTCACTAACGAGATCTATTAATTCCTGGGAAGCCTTAGGATCTAGGACAATGCTCGAGTAGAGTTTTCTTGCCCAAAAGGACGAGGTTGGTGTGTATGTTCCAGAAATCGTCTTCCCTTCGGCATCCATTGTTTTATAGGATGCGACTCCATAAATGTATTGGGAGTTATTCGTAGCTAAAAGAGGCCCTCCACTGTCTCCGTGATTTAAAAGATTTCCCATCCTTGAATCAAACACATAATCATCTAGAAAATAAAAATTTTTTCCTTTCTCTAAATAACTATTTGGGTTGAGGTTTTTTTCTTTTCCCTCTTTTTGATTTTTGCCATAACCAACCATGATCACTTCTGACCCTTCGGGTAATTTTTCGCAGGAAAGCTTTAGTAATTGCTCTTGAGAGATTTCTTGGTTCTCTGTTAATTCAACAATTGCTAGGTCAATTTCTATACTTTTTTTCTCTAGTTTTTCTAAATTTTCTTTTACTTCAACTTGTTTGTGGAAAGGGGAGAGGTGAAAATGAGGCCCATTAATATAACTTCGAATCATTTGGACTTCACTTTTAACTAATTTGGCATCATCAAGATAATAAATATTTTTGACTTTAAAATCTTTGCTAAAAAATGCTCCTATATCACCTTTGATATCTCCTGCTTTAGAGACTCTTTGTTGTTTATAGTAACTTTTTTCCACACAGTGAGCTGCTGTTACTAATATGTTGGGCGCAATCAGACTTCCTGTACAATGGGCGAGTCCACCATTTTGGAAATTGTTGAGCTTCACCACTGCGGGGAATTCGCCATTTTTGACTTTGATTCCACCATCAATTGCAAGGGAAAGGGTCGGTACTAATAAAAAAGAATAAATAAGTTTTTTCATAGGAGCAATTATAGGAAAAAAATGGATTATTTTAGTGAAAGAGGGAATATTTTCTTCCGGTGTCTAAAAACTTGTCAGATAACTTCAGGTCAAGTTAAGCTTTTCTAGTGAAAAATTCATTACTTAGTTTATTACTTCTTTTCACGTTTCTATTTGTCGGCATGACCGAAGCCTCTTCCATTTGCTTAGATGATATTTTGCCTCAGTCACATGATCATTCCAGCTCTAGTGATGATCGCTCTGGTGGCGGTGAGGATTTTTGTCATAAAAACTGCTTCCAATGTCATCAAGTGTACTTAAAAACAGTTTTTGATCCTTTTATTGAGGGTAATCCATTTACTTCTGTGGATTTACCATTTGTCTTAAAAACTCCTCAAGAAATATCTTTTTCTTTTTATCGTCCTCCCATTTCTTAAGACCCTTTTTTTTTGATTCTTTCTAATCATTTCTCTTAAGGAATTTTTGTGTTTGATTACATTATTAAATTTTCCCTCAAGCAACGTTTAGCTGTTGTGGGCTTAAGTATTCTTTTGCTTATTTTTGGTTCATGGCAGGCATTAAATCTTCCCATAGATGTTTTTCCTGATCTGAATCGTCCAGTTGTGACGGTTATGACAGAGGCAAGGGGACTAGCTCCAGAGGAGACAGAAGTTCAAGTGACTATGCCCATAGAGAATGTGCTTAATGGTCTTCCAGGGCTTATGAGAATTCGCTCCTCTAGTGGGGCGGGAATATCGATTGTTTATGCTGAATTTGATTGGGGAACAGATATTTTTAGAAATCGTCAATTAGTGGCGGAAAGACTTCAGCTAGTTAATGACAAGCTCCCTAATGATGTTTCTCCGATTATGACTCCGAGTTCATCTATTATGGGTGAGATTATGTTTATTGGACTCACTTCACAAAATAATGAAATGAGTCCCATGGATCTTCGAACTCTTGCCGAGTGGACTATTCGTCCAGCACTTCTTGCTATTCCAGGAGTGAGTCAAATCTCCACTATTGGAGGAGATTTGAAACAGTTTCAAATCTTAGTTTCTGCTCAAAAGATGCAGGAGAAGGGTTTTACAATTGAAGAGCTAAAACACTCTTTATCTGAAATTGGTCTTAATACTTCGGGTGGATTTATTGATATAGGTGATAAGGAGTATTTGATCAGAGTGATGGGAAGAGCAGATACACTTCATCACATTAAAAATGCATTTGTTGGAATTCATCTAGGAAATCCTGTTTCCATTGGTGATATTGCAGAGGTTAAGATAGGGGCCCATTTTAAAAGAGGAAACGGATCCGTTAATGGAGTGCCTTCTGTTGTGATGACAATTCAAAAGCAGCCAAGTGCTCAAACTGTGCCGCTTACAGATTTAATTGAAAAAAAACTCTTGTCTTTAAAATCAACTCTACCCCAAGGTGTGGAGATAAAATCTGATCTTTTTAAACAAGCACATTTTATCCAAAATTCTGTCTCCAATGTTTCTGAGGCCCTTCGAGATGGAACACTTATGGTTTTCATCATCCTTATGCTTTTTCTTTTTAATTGGAGAACAACGTTTATCACATTAACTGCCATTCCTTTTTCTTTTGTGATCACTGCCATCGTCTTTAAAGTTTTTGGTATTTCTGTGAATACTATGACTCTTGGTGGATTAGCGGTAGCAGTAGGGGAGCTGGTAGATGATGCCATAGTCGATGTTGAAAATGTTTTTAGACGATTAAAAGAAAATAGATCTGCCCCAAGCCCGAGACCCTCATTATTAGTGATTTATGAAGCATCAAGTGAGATAAGAAATTCGATTGTTTTTTCTACTCTGATTGTTGTTCTTGTCTTTGTCCCTCTTTTTGCCTTAGGTGGCCTTGAGGGAAGATTATTTGCTCCAATGGGAGTGGCCTATATTATTTCGATTTTAGCTTCTTTATTTGTCTCGTTAACATTGACTCCGGCCATGTGTTATTTTTTTCTTGGAAAAAATGTTGAATTCATTCAAAAACAAGACGGATATTTTGTCTTGTTTCTTAAAAAATGGGCCTCAATTATTCTTGAAAAAACTTTAGCACGTCCTATGATGATACTTTTAATTGTCTTCATTATATTTCTTGGATCCCTTGCTCTGATTCCATTTATGGGAAAAGAATTTCTACCTCCATTCAATGAAGGTTCTGCAACGATCGGGCTTCAAGCTACTCCAGGAATTTCTCTCGCTGAGTCTAATCAAAAAGGAATAGAAGTAGAAAAAGCATTACTTCAAATACCTGAAGTTAAATCTACAACTCGAAGAGTCGGTAGAGCTGAAATGGATGAGCATGCAGAAGGGGTTAATTGGAATGAGATTGATGTTGATTTTAAAGATGATGGGAGAAAGAGAGAAGTTGTTTTTGATGAAATCAGGGAAGTGATTAAAAAAGTGTGGCCTGAGGTTTTTATTAATCTAGGTCAACCCATTTCTCATCGCCTTGATCATATGCTCTCTGGTGTGAGGGCGCAAATTGCCTTAAAAATTTTTGGGCCTGATATTGTAGAATTAAGACAAATTGGTGGAGAAATTTTTGAAAAGATCAAACATATAAAAGGCCTTCAGGATCTTCAAGTTGAACCTATTGTTCAAATACCACAGCTTAAAATATTTATTGATAAAGAAGAAGTGAAGAATGCTCGAATGAGTGCGGGCAGTATGGCCAGTGACTTAGAGGCGATGCTTGGTGGGTACCATATTGGACAAATGATTGAAGGTCAAAAAATACATGAAATTCTCCTTCAACTTGATGAGCCCTCTCGATCTAATCCAGAGACAATTGAGAATATAAGACTGAAATTACTTCCAACTGGAGACTATGTCACCGTAAAGGATGTGGCGAATGTCTATACAGGAAGTGGACCGAATATGATTAATCGTGAAGGGCTTCAAAGAAGATTAGTTGTTTCAGCAAATTCTAATGGAGTTGATTTAAATATTCTTGTTGAGACCATACAAAATGTTATTCAAGAAATGAATCTTCCTAAAGATTATAGAGTTGAGATCGGTGGACAATTTGAAAGCCAGCTTAAAGCATCTAAGCAAATGATTTGGCTTGGGATGATTTCATTTATACTTATTCTTTTAGTTTTATTTTTTCATTTTAAGTCTTTCATTTTGTCTTTTCAGATTATGCTTAATATTCCACTTGCGCTTATTGGGAGTGTGATTGCAATTTACATGACGGATCGCTCTTTCTCTATTGCTTCTCTCATTGCTTTTGTGACTCTCTGTGGGATTGCCTCAAGAAATGGAATCATGATGATTTCCCATTATCTCCACTTACTCCAATATGAAGGGGAGAAATTTAGTAAAGAGATGATTATAAGAGGAACACTTGAAAGATTAGTTCCTGTGTTAATGACCGCTTTAACAGCTATTCTTGCTTTAACTCCACTTCTTTTTGCTAAGGGTGAGCCAGGGAAAGAAATTCTTCACCCTGTTGCTGTTGTTATTGTGGGAGGATTACTCACATCAACACTCCTGGATCTTTTAGTTACACCAGCAGTTTTTTACTTGTTTGGTGAAAAAATAACCCAGAAAATTATTCAAAATAATAAACAAATAAACTCGGAGGAGATTTTATGAAGTCGATATTTTATGCCATGTTATTTTCCGTTATAGTTACCCAATCAGTTTTCGCTCACGAAGGAGGACATGGACATGTTTCTGAAGGCGGAAAATTTGGTGGAATCATGGCCCCGATTATAGATAAAAAGGATGAATCAAGAGGTGATCAAGCAAAAAAACTTTTTAAAGCTGAACTTGTGAGAACAGATTCTGGAAAGCTGAGTCTCTATGTGTTTGATGAAAAAATGAATCTTGTTGATTTGAAAAGTTTTAATAACGAAGGGATTGGCAAACTTGAGGTTAAGAAGAAAGGCAAATTTACTTATTTTGGAGAAGTTAAATTTAAAAAGAATGGAAATCATTTCGTCGCTCAATTACCTCAAATAGAATATAGACCCTTTAATTTGGATGTTTATTTAGTTAATTCAAAACATTCTCTTTTTTCTGGGTTTTCAAATTTAGATTAGAACAAGGATTTTATGTTTTTAAAATTATTTTTAATGTTGATCACATCATCCATCGCATTTGGGTCCTCTTCTTTCACGGAGGACCAATTAATAGAGCGAATCGAACATAATAAAGAAATTCAATCATTAAAAAATAATTTGTCTTCAGCGGAATCTTTGCGGGGAAAGCTTCTGAGATCTTTTTTACCCAAAATTAATTTAACCTATGGGCGTGAAAAATATTCGACAGGGCCTTATGATCAGGTGAATCAACCATTCGGAGGGATTGAAGCAAAAATTAATATTTTTAATTCCGGACGTGATGAAATACTCGATGAAAAAAATAAGAATTTAATAAGAGTCTCAGAGCTTGATTTGGTTTTAAAAAAGGAAGAGGTTAAGTATGAATTAAGAAGAGCACTTGCTCATCTCGCCTTTCTCAATGAAATGAAAGTGATTCTTTCTGATGCCCTTGCTTTTAATGAATCAAATTTAAATAGTGCAAAAAAGCGAATTAATGCAGGTCTTTCAACACAGAGTGATCTTTTGGATTTTAAGCAGCAAAAAATAATGCTTCAGCAAGATCTGGAAAGTTTGAAGTTTGAATATGGGGTGACTCTAAGAATGATTTCATCTCTTATTGGGGAGGAGATTAATCATGATCTATCAATTACACATTTAAATTCTCATCCTGATCACGGAAATGAGCAAAAATCGAATGTTGAACTTATTAAAACCTATAATCTTCAAAAACAAAATCTTCTTGTGGAGCTAGCATCTCTAGAAAAACAAGAGGCTTCACGATGGTGGACTCCTTATGTAGAAGTCTATAGTTATGCTCAACGATTTACCCAGAAAGAAAGAGAATATGATGCCGTTTCAGATAGAAATGATATTGGAGTCGGTTTCAAAATAACACTTCCTATTTTTGATGGGGGGGATAGTCTTAGCATTAATAAGTCCACTGAATTTCAATTTCAAACAAGAAAGTTTGATTTTGAAAATGAGAAATTGAATCTTCAAAGAAAAATTCAAGACGTTAATCATAAATTAGAGCTCGCCCATGAACTTATTCATGGGGCTGAAGAAAATGTTAAAATTATGGAACAATATAGAAAACTTGTTCTCTCCGAATATGCCAAAGGAGTTAAGAATTCACCAGATGTATTAGGCGCAAATCAGCGTTGGATAAGTGCAAGAGAGAACTTTGCTGAAGTTAAAAAGAATTATCATTTTGCAAATGCAGAGGCGATGTATCTGATGAGCTCAAATTAAATTGAGATCAGTTTTCAGCATAATCAAAATCTTGTAAGATGTTATTTTTAAGTAAGGTGTCCTCTGATATCCAAAACTTTCCATTCACTCCATCCTTATTTGAATCGCAAATGACTTGGCCTGAATCGTTGGGACAATTTGTGACCCCATGACTATTTTGGATAAGTAACTCTAGTTTCCCTTCATGATTACACCTTCGGCCTATAATGACCATTTGGTGTGAACCACAGGACTCGGTATTGGGGTCTTGAATTTTATTCATGCAAACCCCAATAAAAGCAGCTTTGTTCTGATCAATAGAATGAGACATTAGTTTTTTAAAGGCTGAATTTGGATTCTTTTTTACTTCACTGATCCCTAAACCTTTAATTTGAGGAAGTGTCATTTTTTGTTTTTTATCGTCGGGACATTGAAAACCAACTAAGTCATCATAATTTAATTTCTTTGAAAGAAGTAATTTATTAATTTCAGGATTTCTTGAGTAAAACTCAAGAATTTTTGACGTTTGATTTAGAATTTCACTGCTTTGGGGAGTGGTTGTTTGAAGAAAATTGGTTAGGCAAAATCCAATCTCATCCTCCGAATTTTCTTTATTAATGGTCAATATTGGATTTGAGCATTCCTTGTTTTCTTGTGATATTCTCGTGAATTCTTTTAAATCATTTAGGAGTGTTTTTTCATTAAAGGTTGGAATATTTCTTGCTTTAACTTCTTGGATGATTTGATTTATTAAATCTCTTGTATTTTCTTTTGACTGGATGGCAGTGGATAAACTTCTAAGTTTAAGTAGATAATTTGATCTCGTTTTTAGCATTTCTTGAAGTTCATCCATCTTAAGATCATTTTCTTGAAGATATTGTTCACAGTTTTTAATGTCTTTAATGCTGTCATAAAGTGGAGCATAACTGGGAGAGATGACATTTTTTAATTTGTTTTTGAATCTTGTCATAATTTGTGAAAAACGTGCCCCTTTAAATTTTAGAAGATATTCAAAATCTTGCTTTAGAGCTTCGAGTTCATCTTTTTTTGTCAAATACGGATTTTTTTGTAATTGATTCATACTTTCAAGAAGGATTTTAACTTTGCTCTCTATGTTACTAAATTCTTCTTTTTTTAATGAAAAAATTTCTTCACCACTTACAACTTGTTTTGTCTCTGGATCTTTTAAATCATCCCTCAAAAGATCATCTTTGATATCAGAAATTTTTTTCTGCTCACAGGCATAATGAAGGTGATTTCCTACGATATATCTGGGAACAATATTCTTTGAAAGATGATCTTCAATTATTAATTTTTCATCAATAGGTCTGATCCCTTCAAAAATACTATTTTGAAAGCATTTGTTAAATTTCCAATCAATTATTTCATTATTTCCAAAAATAAATGAAAGATTTTGCGCTGTGGAGTTGCCCTTATCTGCCAATCCTTGAAGATTAATTCTTGTTTTTATGGTCTGTGATAACACTGTTTTAATGCCCATATTATCAATCTTTAAATCATGTTCATCTTTTGGGCAGATCTTTTTGTTATTTAAAAAACCTCTCAGTTGAGAGACTTCATAGATTCCTTGTGCACTTCGTTCTGTCCAGTTCCTGTAATTTTCTTGTGAAATATAATCTCTAAGCCCCATCTCAACCGGACTTAATAGTTTATTCTCAGGAGATAAGCTTTTATAGAATATGGCCATGGAATGGTAGGCACAAAAACCCAAAGGACCCTGATCCAATACAGGAGTGTCTATAAGGTTAGGTTTTTGTTTTTTATTATTAATTTTAGGCCAAAAGTTTTGGTTAGAACTATCAAGTCTAATTGTACTATCCTTCATTCCCTGACAATAATGCCCTTCATCTGCATTTATTTGATTGGAAAGGAAAATAAAGATAAAAAGACATACGAGTTTCTTCAAAGTTTTTTTCCCATGAGCACTTTTAATAATCCGTTTGTATCAATAAATTCTTGATTTTTAAAAAAACAAAAAACCTGCTCATCTCCATACTCTGTTTTTAAAACCTTCAAATCTCCTTTTAATTCGTAGCAAATTTTAATACCAGAATGGTTATAAAACTCTTCATCATTCATTTCTTTAAATTTCATGTCTTTAATTTTTTCATTTAGATTTGTTTCCAAATCGATAGAAGATGCAAAGGCGCCATTTTTGAGCATAACGGTTTCAAATTTATTTTTATCCAAATAAAAGGTCCTAGATATGGCAGTATTGATATTTATTAAAGTGAATAGAAGAGTAAAAACAAAGAGCTTAATCATTGTGAAAACTTATCGGAAAAATCAGATTTTATTTAATGAAAATTTTACATTTGTGTCTAATCTTTAAACACTTATACTTTTAAGTATCTAATTTTTGTTCATCCACCTTGGCATCAGTCGTGCATGTCTATCCATATAGTTTTAAATGGAGATACTATGAAAACTTCGTCAGTCTTAATTTTATTGCTTCTTATTTCTGTTACATCTTGTGGAGAAATGAATCTTCAACCACAGAGAAAGCTAACTTCTCAAGAAGATTCATCAAATATCACAGATTCAACTGAAAATAATAACTCAGAAACTTACGTCTCTGTTGATACTTATAGTGAGTATAGTAATGATGAACAAGATGATAGTGCTAGTTCTGATACTGTATCAAATTCCGATGAGGTCGCTTCTAATGAAGATACATCAACTAGCTCTAGTGAGTCTGAGAATTATGATAATTCTGATGATTCTTCCTCTGAAGATATAGGTGACTTTGTTGTTAGTGATGATCTCATCATCAATATTTTTGGAGATTTATCTTTTAACAAGGCAAAAATCTCTGACTCTGAACTTAAGATTGGCGTCAATTATTCGAACTCATACTATAAAAGTAGATCACTTGAGTTTCTTACAGAAGATAATCTCATTAACTGTTATGCTAATAAAACAATTCTTGGAGTATCTAGGGACTACGAACTCAATATCACAAGAGTTACATCTTTAAGGTTTGTATCCTCTAGCGAAAGTATTTATCTGACTTTTGATCTTGGAACCTACTCGTCTTCAAAAACAAGCTTGAGCTCAAAAGTTAGTACCCTAAATTATGTTGTCTGTACACTTGATCCAAATGATAATGCACAAGAGACAAATGAAAGAAATAATATAATCAAAATTTACCCAAATGGCGTTGTACTTAGCTTAATAGTGGATTAAACATATGAAAAATCATTTTATTAAATATCTGATTGCTCTTTCATCTTGTTTGAATTTTGCTCACGCAGCATCCGAGCACAAAGAGAATCAGTATCTTTTTGAAAAACTAAATAGTGAATTTGTTAATTATGCTAAGCTACTCATTCCTGAAGATATTAAATTAAATCTTTTTCCTAATTGGGATATAATTTATCCGGCAGCATCTTCAGAAAGAGATAGCGATTATGCTAGTTCTGATTCTGATAAAAAAAGAGATGCTTGGGATATTTCAGTTCTTGGTGGATATTGGAGAGATCCTGATTATGGACATCCAATGATTCATTTAATTGTTCTATGCCATGAGCTTGGACACCATATAGGCGGACCTCCTTATAAATTAGACGACAAAGGAAAATTTCGCTGGTCAAGTATGGAGGGGCAATCAGATTACTATGCCAATAGAGTCTGTGTTCCATCATTTCTAAAACGAAACCCAAGTTGGCTTGACGAGGGATACGTTGTTTATAAAAAAATTCATTCAGAAATCATCGATAGATGTCAGAGAGAATTTCGAGATAAGTTATCTCTTCAGATATGTAAGTACTCTTCACAGGGAGCTCTTGAGTTATCAAAAATTCATGTAAAATTCGATCATCCAAAACCAAAAGTACCAGAAGTTATATCTCCTGAAACACCAGAGACGAAAGAAGCCCAGGTCTTAGAGAGAAATAGTTATCCTTCTAATCAATGTCGGTTTGATAGCTATTTTAATGGAGCTCTCGCCTTAGGAAGGCCTCGCTGTTGGTATCCCACTAGGTAGCTGAAGAATTTTGTGCTCTTTTGGAGTGAAGTTTTTTATAGCTTTCAATAAGACGTAGATGTTTTTCAAGGCCAGTGAGATTTGTATCTGTTGGGGTTAGTCCATGAAATCTTATCTTGTTCTCTGCTGAGTTTATCGCAAGTTCTAATTGCTCTTTTCCATACATTTTCTCAAAGCTTGATTTGAAATCATCCAAATTGAGATGAGTATTGATTTTTACATCAAGAACACTATTTAAGGCCTTGAAGTATTTTTTTCTTTCAATTGAATTATTATTAAAACTAAGAAGTGATTCAGTGTATGATTTTGCCTCTTCAAAATTTGAAAGAGTAAGATGAATTAATAATTTTAATTCACCAATCACAAGTTGCCCCCAAACGGAACTTTCTTCAAAAGAAACTCCTATGAGTTCTGAGATTTGATAAAAATCATCATGATCACAAGAATCAAGTTTTTCTAGCAGCTGAGATAATTCAGAGTTATTTAAACGATGAAGATTTAGGATGTCTTTTCTAAAATGAAGTGCTTCATTATTATTGTTCCAAATCAGTTCCTCTGGGAGATAAATTTCGGAGTATCCAGGAACTAAAATCCGGGTTGCCTTTGAACCGAGCTCTTCGTAGTCAGCAATATAGACTTCTTTTTCAAGCTGTTTGAATATTCCCATGAGATAATTAAATTCATCTTCAGTTGTGCCAGAAAAATTCCAGTGAACAAAATCATAATCTGTTTTTGAGTTGAAAAATTTCCAAGAAATGACTCCCGTTGAATCAATGAAGTGATCAATTATGTTGTTATGATCTTTGACGGAAAGTTCATTAAAAGTTGGAGCAGGCATATCATTTAGACCTTCAAAGCTTCTGCCTTGGAGGAGTTCTGTAAGACTTCTCTCGAGAGCAACTTCAAACTGTGGGTGAGCTCCAAACGAAGCATATGCTCCGCCAGTCTTGGGATTCATCAGAGTCACGCACATCAAAGGGTACCTTCCTCCAAGCGAAGCATCCTTAACATAGATGGGAAAACCTTCTTTTTCGAGTTTTTCAATACCTTCTTTGATTTTTGGATAAAGTTCCAGAACTTCTTTTGGAACATCTGGAAGAGAAATTTCTTCTGAGATAATTTTATTTTTTACTGCCCTTTCAAAAATTTCTGAAAGACATTGAACTCTTGCTTCATAAATTGAATTCCCAGCACTCATTCCGTTACTTACAAAAAGATTTCCAATCAAATTCACAGGTATATAGACAACTTTTTGATCTGACTGCCTGACAAAGGGGAGGGAGCATATGCCCCTTTCTGTATTTCCTGAATTCGTATCCACTAAATGAGACGCTTTTAGTTCTCCCTCAGGATTGTAAGTTTCAAGAAGTATTTCATCCATCAATCCTTTTGGAATGGAATCATTTTTTGGGATTTTAAACCATTTCTCATTGGGATAATGAACAAATGAAGAGTTTGAAATTTCATCGCCAAGATAAAAATCACTATAAAAATAATTAGAACTTATTCTTTCAATAAATTCTCCGAGAGCAGAACACAGAGCAGCCTCTTTCGTTGATCCTTTACCGTTGGTAAAATTCATTGGGCAATCAGCATCTCTTAAATGCACCGACCACACATGGGGAACTAAATTTCTCCACGATGCAATTTCAAGCTTTATTCCAAGTGATGAAATAAGCTCACTCATTTTTGAGATGGTTTTCTCAAGAGATGAATCTTTTCCAGGAATCGTTGTTTCTTTAGATTGATCAATTTCAAATTTAAGAGTTTGATCTTTCCCCAAAGTTGTTACTGGGATGATATTAAATGTAGGACCCTGTTGAATGACTTTTTTAACCGTACATCGATCAATGGCCGCAATGATTCCTTCTCGATCCTTATCACTGATATGATCAGGGATTTCTACTTGAATATCAAAAGTTTGTTTGTAGCGATTTTCTGGATCGA
>JACCDO012168674.1_pt1 | contig 14536 bp, 16 predicted proteins | sample 7446101 | NCBI WGS metagenome assembly JACCDO01 (sample SAMN15323440, study PRJNA562643) | freshwater metagenome | isolation source: river surface water | place: USA:Blue River Watershed | collected 2017-08-16
GGATTGGCGGCGTCCAGGTAGAGCAGGAGATTTGAAGTATTTATGCTGGCAGCGGTAGGCGCGGTGCCGCGACCATAGCCCAGGCTGCCTGAAGCCAGCCCCATGAATGGCATTTACTCTTAGGGTGTGAATTTCTTATTTACGAACAGATCGGACTCTCACGATTTTCCAGGAATGCTCGCCATAAACAACAAACGGCTCGTTGCTGTAACTAAGAACATCGTAGTCGAAGTTCTTGTCCAATTCCTCGCTAAAACAGGCAAAATGGTTAAAATCATCCACCAAAATAATAGTCCCCTCTTTCACACAGTCCCGAATCTTCGAATACCATAATGCGCGCTTGTCGCCATTTGGCCCGTCTACAAGAATCAGATCAAACTTTATTTGAGGGATGTAAACAGAATTGATATCATTTTCATTATAATACACATAGGAGACACCTGGATTATTTTCCAGATAAAAATCTTTATTTGATTCGTAGGTAATAAACGTGAGATCCCTCACATATTTGCGGAAATGGTTGTAAAGAAGAATGGTGGATGCCCCTGAACCAAATTCCAAAATAGAGTATTTATCGTGGTACGTAATATGTTTAAATAATTCCGTCATTTCGCGCTGCGTATATGACCATCCTCCAGCAAATTGCGGGATTTCTGGCGTACTCATTTAACTTAGACCGGGAAAGATTCCACTAAACTTATACGCGAACAATTAGGGAATGAGTGAGTCGTCGCCGCCTGTCTTCATGATTGCCGGCCACGGAGCCGAAGACGATAGTCCCAAGATCCGTGTTCCGGATGGGTGCACACTAATTGTGCGGGCAAATAAGGGGCAAATAACTCGCGCCAACTGGATCACGCGGCCATTTCGATATGATAAACTGAACGATGCAATGGCGCACCCTGAAGATGCGCATAATATGGCGGAGCTCATTCGCGCACTCGGGTCACTGGCTGTCTATAATGCGGGGGATATGTGCCCGAACTTCAAATACATCGCCTTCTCAAAGTGGGCCGACAAGGATTCCTTTAAGCCCGACGCATATGAATTCACACTGTCAGGGATTTATCGCGGGCCGTTCACGGACTATAAGCAGGAGTGGATCTGGCACAATTACTGTAAAGCGGTGGACGAGGCCGACCTGCCGTCGCTCTTCGAAGGCAGCCTATATCCAACGTCGGCGCAGGTGGCCGCGCATATTGAGCGAGCCAAACGGACTATTCGCGAGGACAGTAAGACGTTGCTCACAGGACCACCGGATACGCTGCACCTATATATGGAGTATGTGAAGAATCATGCCGGCTTATTTGAAATCTCGCAAAAGGATATTTTCCGCTTCATGGAAAAAAAGGAGCATGGCCTGGAGCCAGGCATATTCTACAATCTCGTATGTCGAGATGTGGGAACATTAACAGATTATGCATTTCAGAAGGGGAACACATTTAGCAGGACCGGCAGGTCAGAGTTGCGGCCAGAGATGCGCGCTCTATTTCGAACCGTGCCAAATATCGGAAATATTGTGAAGGCCGATATTTCGGAGGCGGTTCTGCACAGGAGGCAGCACATTAAGAGCGCGGCCTCCATTCGTAACCGAACAAAATCCGAGAGACGATCTGAAAAAGATATTCAGCGCGTATTTTATGAGAAGGCGGTTGAATTATTTGGTCACATTAAGAGTGTGGACGAGCTAGATGTACTTGCCGATAAATACGATAAATTTCTGTCGCATTACATGATATTTCGCAATAATGTCGATGATGATGGTAATACGCTAGTTCATGCGGCAGTCATGTCGATGGATCATGAGCCGGCGATTATTTATACGTCGGCGGCGAGGCGGCGCGAATTTCCGAAGCGGAACGCCGTGCTCAATGATGTGCTGCGACTCCTTGTGACTGCGGCGGGGACGGACGTAAATCAGGAAAATGATAAAGGGCAGACGGCGCTGGATATTGCTGTGAATCGGGATCTGCCTGATACGGTCAAGACATTACTACAATTAGGTGCGCGTAAAACAGAAATGAGCCGACGACTGGCGCGCACAAGGACGCCGATGACACGGAAACAGATGCACGGTGGAACTCTGGACAATCGCCCAGGTTGCGGCGTCGACTTGTGCAGGGTGCAACGAGGTGGCATGTGTCCATGCATGATGGGGCGGCGGCAACGCGGCGGCTCTCTGGGCCACTGCCCAACATGCAACGTCGTCAAGGTCCAGCTCGGGGGTTACAGTCGAGGGAACCTCGACGCTAAGAGGCACCTTCGAGGTGCCGGTTACCAGCCCACGAAGCGAAATATGAAGTACCTGCGCCTATACCGCGCCGGCAAAAGCATCGGCTTCACAATGCGCTCCTCGCTCAAGGCGAAGGGCCTCATTCCCCGGGCCAACGGCACCCTTAGGGTCAGTCCAAAATATGCCGCGCGCTCAACACGCAAACGTCATAGTCGGCGCAACAAGTAATGAAGGTCCATTGGGCCCGGTTCGTACTTTTATGGCCGCTGCACGTCAGCCTGGCTTTTATACTACCGGCTCTACTGACTATTGCCCTAATGGTCGTGTATCCCTGGATGCGATTCTCCCTAATAGTCGGCTGGTTCATCCTCTTCCTGCTATCGCTGACCGGCCAGGGATGCACGGCGCCAAATAACTGGCACTTACGTGGCCTCGTGAAATCATTGTTGCCGCCGGCCAAGGAGCTCGGCTGGAAGTACGTGGATCGCAGCGGCTTCGATCATCGTCAGCAGGCGATCTATGTCTGGTATCCCCACGGACACTTAGGGATCGGCGCCTTCGGCTCCATCGTCGGCGGCGTCGGCGATCATATCTGGAAGCGGCCGGCGGCGCTCTGTGTAGCACCACTGGCCTTTGATATTCCGGCACTCTATCACTGCAGTCTATCATTCGGTTTAGTCCGAAGCGACTTAGAGAATATGAAAAACTCGCTGTCACAAGGGACGTCGCTGGTCGTTCTGCCCGGTGGTCTGAAGGAGATGAAGATGGCGGAACCAGGGACAATGAAGCTGATTGACGGACGTCAGGGTCTTCTTCGACTGGCGCGCAAGCTCTCGGTTCCGCTTATTCCCGTCTTTTCATTCGGCGAGAATGAGCTGTTTGATGGGGTCAGTGAGCCATGGAACAAGACAATTAGTGATCTGCTGGAGAATCTGTGCAGCTCACTCCAAATGCCTAGCCTGGCCTCTATGCGGACCTGGTTGGGCACGGCCCAAGGAGAGCGACCGCTGCGAATTGTGCTCGGCCCGGCTTTCTTGCCGGCGGATTTTTCGGCGGAGATGGGCGTGGAGTGGAAGACGCATGTTAATTTGGCGTATGAAATATGCCGGCCGCGAGGGGCGCCGCCGATTACGTGGATTCCGTCAGTTCCCAAAAACAGGAAACAGAATAGTGTTCTCGATGCAGAACTTTGACGTATCTGTGCCGATTATGTCAATACCGATGGTGGCCGACGCGGGTCCAGAAGTCCTACAGACGCGCATGGGCTACAAATCATATGAGGTATTTCGCGCCCTCGATGTGGCGCTCTCTGATACGTCGGCGGCGAGCATGGGGAAGGCGATACATTACGCGGCGGATATTATTTGCAGCGGCGGATTCCATTTGTGGCAACGTTTCTGCCTGGAATATGCGCTGGATCATATTGGCCTCGCCTCGCTCCGGATCTTTCACTACCTAAATGTCCGTATGCGCGAACTGGGCGCCGATTATGATCGGCTGCCGTCCGATCAGTTCTACGCGACGCCCGAAATTCAGAAGAAGATCGCGGAGATCATGCTTGTGATTCAGCAGTCACCGCGCCGCGGCCGACCAAAGATGCCGACCGTCGCGCCTGAAATGCATCAGAATCCGGCGGCGCTGCAGCGGCGAGGCCCGGATTCGGCGGCGATCGGTCGCATATTTATTCGGAGCGCGGACACACAGCAGCTCTTCTTTGCCGGCAACGAGATGCTGCATGCATGCACAGAGAGCGCATTGGAGCGCGCCCTCTATTGGCTGAAGTGGGCGATCGAAGAGGACGCGCTCCTCAAAAAGGAGGGCGGAAGTGGACTGACAACGGCAACGCGAGGTCTTCCAGGCAAGGCCAGTCCACTGCATTTTTTCATCGCGGCCTGTGCGGAGGCATACAAGGAGATGGCAGCGCGACAGGTGATCCGGATGAATGAGGAGATCCAGAGTCTGATCGACCTTTACAAGTCGAAGGCGGCGGGGCTGACTCTTAGGAAGAAGTTGGATATCATCGTGCTGCTGATTCAGGTTTTGTGCGAAGTCCCGAAGTGGAGAGTGCCTGCTGCCTCCTCAGTTGTCAAGGACCCGCTGCCGATTCAGAGAGCCACGGAGCAGGCGCCGACCCTGTTTGCGCAAATATTGGCGAAACCGGAGCCGAAGAAGGCGATCAAGAAGATGGCCGCGCCGAAGAAGCAGAAGAAGACGACGGCAATGGAGACGAAGCTGAATGCGGTGGACGATATTTTCAACACCTTCTATAACTTGCCGAATGCTGGGGCTGGCGGTGGGGGCGGTGGCCCACGGTGAGCGGTTAAAATTGAAGTCGACGGGCACCAACTTCGATGCACCATGCGCTCCATTGTAATTCGCCGCCAAGATAATAAGCTGGACAGGCTGAAGGCCGCGATCAGCACGCCGTCTGTCACATCCGAACTCTTTGACGTGGAATCCATTATTGTCGAACGTTTAGGGGAGATCCCGCCAAAACTACACCGGCTACCGACGATTCGGAGCTCATGCTTCGGTAAGTGGTATGCCTCGCTGGGCTCAAGCATCCTCTGGATCGCCGTTCGCGGCCGGCCCTGTACTCGGGCCGAGGTCGATGCCGAGGTCGATGGCTACGACGACGGAAACCAGTTCTTCGCGCACTCCTTGGTCGGCAGCGCCCTGACAAATCAGCAGCAGATAACAAAGCTGAAAAGCGCCGGCATGGCAGGTGAACACGGCTACATATGTAAGGGTAGTCTCGAACAATTAGAGAATTATTTGAGCGCTGTGGCTATCCGGACCAAGGCCAACGCCCTAATTGTCTGCGATGCAGTTGCGAACGGCGGCAAGGTTGTATTTCGAAGTAGTCGCTGCGAAGTCGCGCAAGTCTCGCACGTTCAATGGAATTTAGACCATCACGGAAATCTTGTGCCTCGTATTTGGATTGAGCCAATCATAATACGTGGAGCTGAAATCAAATATGTATCCGGCCATAATGCACAATTCATTGTGGACGAGGGCATCGGCAAAGGGGCGCTCGTCCGAGTTCGCTACGCAATCGGCTCAGTGCCTATTATTGACAGCGTACTAGGGCGCACAGATCCTGACATGCCGGCGGAACATTATGAGTGGCATGATAGAGATGTGCGACCCAGTAAAACCAACAATTAGGATCAGAGAGTAGATGGACGCCGCCGCCGCACCTATTCGCCGAACATTCGGCGAAGTTGTTCGGCCTATTTTGAAGTTCCTAATATTCGGCGCATTAATTGGGCTTGCTATTTTTGCTATGGTCAAGCTATTCAAGCTATATTTTGACATGCGCAACACCTTACCGACAGATTCGAACAATGCCGCAATAGCGGCGCGGCAGGTGCAGAAGTACGACGAACTCTATCTGCGCCGCCAGCCCAAGCCGGTCACCGCGCTCACGCCGTCGAATGCACCGCTCATAAATTACAACATTCTGGGTTGCCGAAATGCCGGCTATCTGGGCCCTGCGCGCGACGGAGTTTTCAGCGAGGACAATGCCGTGCGCATCGCACTTCGCGCAGGCTGCCGCGCCTTCTGCCTAAATATAAGCACGGTCGAGTCGATCGAGAGCCCTGTGCTTATAGCGCGGTCCGCATTCGGCGACAAGATCAGTAACAACGTCGGCTCTATTCGGCGCGTCTGTGAGGCACTTGTGCGACATGCACCGCGCAAAGAGCCGATTATTGTGGTGCTCTACTTTGACCGGCTGCCACATATAAACCAGAGCGATATTGCCTCGGTGAAATTTATGATGGATGTGGCGACCAGCCTGGCGCCGCTACGTTACAGACATTTAGGGATGACGGAGAGCGGCGACTACCGTCGGCAGGCGCAACAGGACAACCTGTTTTTGCGGGATCGCTCCTTATTTGACGGCAAGTTCATCATCCTTACGAACGCGGACACGTCGGCATTCAGGCCCGGAGCACTTCCATCGTCGAAGGGTCTGCCGGCGATCACGTCCGAAAATGACTTGGATCTATGGGTGCACGGGCGTCTGTTCTCGTACACGACGACGACGCTGGGTGTCACAAGTACGGTGGGAACCTCTCGCTCCTCGGGGCCGCGCATCGAAACGGCGGCCTATTATCAGGAGCTCCCTGAGGCAAGTATGGTGAGCGCGATCCCGAATTCGAAGGTGAACTGGACGATGGTGATGGATGCCGGCGGCGAACTACCCTGGCATGGTCCGCTCGTAGACAAGATACTGAATAAGGCCGGCGTCTCCTGCCTAATGGTCGACGTGTTCCGCGATGACTTGGAGACGACCGGTGGCCCGATGACGGCCGATTACTTTAAGCCCAGCGGCTGGCGCATGAAGCCCGAGGAACTGCGCTATGTTGTACCGGCGGCAATACCTGTCTCGCAGCCGAACCCGCAGATGAATGCGAACGGCGGGTTTCTTGCAGCGCCAGAAACGTAAGGGGAATAGTAGATGGAGTCGGAATCGTCTCGGACACTGCTCCAGCAGATCGAGCAAATAGCCGACGCGGCCGATGATGCAAAGCGGCGTATCGACTATGATTCGGCGCACGACATTGAAATTCTCTCGGCCATCGAAATAGTCGAGGAGTTTTTGCAGGCCACTGGGCGCATCTGTTATGGTGGCGCAGCCATGAATGCGCACCTCCCGGATAAATATAAATTCTATGACCCAAAATACACGATCCCGGATTATGATTTCCTGACGCCAAACCCGAATGCCGATATCCAGAATCTCCATAATCGTCTACGCCGCGCCGGCTTCTCGGAGATCGGCATCCGCCCAGGCATGCACGAAGGCACGACGAAAATTTACATAAATTACGTGCCGATCGCCGACGTGTCTGCGATTCACCCGCAGCTCTACAACATGTTCAAGCTCCATGCGATAAAAGTGGAGGGGATTTCCTATATGGATATAAATTCGCTGCGCATGATGATGTATCTGGAGCTGAGCCGGCCACGCGGTGAAGTGGCCCGCTGGTCCAAGGTCTACGAGCGAATCTTACTTTTAGAGAGTGTTCTGCCGCCGAAGGAATGCACGGAGGTCGCCGCCTCAAAAAGTAAAATACCGCCGCCGATCTATCGCTCCGCGCTGCGCTACTTAATTAGCCGCCGCCGCGTCATTGCCGGCGCGTCCGTCCTCGGCATCTATCGCGAATCACTTCGTCGGAAGGTGAAGGCCGATCTCCTATTCGACGAGTCCATGCCCCTAATTGTCTACGCACCGGATGTCGGCAGCGACGAGATTGAGGGGTTGCGCGAACTATTAGGGGATGTACAGGTCAAGAAGTACGCGGCCACGGGCGACTTTATTCCGCCGATGACGGCGATCAGCTACGATCGCTGGCCGATTATTTTGTACGTCCAGGAGACCGCGTGCCATGCGTACAACACGATTGAATTGCGCGACGGGGAATTTATCAAGATCGCGACGTTGGACACATTGATCACGCTCTATTTGAGCATTATGATCAGCGGCCGCAAAGCGCTGAAACGGTTTTTCCCGAAGTCGATATTATGTCTGGCGAATGAATGTATCAAACTGCAGAGTTACATGCGGCGCTATCCGAAGGCCACGCAATTCCCGTTTATAAGTCTGACCTGCTCAGGTTATCAGAAGGGTCTACCGACACTTCTGAAGGAGAAAGTGGAGCGGATTCAGGCGGCGAAGGCGAAGGCGAAGCGATCTACAATGAAAACTCGTCGAACCCGAAAGTTTTGAGGGTGTCTTCGGACAGCCCGCTATCTAACTGTGTAAATAAGCCGCGCAGTTCGCTCTCCACCTTGGCCCACTGTTCCAAGATATTTTTGAACTCTGCGGCGGAGGAGTCGAGCAGGCTCAGGCGCTGTTGCCAGGCATTCAGGTCGGCGGCGGTCAGCGGCTTGCAGCAATTATCGAAAGGCTCCTTGGCCTTCGCAGCCGCTTTAATGGCCGCAATGTTAATATTTTTACCGGTATTTTTCAGCTTTGTAATTATACTCTGACCAATACCGACCATGATCCTTAGGGTGAAGATGTAGGTCTCCATGCCTTTTGGTGGCAGCGCATTTAGATCTGCACCCAAATATCTCTTGGAATTAATGAAAAACGGGATAGTCTGATAATTTGCATTTATAATGATTATCTGCTCGGCGAGCAGCTTCAAGAGATTCGGATCGGGCATGCACTTCTGGCCCTCGGCCTCCAACTTCTGTAAATCGGTCGGCGTAATTTTGTAGGCCGGTCCATTCTCGTAGAACCAGCCACCTGGAAGATTTGAGACACTTATTCCGTAATTGGGAAATGCAGGTGGAGGTATGGCGCACCGAGCGGCCGGTGAAATGGCCTGGGACAACTGAATAAAATCGGGATCCTTCGATAAGACGTCGAGTAAATATAAATAACCGGTCTCAACCGGCTTGTAAAAATTCGTGTATTCTTTTTGCACAAGAGCCTGTACCTGGGCATAAAAGTCCTGGTAGCCTTCCGTTTTCGGACCCGTGACCCAGAGTGCCAATAAAAGAATGGCGCCCGTAAATACAATCGGCCATATAGCCATTTCCTACTGTGATTGCAGTATTTCCAGGCGCGCAATCGCAATCTGATAGTCACGGCGCAACTTTTCAAACGGTATCTGTTCGAGGAGATCTTTACGGGTGTTCGATAAATGAAAATAATCGTTCACTACTTTTACGGGCTCCTTCTTGAATCGGGCCATATCGACAAAACCGGAAACCCTGGAATATGCGTTATTTGTCAGGTTGATCAGCGCAGGATAAATCTTCTCGTAAATATCGACCTTGGGAGGCAAAGCGTCGAACATCCGAAGTAGCTTTTCGATTGCCGGTGCGCTAGAATTATTTATCTTTTGTATTTCATCCCTGCATTTGAGCAAAGTCCTGTCAACCGGCGCATCTGGCACCAACCCTAAGAGTTTCTCAATATCATTGCATGCGACAAGGAGATAATTTCTGTACTCATTCTGCATATTGGCAAAGAGAGCCTTGGCCACTTCGGATGCAGGGAACTGCTTGGGAATCACCATTAGTGGTTCTGATGTAAATCCCTCGTGGCGGCGGATCGACCAGGCGACCAGGCCTAAAGCGATAACTGCGCCGAGCATCTGATATAGAGAGCGCATTCCTACTTTTTAGATAGAATGAGCTTTACCGAATCAGGTCGGCTCGCGGCGCTCCAGGCCACAGTAAGGGCGTGCTCGGTGAGTGCGGCGATCGAGGGATTGCAGAAGCAGCGTCAGTGTGTGCGCCCGCCGGCACCATTACGGCCGGTGGGCAACTCGGAGTCCGGTAGGCTGTCGAATCTGCAGACGGCGTTGGCTGTATGCACCGCGCCTACCAGCGGGACAAATACGCTGTGTCCGACTACGGCGGTTCCTGCCACGCGGACCATTCAGACGGAGGGCGCGTATCTGGCGTCGAAGCAGGCGGCGTGTGCACTGGCCGCGGCCACGTCAAATATTAGTGCCGGCGGGACCACGGAGTCACAGCGTCTTCGTCTGCAACAGAGCTGTCTCCTAAATGTCGATTATACGCTGAACCCGGATGCGCGCTTTGTGCAATATCAGCGATACTTTCCTGTGCCTTGCCCTCCGGCTCCGAACGCAAATAATCTGCCGCTGACACAACCTAAGTTTGGCTGTGCATCAGTGAACCAGTTCCCGTACAGTTAGGGTAGTGGTGCGGCGAATTTTGTTTGGCAGTCTTAGAATGAGCCTTGGAACAAATACATATGGATCTGACCTGACTCGCCTGAAGAAGGCAAAGGCGCTCTACAACTTTTACCAGAGCAACAAGACCGCAGTGAATGCGAGTTTGAGTGTTCTTCCTGAGCAGGGGCCTCCTCCGCTGCAGGGCGAGCTGCAGAGCCGTGTGGTCGGTGGCCTGACCATTGTGACGGCGTACCCGCAGGCCGGCTCCGCCACGCAGAGCCACGTGATTGCGTCATGCGACACTCAGTGTGGTACAGTGCAGTAAAAATGATGTGCCCGTCGAGGGCTTTTTATTTAGACTTTTAGGGATTTGCTAGTGGCGAAGCTCCTTAATGGTTTACTTCTTGCCGATCGTCAGCTTCTTCTTCGTGATGGGCTTCTTCGGCACGATCTGCGGCTCCACCTCCTCGCCGTCGCCCTCGGGCACCTCGACATCCGCCATGGGATTGTGCTGAGGCGGCGCAGGCGCAGCTGCAGGCATTACGGCGCTCATCAGGGTTGCCGCCTCGGCCTCATCGTCGATCTGATTGTCGAACGTGGGGGGAGCAGCGCCGCCACCACCACCGCCGCCCGCGCCTGCCGCTGCTCCGGTGCGCTTGAAGCCGACGAAGGCGAAGTCGGCGGGAGCAGCCTCGCCGCTCGTATGCACAATCACCTGCGCCACGCGCCAAGTGAGACCGAACTGCGTCGTGCCGGTGAACCAGACGCCGCCGCACTGGAGGATGCAGGTCAGCTTAGAACCCTTACCCAGCAGCTCCTTGGCCGGCTTATTCAGCGGGCGACCCTCAGTGTCATAGAACTTGGTGCACATCTCGGGCTTGCCGGTCAGATTCAGCTTCACCTTCTGCGTAGGCGGGTAGTCCTTCGGCTTGCCCGTCACCTTGTCCTTCTGGAACTTGATGGTGCTGATGAACTTCTTGCTCACGTCGCGCTCCGTCAGATCATCGTCCTTGAACCAGGCGAGGCCGTTCTTGACGCCCTCCTTGACCGCGTAATCCTCGAAACTGCGGATCAGATTGTAGTAGTTTGCCGTGTCCGTGCCCTCCGTCAGGTAGCCATCCAGGCTGAGATCGATGGAGTAATCGGGATTGTCCGCCTTCTCACCGGCCATGCCCGTGAAGATGTTCAGGCCGAAGGGGCTGCGGAGCTCGATGGCCGTCTGGACCAGGATGCGACCGCCCTCATAGTTCAGGTAACAGGACTTAGCGCCAGTCTTCTCGTTGATCTTGATCGCGGAGACGGACAGCTTAGAAGCGTTGAAGTTCTCGGAGGTAATAACCTTGCTCATCTTTCGTTTGCGTGTATGGTCTTTTCTGGCCGGCGGCAGGACTCAATTTTTTGACCGGCGGCGTCCCGGATTTCTTTTTTGCAGAAGTCGATGGAAGCACATTTAGGGTGTTGCTATTGGCCTGGCCGTCAAAAGAGGCGCTGAACGCACTGTGACGGGGTCGCGGTGCGTTCAGATGTCGACGAAGGCTCCGTGGTAATACGAATACTATTAGCAAGATTACGGTCTTCAAAAAAAAATCGGTAATTCCCCGGCATGCATCTAAGAAACCCCTGTAATTTGGGCCCGGCTGCCAGAAAATTGATAGTGAACCCGGCACATCTTGGGGCATAGTGCGTTAAAAGATGTCTACGAATTCCTCCGGTATCAACACGAACAACATGTCTACTGCCGCAAAGCGTGTCGTTAAGAAGGCTGCTCCCGCCCCTGCCGCTGCTGCTCCTGCAGCGCCCGCCCCTGTCGCCGCCGCCGCCGCGCCTGCCGCAACCAAGTCCAAGGCCAAGGCCGCCGCCGCCGCTGCCGCTGCTCCCGCGCCTGTGGCTGCACCTGCACCCGTCGCCGCTGCCCCTGAGGCGCAGGCCGTGGCCGCCCCTGCCGCCGTCTCCACGGTGAACGAGGAGATCGCCAGCCTGGCCAAGCAGCTGAACGCCGTGAAGGAGACGCTCCGCACGGCACTGACGGCGCTGAAGTCCATCGAGAAGCGCCACGGCCAGGAGCTGAAGGAGGCCAAGAAGCGCCGCAAGGCCAAGAAGGAGACGGTGGACGGCGAGGTGAAGCCCGCGCGCCCCTCCGTGTTCACGACCCCTGTGCTCCTGAAGGATGCGCTGGCCGTGTTCCTCGGCAAGTCCAAGGGCACTCGCATGAGCCCCGCCGATGTGACCAAGGCGGTGAAGATCTACATCGATGAGCACAAGCTGAAGGGTGAGAAGCACGAGATCCACCCTGATGCCCGCATGTGCGAGGTGCTGGGTCTGAAGGCCGGCGAGACGCTGACGTACAAGAACATCCAGAAGTACCTGTACCAGCAGTACGTCAAGGAGCCCAAGGTGGTCGCGTAAACACGGAACCTTGATCCGCATAAAACATATAAAACTGGAACCAATGCGCTCCATGGCACCCATGAATTAAAATAACGGGATTGAATCAATCCACATATTTTTATTCGCTGCTGCTGTTGATTATGAATTCGTGAATCGTCGCCTCCACGGCAAAAAACTCGGCCGGCGCGGCGCCGCGCACAGGTGTGCCCGCCGCCGTCAAATAGAAGGTGCTCGGCGTACAGCCCTCCATAGCGCATGCATACACACCATTAGGGATATGTCCATCGGCATAAAAGAGGTCGACGGCTTCAATCGGCCTGAAGGTGATGCGCCGACCGATCAGGCAGCTGAGGGCGGCATGCGCGGCCTCCGTGAAAAGGTATTGGGTCACCATTAGGGTTGCTAATAAATAGAATTGATTTTTAAGATCTAACGTCGCAGAGTCCATGTTTACGCAGTGCCTCGCCCTTGTGGTCCGTGCTGCAGACAATTAGGGGATTGGGTGTGCCGAGGATGTCGGCGGCCAGGGCGCGGAATGCGGGGACGGTGCAACTGCGATTATTTGTCAGGAGACCGAGACGGGCGCCGGCCGCCTTCAAGTGCCGAAAGCCGCGACGTAATGAGGCCAGGCGACGCGTGCCGCCACAGAGGGCGGCGAGGGCGGAACGCCGTGTTTGGGGAGCGACGCGAACGCCCTGGAGCTGCGTAATTGTGCGGCCCCAGTCGAAGAGGATCGTGTGCGGAGGTGGGGTTTCTTTAAGCCATTGGCGGATCTGCGCAAATGTACGGGGGTTGATGCCGGCGCGATAGCGAACGCGGACCGTTTGGCCGCGCTTGCGCGTCAGGGTTGGAGGGAGTGCGACGGTGCGCTGCGCCAACGCATCGGAGACGGCGATCACGTCGACGGAAGGGCATGTAGCGGAGACCTGCCGTCGCTTCTTTGCATCATTGTCGACGAAGAGGATCGACATACTACCTTTAGGTGTGAATTATTTTTGGGATGGGCAGCATACCCTCCCTAATAGTGAGCTAGGGGGTTTGGGGGAGCGCAGCCCATTTTTGACTAAAGTGCAGCCCCTAATAGTGAGCTAGGGGGTTTGGGGGAGCGCAGCTCCCCCATCCGAAAGTACTTTCCCCGCTATAGAGTACATATAGGAATCCGTCATCCCCCTTATATTCCGCATACAGTTCACGTAGCAAAGAACTGGTGGCCGGCAACGTACTATTGACAAAGATGAAGAGTGCCTTCTCGGGCGGCAGCTTCATGTTCTTACGGAGTACGTAGATGAACTGGCCGACGGTGAAATCATAGGGTGCCAGAAATTTTGCCTTGGAGAGCGGCGGGAGATCGGCGCTCCTGTTACTCCGCTCAACAATTACGGGGATGCGACCAGGATACATGGTCATGATTCGATTCGCTTCGGCTCTGCGAAGTTCGAGTGTATGTCTACGCTGGAACTCCGTAGTCATTCTTACTAACATGTTGTATTATCGCCTAGACCGGGTCTTGCGCGCCTTGCGATTATGGGTCTTACGGGATTTGCGGGTCTTGCGGGTGCGACGGCGGCCGCCATTGGCTTCATATGTCGACATGTTGCTGTCACTGTTGTTGCTGCCAGTTCTACGACGTTTACTATTAGGGGCAGTCACGGTTGAAGCTGTATTGTTATTTTCGTCGTTATTTTCGCCATTATTTTCAGCAGGATCTCTGAATCCACGATTTGCCGTGGCTACACTTGCAGCATTATTTTCGTTATTGCCGTTATTTTCGTTATTGCTGTTATTTTCGTTATTGCCGTTAATTTGCTGGGCATCAGGGTTGTAAGGCCCAGGTTCTGCCCAAACACCACCTAATGCACCTGGTTCAGCCATTCTACTTATGCAACATCTAATTGTGGCGCGCCCAGCTGCAAAGACTCGACACGTGCCCTCCCCTCTGCAACCGGCAAGCCCATCTGCCGCCAAACGACCTCCTTACCCACTGTGTATCGCCATGCATATGCAGCCGGACTATTCACGCCGAACTGCTGACGTAACCGCCGATTCTGCGCCGCCGACCAGCCGCTCTGAATGCGCCACGCCTCCTCGGCGCTAATGCCGAGACGAACGGCGGCCAGCATCGCGTAAATAATCTCCGCCCACGCCTCCGTCTTTGCCTCAATGATCTCCTCATCATCCTTATGGTTATCCAGGCAGGACGCGTGCTGCAGCTCATGGATCAGGACGCGCACCGCATCCTCGCGCCGATAAA
>JACCDO010072112.1_pt1 | contig 14534 bp, 10 predicted proteins | sample 7446101 | NCBI WGS metagenome assembly JACCDO01 (sample SAMN15323440, study PRJNA562643) | freshwater metagenome | isolation source: river surface water | place: USA:Blue River Watershed | collected 2017-08-16
AAGTATAACTTGCAGATTCATTTGTATTTATACCATCTGAATCGGAACCCATATCACCATATGCACCGAATACAAAATTAAAAGCTGGATCACTACAACTAATATCAAATTTAAAGATACCTTGAACTGGATAACCGTGTTTAATTGTAAATGTTTTTCCAAATGCAGTAAAAACTTGTGTAGTAATAATACCATCATCATTATTAATTGGTGATAATTGAGGAAAATAATATTGGTCGGTTATTGGATTAAATAAATAAAAATAACCCCAATCATCAAAAACATCATTACCCCAATCATTCCAGAAACTAGCATTATTACTAATATTATTTGCTTCTAATTTAACTTTAGTTCCTGTTGGTAAATTATAGGTATTATTTATTAAGTTTAATGTATCAAAATTACCTTCACCTACAGCAAAATTTTCAGGAAATACTGTTAAATCATATGTATCACCTACAGCTGCAATTACCTTATTTCTTGCATCTGGTAATCTAAATAAATATGAATTTGTAGAATCAGAACCAAAATTATAACCAATTTTACTAAATAATCTTTTGTATCTTCTTTTATCAACAAAACGACCATCACATAATAACCAACCATTAAAATCTGCACTTTTAGTAGAATATTTCATATCACCAATGTTATCAGAGTTATTTAATATACCATCTACATTTATTTCTAAATCTGCTTCTAACGCGACTTGACCTAATAAATCACCATTTCTTGCGATAGTGACAGTAAATTTTTTTCCAAAATTAGCACTACCATTATATGTTTGTTCAATTGATTCTAAAGCAAAATTGGTATGTCTTCTATAAACAATTTTAAAAAATGTAATTTGAGGATTACCAGTAAGATAAATATCTTGTGCTCCATAAGCAACTAATTGCATTAATCCACCACCCATATTTTATATAATACAATTAGATAAAAATTTGATTTTTTAAATTAATAACTTTATCCTTCTTAAAAATAATACTTATTAAAATGAGTTTAAAAATTAGTGGTATTAAAAACTTTGTTCAATATAAATTGCATGAATATAAAAACCCTGAAATTATTAAAAATAAGCTTACATTAGATAATCAATTGACATATAATGATTGGAATATTTCTAATTTACAATTATTTACTTCTACTGTTCCACCATTTATAAATAATTATGTTGAATTACGTAATTATTTACAAACTGAAGACTTACATATAAAAATAAAATTAAAAGATGTTTTAGATTTATCTAAAATAAAAATTGTAGGCAATGTGTTATATATTGAATGTTGTTCTGAGATTGATAATAATATACCATATAAACTAATAAATAAACATAGTAATACTCAATCTTCATTTACGAATATTAAAATTGAATTAATACTATCTGAGAAAACACGTAAAAAAACATGTAGTTTCTTTACAAAACTATATCAATTTTATAATGAATTAAATGTTAATACTACATCTCTAGAATAATAATTAAAACTAAAAATTTGATTTTAATTATTATTTTATTTATAAATTATAATAAATATCAGATGTCTGAATTAAATTTATATTCATCTAAATATTATAATATTGATACCAACCAAGTATGTAATAATAAAAAAACTGAGGATATAATTGGTAATAGATTTGATTTTAATAATCATGTATTTAATAATTGGAATATTTCACATATTCACATTCGTAAATATGCCAGAACACCAATACTTCGTAATTATATATTAATATCTAATATTACAGATGATGAACATTTTACATCAAAGATATATTTACCTGATAAGATTGAATTTAATAAAGTTAATTTAGTTGGTAATTTATTAACAATAGAAATTCCAATGGTTAGTCAATTACCAATCGAACAAATCAAAAAGTTATATGATATTAAAAATAAACAATGTTTTAATTATAATAAAGCTACATTTGAGTTTATATTAACTGATGATGCTCGTATTAAAACTGAAAAATTTTTAATATCATTACCTGATGCATATTTACAACAAGAAACTATTATTAATCAATAATATATATTATCAAATCTTGGTTTTTAATTTTTCAAACATATCTCTTATTTTTTCATTTTCAATATATAATTTATAAATTTCTTTTTTATTAATTTCTTGTCTTTTTTGGATTTCAGATTTAATATTATTTATTGATTGCATATTGTTTATTATATAATATAAAATAAAAATTTTATTTATTATATGAAATCTATTTTTTTACTAGATTGATTATATTCATAAGTTTTAAAATTTAATAATTTTATTTTTTTACTTTTAAAGAATATTTTAGAATTATCATCTTTTAATACAAACATTACAATAGCATTTTTATATTTATATTTAAATTCAATTGGAAATCCAACTGTAGTATAACTATAATATATTAATGGAATACTATGCGTTTGAAAAGATTTTGTATTATTATCCCAATATTCACATAAACATATCCATTCAAACTTATCTTTATTTACAAACTGAATCATATAATCTGTATTATCTGTTTTATCGTTTTCAGATACATATAAATTAATATTATCATATTTTTCATTTAAATCAATATCAGTTAGCATCGGTTTAATTATGTATTTAGAAATATCGGATGACACTGGTAAATTTAAATTCTGTAATTCATACGTGAATTTTGCTAATTTAATACCTGATATAATAGCGTGATTATATATAGTTGTATGTAAATCTGTATCATCTCGACCACATGATGAATTAATATATTTATCATTATCTAAATAATATCCAGACCAATAATGTTTAGAATAAATATAATTTCTATATTTAGCAAACATATTTATAAATATAAAGCCCATCAATTGACTACAAATACGGTCTGATTCATCATAATTTGTTGAACGTGATATATAAGCTTCTCTAATATAATATGGAATACGTTGTCCAATTGGATATGATATAAAACTATCATATTGTAAATCACTTTCTACTAAAGTTCGAAGATTATTTTTATTATGATTAAGAATTTCTATCCAAACAGAACGTCTATCTGGTCTATATTTAAAATCGTTTGTAAAAAATGCAACAATAGGTTTATATGAAATTGCAGACATATCCGAATCAAATCTATCATCTATAAATTCATTATATAAATATAAGTCTTCTATATAAATTGGTTTAGAATCAATCGTTTTAGGTTTAAAGTATTTATAATCATCGGATGGAATATGTTTTTTACAATATTCTGGATTATTATATTCTGAATATGCAAAGAATGGTATTTCATGACATTCATTTTGAACACATTTATATTTAGAAATATGTATAAAGGAATTTGAAATACAATGGTCTTCACATACTATTGCCGGATAATATCCTTTAACAGTATATTCGGCTTGTTTATCACATATACAACAAACTGGATTAGAATTCATTTTTTAATTTTTATAATATTAATAAATAATTGTTAATGTTATCAATTTTTTAACTTAAATATTAGGTATAAATAGACTTATATAGGCATTATAAAATATATAAAGTATGTAATTAACATATATTTATTAATAATTTAAGAATCTCGTAATTCCAAAAACTATAGAGTTTTAATTTTTAAAAAATAGAAATCGATAAAATATTTTGGTATGAGGTAACATTTTTCACGTTGTGTTTCCTGAAATCGGTATGCCTCATTCAAAAATTAGAAATTTGTATTATATTTCACCACGGTGGTATGCCATATAAATATAATACAAGTTTCACCAACATTATAATGGCATACATGTATTATATTTCACCATAGTGGTATGCCATAAAAATATATTACAAGCCTCACTTATTTATAATACAATATTCACCAATATATTAATATTTAAAAATAAATTATTTTTATAATATAAAATGGTTTATAATTGTGAAAGATGTGGTTATGAAACAAATAGAATTGATTTATTAATTAAACATTTAAAAAGAGTTAATATTTGTCCAGCATATATTAAAGATATATCTGTTTCTGTATTATTAGCTCCATTAATTAAACCTAAAAATAATAATTATAAATGTATTCATTGTAATAAAGAATATATAAATAGAGTTTCTAAATATAAACATCAGAGAAACTGTAAATTAAATGATAATGTTATTGATAATAGTAATAATATTATAAATATTAATGAAGAAGAAAATGTTTCTGTTAATGTTTATTTAAAAAAAGAGATTGAATTATTAAAAGCACAATTATATATAAAAGATTTAGAAAATAAATTAAATAATAATGTATCAACGATTCAACCTATTATTAAGAATGAAATTAATGAATTAAATAAAGATAAAACAATTCAGCCTATTAATAATAATGAAACAATTCCTAAAATAAATAATATAAGTTTATCAATTGATTCAACTAACTCTAAGATTGATAATAATATAAATAGTAATAATAATATAACTAACAATACAACTAATAATACAACTAATAATAATACACACAATAATAATACTAAAAATATTATAGCAATTAATAATGATTTAACTAATATTCGAGAATATTTAGAATCTAATAATAAAATTTTACCATATTCAAAATTTGATGTATCCTTATTATATGATAATAATGGTTCTGGTTTAAAAGATTTAATTGAATCTGATATGGAATATTCATTTAAAAATCATAATGATTTTCTTAATTATGCAATGAAAAAGATATGTTTTAATTGTCAAACACCTCGTAATATTAATATGTATTATGATGATGATATTAATAAAGTTGTTGTTAAAGTAGCAGATGGAATTACAAGTAATTATAATTTAAACGAAATTTTTAATGATTTCATTAATCAAATTAAAAATATAATTAATAAAGCTAGTAAATATCATTATGATAAAAATAATATTCAAATATCTGATTCAAGTTATATTGATGTTAAATTAAAAAAATATGATAACGAAAATAGTGAAAATATAATATTTTTCCTAGACTTGGTTTGTGAAAATAATTTAAAATTTCGTGATTTACATAAATTTGAATATAATTTAAATAATAAAACTGTAAAAGAAGAAACTAAATTAAAAAGACCAATTGATTTATCATTAGAAGGACCATTAAATTTTGATGATGTTGACAGATTTGTATTTCATACTTATCACAATAAAGATTTTTATAGAGATACATTTAATGATACATTATATGAACATTCAACTAGAAAGTTTATTGGACCACGTTCTGAATATGTTCATTTACAAAATGGTAGAGATAAATATGGTAATTATTTACCATAAAAATATATTGAATTTATAAATAATTAAAATAATTATAAAATTTAAATATTATTATTTTAATTACTATAAGCTAAACCACCCATACCGCTCATAACTCTTAATACGTTATAATTCATTGCAAATACTCTAAAAGAATAATCATAACATGCAACAGCGGATTGATTACATGATAAATCATTGAGATTTATATGAGTTGTTGAATATGGATTAATTTTCATATTTAAAACAGCGTTATCGATACGAGAAAAATTACATGTTCCACTTGGTTGATGTTCATCGGAATATAATGCAAAATTATACATATAAAATCCACCACCAACACGTTTATTTGAATTATGATAAATTGACATTCCATTCGAAGTAGATTTGGTATATTGGTTTGGTTGAACAGTTCTAAAATATGAACCATCGCGTTCTTTAAATCTATCTACACCATTTAATTGTAATTTAACTGTTTTAACTGTATCTTGATTCAATATAAAATCGCTACCTTCTTCCATTGTATTAGCTCCTATTGAGGAATAATCATATAATGAACCTAAGAAATATGCATCATTAAATGATACATCAGTTCTATATGAATAAGTTGGATTATTACGTTGTGCTCTCCATACCATCATTTTACAAGGATGATTGAAATAAAGAGGAATATCCATTATTTGATGTCTATTCGATAATATACCTGTTGTTTGAACCTGTTCAATTAAATATTCATGAGATACTTGGGCGAATCTACGACGTTCATCTGTGTCTAAAAATACGTATTCGCAATAAACTTTCAAATCTTCGATTGACTCGATATAATTATTTTTAGTATATGAACCTGTTGTATAATCAAAATTAGATATTTTAACGACATTTGATGTATAAACACATGCAGTATTTACTACTGATTTACAATTTAATGATATATTTAACTTAACTTCGTGATATTGTAATGCTATAAGAGGTAAGTATAAACCGGGATTTCTATTAAACCAAAATTGTAATGGAATATATACTTTTGCTATTTTATCAAATACACCGGTTTGTTGGGATGAAAAAATAGAAGTATTAATCATTGTGAGAAGTTGTTCATATTTTTCTTTTGTGTATGAAATTTGGGTCCAAATATCGAGCCATTCACCGTAATGTTTATCGATGAGTTGTCCTCCGATTTCAACTTCGACATAATCAATAAGTTGAAAACCCCAACGAATCATATAATCTTTTAACATTGTATTAGCTTTTTCAATATCAGTTTCATCACCGGAATAAATAAATAAACTACCGCCAAAAATGGTTGGTTGCATATTATTATGTAAATTATCATTACCAGCTGAATTAATTGTATGATAATGAGTATCTTGTGTAATAATATGATTATGAGAACCATCTGAATTAATATTTAAAGCTACTGGATTTGTCCATACATTTAATTCACCATTACTATCATCAGTTTCAACTGCGGTTAGTGTTCCATTTGCACTAGCTAACCCATATACAGGCGGGTCATCTTTAATACCAACACCACCATTTGCATTACTTGAATGTGTATGGCTACCATTTGTGCTTGTATATGTATTATGGTCATGTGAATACTCAGATGTTCTATTATTCGTTGGTATTTGTCCATTTGCAACGGATACACCGTGATTATGGTTATTTAATTCGGCTAAAGTTAATCCATGTTGTTCTTCACCAGATTCATCACCTAAAGTTCTATTTGTAAATGTATGTGTTATTCTACTAATAAAATTATTACCGAAATTTAATGATATATTATTTATTGATGAATATTGAACAGAATTAGATAATGTAGAAGCGATTCTAAATTGAGTTGAATTAATTTTAATAAAATAATAAGATGTAGATGGATTTAATGGATAGTTTTGGGATACATCTACTCCTGATTGGTCAAATTTAACCTCCATACCAGTAATCCATTTATCGGATAATGGGTTGTTCATTGTAAATAAATTACTACCAGAATCATATTCTAAATAGTCATAAATTTGTCCTTGACCTATCATACCTAATACTTTACTACGTGCATCTGGTAATCTAAAATAATTTGTTCCACTTAAATCTAACCCAAAACTATAACCTATTCTATTGAATAAACGCCAATATTTTCTTTTATCTAATAATCGACCATCACATTTCTTCCATCCTTTAAAATCCGATGTTTTTGATGACCATTTATAATCACCTATTTGGTCAGAGTCTTCAAATAAATTATCTAAATTTAATCCTAAATCCGCTTCTAAAGTAATTGCACCTAATAAATCTCCATTTCTTGCGATAGTAACAACAAATTTTTTCCCAAAATCAGCTTCACCATTAAAGGTTTGTTCTATTGATTCAATTGCATAATTAGTATGTCTTCTATATACGACCTTAAAATAAGTAATTTGAGGATTACCAGTAAGATAAATATCTTGAGCGCCATATGCTACAAGTTGCATTAAACCACCACCCATATTAATTATATAATAATTATAGATTAAAATTTCTGTAATTAATCAATACATAAAAATAATAATAAGTATTTATTAATTAAATGTCAAAACTAGAATTAAATGGAATACAATATTTTAATAAATATTATGATGAACTTAATAATTATAGAAATCCTGATATTATTTATAATGCCATAACAATAGGTAATTATAATTTTATTAATTGGAATGTAATTAAACTCGAGTTTTATTTAGAGCCTAATAATTATAAAAGAAATAGTATTAAATTATTTAATTATGATGCGGATGATGAATATCCAGTTGAGTTATATAGTATTAATATTCAATTAAATAATATACTTGACTTATCAAAAATTAATTTAAAAAATAATGAATTAATAATTTTTCTTGATAATAACATAATATTAAAAGAACGTAATTATTTTACAATTACAAATATAAATACAAATAATAAATTAATTTTTAATTTAACTGATAATGCTCGAAAAAAAACTGAAAGATTTTTAATTAAATTAGCTGAAAAATATAATCAGAATACTAATTAGCATAATACAGATTAAATTATTATTTTTGTAATTTAATTTATATTTTCATTGTTATATTTTTTATTTCTAATTCGTAGAATATCGCACTTATTTAATACGTAAATTTGTAGGTAATTTCTCGGGCGGAACGCACTTTAGTATCACTATATGATAACTGTCTTTCAGATGCCCCGCATTCAATGCGCAAAATCGCTATCCTAATGGGTTGGATAACCCAAAGGAGAGATGTAAAGAGAACCTGAGAAACAGGTTAGCACTACGTGCGTCCCTAGGTTATCTTAATTACTATAAGCTAATCCAGCCATACCACTCATTATTCTTAATACATTATATGATACTGCATAAATTCTAAAATAATAATTATATGATGTATTCGCATTATTTATAGGAGATGCATATGGATTCATACGTAAATATAATACTGCGTTATCTATACGAGAAAAATTACAACTACCGGATGGTTGATAATCATCTACGTTAATTCCAAAATTATACATATAGAAACCACCACCATATCTTTTATATGAATTATGATAGAAACTTAATCCATTTGAATTATTACTAGTATATTGATTAGGTTGAACAACTCTAAAATAGGTTCCATCACGTTCTTTAAATCTATCTACACTATTTAATTGTAATTTAACAGATTTAATTGTATCGGGATTTAATTTAAAATCAGAATAATCATCTGTAGTATTGCCTCCAATAGCAGAAAAATCATATAAATGACCCAAGAAATATTTACTATTATAATTTGGACCTATTGGATTATCTTGAAATGTTTGGTCTTTTCTCTGAGTTCTCCAAATTAATGTTTTAATTGGATGACTAAAATACAAAGGTATTTCAATTGATTGGTTCAATGTATTTATAATACCGGACGCTTGAACTAATTCAATTAAATATTCATGACTTCCTTGGGCAAATCGACGTCTTTCTTCTACATCTAAAAATATATAATCGGCAAATATACGTAAATCTACAATCTTTTCAATATAATTATTTTTATCATATGTTCCAGTAGATGTATTAAAATTTGTAATATCTATTATATTAGAGGTCAGTCTAGTAGCAGTATTAACTACTGACTTAGTATTAAAAATAATATTTAACTTAACTTCATGATATTGTAATGCAATGAGAGGTAGATATAAACCTGGATTACGATTAAACCAAAATTGCATAGGAATATATACTTTAGCGACTTTCGAGAAAAAGGATGGTTGTTGTTCAGATGCGAATAAACTGGTATTTAACATCGTTAATAATTGTTCGTATTTATCTCTGGAATAAGAAATTTGTGTCCAGATATCGAGCCATTCACCATAGTGTCTATCAATGAGTTGTCCTCCAATTTCAATTTCAACATAATCAATCAATTGAAAACCCCATCTAATAATGTGGTCTTTTAAGTATTCATTTGCTTTTGTAATTCTTTCAGTATCACCTGAATAAATAAACATATTACCAATATATGATGTTGGTTGTAAATTATTTATCTTATAATTATTACCAGTCATATTAACATAATGGGTATGAATACCAGATGGGTCAATACTTAAATTGTGTTGATGTTCTCCATTTGAAGATGTCGCAATATCCTCTGGATTTGAGCTACTTGTTCCATCTGGTTTTCGCCATCTATAAGAATTATCATTATCACTTGATGCACCTAAACCAAATACTGTCGGGTTTTCTGTTCCAGCTAAAAATTCAGCAAAATATGCATCATTATAATTATGTGAATGACTACCATTATTATCTGCTATACCTGTATGTTTATGTAATCCATCTGGATTTAAAGTATGATTATGACTTGGCAATTCATCTATTAATAATGAATGAGTATTTTCACCAGTTTCTAATCCGATTGGTGTTGCATCAAAAATATCATAAATAAAATGCACACCTGTTCCTTGGTCTATTAAATCTATATGATTTCCTGTAAATGAGTCTTGATATGATGTAGCAATTTGTATCTGTGTGCTACTATATCGAATAACAAAATAAGTAATTCCTACAGATAATCCATCTGGTAAAGTTCCAGATGTTAAAAAGCGTATTGGTGTTCCTGTAAGCCATTTATTAATATTATTAGGTATTAAAAATGTATCGAGTGAATCATTTACATCTGAATATAAAACTTGTTGAAAATTTGAACCAGAACCATCATTAATACCTGCGGCAACTCTACCACGTAAATCAGGTAATTTAAATAAATTAGAGTTTATAAGACTTTGACCAAAAGAATAGCCAATTTTATCGAATAATTTTGGATATAAATTTTTATCGATAAAACGTCCATCACATAATAACCACCCACGATAATCATGTGTTTTAACCGAATATTTATATTCACCTACTTTATCTAAATCATCGAACAATCCATCGAGATTTAATCCTAAATCAACTTCTACAGTAATATTACCGAGTAAATCACCGTTTCGTCCCATTGTAATAGCGAATTTTTTACCAAAATCGGCTTCTCCGTTATAAACTTGTTCGATAGATTCAATTGAAAAATTAGTGTGTCTTCTATAAACCACTTTAAAATAGGTCATTTGAGGATTACCGGTAAGATATATATCTTGGGCACCTATAGCGACTAATTGCATTAATCCACCAGCCATAATTTATTTTATAATATAAAAGAGTATTTTTATATTGTAAAATGCGCACTGTATAATAATTTTTTATATACTAGTAATATTATTCTCTGAATTATTAGATTCAGGATTATTAACAAATAATAAATTATCATCATCTTCTAATTTAGAAATAATATTAATTAAATCATTTTTATTATATAATTTAGTATTCTTTTTAAACATACATAAAGTGCCTACATTATAAACATCATTATACCAAATATCAAAATCATTAAATTTAGTTTTATAACAAATAATACCATTTTCAAATGTTTTTGTTTGAGAACTATAGTTAATTGGTATATTTATATCTATATTACCATTATTTTCTGATGCTGCACTCACCGATTTATTAATTCTGAATATTTTTGTATGGTCTTTAATATCAACTGATTTATTATTTGCTGCACATATTTTTTTTAATCCAACACTTTGACGAAAATTATTTATTAATCCTGAATTACAATTTATATAATAATTATTTGTTGTATCTTTATTTAGTTCATTCGCAGGATTTTCAGATTGCATTAATTTTTCTAATGAAGATTTATTATTAAAAATACATTTAATCATTTGTTCTCTAAAATATGATTTATCAGTATCTTTATTATAAATAAATTCTTTAAAATTTTTACATGCATTTTTAGTATAGTCTCTATCTTCTCTATGCATTGAATTATATAAATCTTTCATGTCTTTTAATTCATTAATAACATTTGTAATATGTTGATTAATTATTTCTAATAAATCATCAATATAAATACTAAAAAATTGATTATCTAAATAACAATATGCAACATTATCTTTAATATTGCTCATATAAAAATTTTTGGTATTATAATCATTTTTACTATTTAATGATTTAAATATTTCCAATACTAAATTATAATTACTATGATGAGAAGTATTAGCATTTTGGTCGTCTTTTCTGCATTGTTTTACAGTTTCATTTAAATTATGATATTTATTATCAATTAAATAAGTAAAATCATATGTTGGAAATGATTTAATAAATGATGATATATTATGATGTTTTATAAAACCATTTATTAATTCAACATTATCTAATTTTATCTGTGTATTATTATTGTTAATATTTACTGAATTATCATTATTAGTTGTATTAATAGAATTATTATTGTTTGTTGTATTAACAGAATTATTATTATTAGTAGTAGAATTATCCAATTGTAAATGATTATTATTACCAATAGTTGATTCTGATAAAATTATTGATGATTCTTTATTATTATTTTTATTATTTAATTTGCATTTTCGTAAATGTAATGATTTACCAGTTGATGAATTAAATAATTTATCACAATAGTTACATTTATACATTTTATTTCCATTAATTATTTTTGTAGGCTTTTTATTATTAATCTCATTTATTAATATATTTGTATCTATATTTGATAATACAGTTTGACATTTATTTTCTCTTTTTAAATGTCTAATTAATAAATAATCAAATTCAAAATTTTTACCACATCTTTTACAAATAGATGTCATTATTTATATAATAATAAATATATTTTTAAATAATTATATATTTAATAAAGTTTTTCGACATTCTTAAAGCCAATCGACGAAACGTTTACTTTTAAAAACAAAGGGCAGTTTGAAAACTATCTAAAAATATAAAAAATATATCCTGGTTTTAAAATTGTTTTTATTATTTTTTATTTTTGTTTAACTCTTAAGTTTTATAAAATTTATTAATATTCTTTTAATTTAAGTTGAATTATAAATTGCCTTATTTAATTACACTAAAATTATCGATGATTAATATGATAAATTAGGTTGATTTATAAATGGCCTTATTTAAATACACTGAAATTATAGATGTTTTAATATGGCAAATTAGGTTAATTTATATTATTTAATTACACTGAATTTATCGATGATTAATATGACAAATTAGGTTAATTTATAAATAGCCTTATTTAAATATACTGAAATTATAGATGTTTTAATATGGCAAATTAGGTTAATTTATAATTTATATTATTTAATTACACTGAATTTATCGATGATTAATATGACAAATTAGGTTAATTTATAAATAGCCTTATTTAAATATACTGAAATTATCGATGTTTTAATATGGCAAATTAAGTTAATTTATAAATTATATTATTTAATTACACTAAATTTATCTATGTTTAATATGGTAAATTTGTTTGAATTATAAAATGTATTATTTAATTACACTAAATTTATCTATGTTTAATATGGTAAATTTGTTTGAATTATAAAATGTATTATTTAATTAAATTGAATTCATTAATATTTAAAACTGTAAATTAGGTTAATTTTATAAAAAATTGTATTTATTAAATTTATATTGTTATTTAATATTGTAAATTAAGTTGATTTATATTTTTAATTATTTAAATATATTGAATCCATCGATGTTAAATTTTGATTAATTTATAAATATCTTTATTTAATTACAATAAATATATCAATTAATTATATAGTTGGTAAAGTTTTTCGACATTCTTAAAGCCAATCGACAAATCGAATACTTTTAAAAACAAACCCTTGTTTGAAAACTATCTAAAAATCTAAAAAATCAATCCTGGTTTTAAAATAGTTTTTATAATTTTTATTTTATTAACTCTTAAGTTTTATGAAATTTTTAAATATGTTTTAATATTCTTAAAAATTAACTTTATTTATAAAAATATGTATTTAATTACACTTAAATTATAGGTGTATAGCATTGTAAATTATGTATATTTATAATAAGCTTATTAAGATACATAAAATTTAATAATATTTAAAAAGTAATTTATGTTGATTTTATTATTAATATTAATATAAATATTAATAATAATATTATGTGAAGTATCATTATTATTTTATAAATATTATTAGAATTATTAGTTTTCATTATATTTTTTAATTATTTTTGGATTTTAATGTTGGCTTATGATTTTCATTTGATAATTTAATATAATTTTCAATATCAACATTATGATCTACACGATAATCATTACAAATATCATTAATAGTATTTAAAATAATATTATATTCTCCTTCGAAATATTCATTACCAATATCGGACCTAAATTTTAGATTACTATTTTTTTTTAATTTATAAATAATGAGTTGTTTAATTGCATTTACAATATTATCAACCGGTAAATAATATAATACAGTTGTATTTTTAATTTTATATTCGTTATGTCTTTTATATAAAGAACGTTCAGTTTTACCTATCTTATAAATATTTGTATCTAATAAATCACCACGTTTTAATATATAAATACCATTCTTTATAGTATCATTATTACTTATTAATTTAATTGCGCTATAATTATCGCTAGTTTCCATTTTATATTTTTTTGTTTTAAATCTATTTATAATAGATAAAAAGTCTTTAAATTAAAATAAATTAATATTAAAAGTAATATTTTTAATCAAGTATATTAATAATTAATATATAAGTTTGCAATAACATATATAATAATTTAGATTGATTTTTTTAATTACCAAATACAAGACCACCTAAACCACCCATTATTTGGAATATATTGTATGATATAAAATAAAAATCAACATCATATAACACATTTTTGTATAATGGACTTTTTTCATAAACTAATGGATTTTTAAATTCAATAT
>JACCDO012058580.1_pt1 | contig 14531 bp, 13 predicted proteins | sample 7446101 | NCBI WGS metagenome assembly JACCDO01 (sample SAMN15323440, study PRJNA562643) | freshwater metagenome | isolation source: river surface water | place: USA:Blue River Watershed | collected 2017-08-16
GCTTGGTCTTGAAGTTCAGAAGGTATAGCCTCCTCACGAACATGCTCGCCATTATCTCCATCAAAGAAGAAAGCTTTCATTGAGATAAGGTCAATACAACCTTTGAAATTCTCTTCAGCTCCGATTGGAAGTTGCATTAGAACAGCGTTGTGACCAAGTTTTTCTCTTAGTGATTTCACACCGTTATAAGCATTTGCGCCCATACGATCCATTTTATTTAGGAACGCAAGACGAGGAACGCGGTAACGCTTCATCTGACGGTCAACAGTAATAGACTGAGATTGAACCCCAGCAACTGAACAAAGAACAAGAATCGCTCCATCAAGAACTCGAAGAGAGCGCTCCACTTCCACAGTAAAATCCACGTGTCCCGGAGTATCGATAAGGTTTACTTTGATCGACTTTTGGTCACCTTCAGCAAACTTAATTCCCTGCTTGTCTATACCAGTCCATTCTACAGTTGTGGCCGCAGAAGTAATTGTAATCCCTTTTTCTTTTTCAAGTTCCATGTGGTCCATGGTTGCCCCTGCACCACCGCCCTTAACATCCTCAATTTTGTGGATTTTTGAGCAGTAAAAAAGAATACGTTCTGAAAGGGTTGTCTTACCAGAATCAATGTGGGCAGAAATCCCAATGTTTCTGGTTTTGTTCAAGTTCTTGTCAATCATCTGAACTCCAAAAAGTTTAAAGTTGGCCTGTTTTTAAAATTTTAAGACTGCATCATAAAGACTCATGGTTACAACGTCAATTTTTTTCCCTGACTCTCTGTACTTTTTGCTTATTGCCAAAAAGATTTTTTTGAACGAAATTTTGCTGATGAATAGTAGAAAAGACCTGGATAAATCAACCCTTTATGAAGCGGTTAAAACTTTAGTAGAGACCTCATCTCCCCATATCCACCTAGATCAGCAAAAGCTTTTTACTCTTTTTAGTATTGCTTTTCAGTATATGCTGTTTCTTTCAACCAAAAAACCTGGGCATTATATCATTAGAATTGAAGATTCTCTCCTCGCTGATAAACTTGCCAAAAAAGCAAAAGACGAAACAACAAGAAAGTTTCTCTCGCGACTCATCATTCCTAGAAGACTAACTTATAACAACTCTGTTTTTCATTTGGATTATTTTCCTATAACGACTTGGGGAGTTACGAAAGACCTACCCAAAGAAAAAATACACGCCGCTATCATTGTCAAAAATACTTCCCATAACCCACTTATTGATGAGACTGACTTTAGAAGCCTCATTGAAACTCCTGACAGCAATGAAATTTTCGGGGCCAATTTTTATCTCACATCACTCCTTGAATTTTGTCCGAAAACAATAACAATTGCTTTCAATGAAAAATTCGATCAATTAGAAAGAATCAAGTTTCCATTTATTGAAGATAAACTAGAAAAAGCCTTGGATGGGGTAAAGATCTCTGAGGACTTGGTCTTTGATGAAGAAGATTAACTAAGATAATGCTCTAATTCTATCAAGTGGTAACTGAAATTGATTTTTTAGATGATCCATAAATTTCTCATCGTTAGAGAATCCAAATGATATTCTAAGTCCATTTTTAGCAACAGAAAACTTTGAAAGCTCCGTAAGAACAGCACTTGATTTAGATGCTCCAGAGGAACAGGCAGAACCTGCACTAAGCATTAATCCATTTAAATCAAAAAGAGCTAAAGACACGTCAGAGCTTAATTTGTTTAAATAAAAATAAATCGTGTTCGAAGCCTCTTGCTTATGCTCAATAATCTCGCCTAATCCACAAAGCTGATCTTTAAGAAATTCTTTAAACTGATTTTTTAGACGAGCATTTTCTATTACGTCCACCTTATCAAGGTCGGCAAGAGCAAGTCCTAAAGATTGAATTCCCTGGATATTTTCAGTTCCTCCCCTCAAACCTGACTGTTGCCCACCACCTGTCAACAAAGGTTTAAAGAAAGCTGCTCCTTTAATTATCGTAAAGCCTATTCCCTTAAGACTGCCAAATTTATGTCCAGAGAAAGTCCAATAATCAGCAACTGAAAGTTCTCTCCATTCCAAAATTTTTCCAGGGGCCTGAACCGAATCTATGTGGATATAAAAATCTGGGAACTCACTTTTAAAATCCTCAAGGAGATGAGGCGAACTAACAAGACCTGTTTCATTATGAACCCAAAGATGATGATAAAGAAACAAGCTTTGAGGATTTGCTCTTTTAATCTGTCGGAGCAAAGTTAAATTTTTCCGATGATCATAGGATAAATCAGACTGAAGATTTAATTTTATAAACTCAACTTGGTTATTTTTGTATTCCTCTAAATTAAGAACGGCCGCATGGTCGATGGGAGAATAGAAGACAAATAGTTTTTTGTTTTCTATCTGGGCCTGCCTTACAAATGAAAAGAAAACACTAAAAAGTCCTTCCGTCGCACCGGAGTGAAAAAATAACTTATCAACTGATTCATTAAGCTTAAAAGTACTAATTATCTGAGTGCGAACTTGATTGATAACTTTTCGAGACTGTTTTCCAGAAATATGCTGACTCGCTGGATTTGCAAAAAGAACTTCGCCACTTTTCAACCACTCATTGACAGAGGTTGAAAGTGGCGAAGTTGCATTATAATCGAGATAAAGACGATCTACATCCACTTACTGATTCATTTCTCCAACATTTGTTCTGATGGCAGAAGCTGGAGTTGAAGTAGATTCTGCAAAGGCAGGAGTACTCTTACGAGAAAGATCCCCTAGAGTTGTTGTAGAAAGGTAATCTTGCATAATTTGACCAAGATTCTCAAAGTAGTTCTTAGTTAAATTGAACTCTTTTGTATCTACAATTGCATTCAGATCATTTCCAGCTTCATCTTTAAGGATTTCAATTCCTGAACTAGGAATTCCCAAAATGTCTCTAGCTGGATTAATATTCTCACCAACACAGTCTAGGATATCTTTTACAGAGATTTCGTCCATAGAACGAGAAAGAACATATCCTCCCCCTGGGCCACGAACTGACTTCACTACTTTACCAGTACGAAGCTTTCTGAAAAGTTGCTCTAGATAGTGCAAGCTGATTGATTGACGAGTTGAGATTTCTTGTAGTCTTACTGGATTTCCATTTGAGTGGAAAGTAAGGTCAAGCATTGCCCTAACTGCGTAACGTCCTTTAGATGTAAGTCTCATTGTCTTCCTCCATAAATCCAAGTTAAAAAGTTTTATATTCAGGCTACGAAACAATCCATGTCACCTGAGAGATTTTTTCCTTCATCTCTTTGAGAATCCAGACTAAATATCTCCTAAATAGTATGACAGTTTCTTTTTTCTCACGTCAACTTTTTAATAAGGAGGATTAAAAGATTTTTTTATTTTTTTAATCAGGTTAAAAAAACCAATAAAAATATTGTCTTAGGAATACAAAAACTCCATGGGGGCAGAATGTCTCTAGGCAATTATTTCCGACAAAGTTAATTAGTCTTCCGAAAGAAGGTACAGCGAAAAGTTTCGACTTAACCCTTCATGAGAATCTGAAACAGACTCATTAATGGTGATTTCCAGAAGATAAGGTGAAAATTCCTCAGGAATTTCTCGACATATTCGTCTCGCAAACTTTAAACCCCATTCAACAAAAAAATACTGCTTATTTTCCAAATACAGGGAGAGTTCTAATTGGATGATGTCTTCATTTTTTTCTATTCGATAAAAGTCAGCATGCAAAATATTTTTAGATTCAGATAAAATTGAATAGGTCGGGCTTAATAGATCTTTTTCCCCACAAAAGTTTTGAGTAAAAGTTGTCTTTCCTGCCCCTAAATCTCCCTCTAAAATAATCAAAGCAGGTACCTTAATAAGATCTTTAAGCTCATAAACTATATAAGGAAGATCAGACAAAAAAACCTTCTTCCATTCTCGAAAAAGTTTTTTATTCATTCCGCACTCTCAAACAATTGATCTAATTCTCTAAAGGCTTCAGGCAATGCTTCAATTAAGCTTGTGGCCGTCATAGGTCTCACTCCAAGCTTTTGAGAGGCATACTTACCTGCCAATGTGTGAATACTTATTCCCATTAAAATGGTCCGATTTAAATTCTCGTAAAGATTATATAAAGAATCTTTTCTCTTAAGATTAGCTTCCTGGCCAATAAGTCCCCCTAAAATTCCAGCGAGAACATCTCCAACTCCACCCGTGGCCATTCCATCATTAGGAGAAAAATTAAAATAAGTTTTACCATTCGGAAAACCAAGATATGTACACGGCCCTTTTAAGATGACGGTACAGTTGATCGTTTCAATAACATTTCTTAAATTGTTATAAGGAGATTTTTGAACTTCATCTACAGTAAGACCAGCAAAGCGAGCAAATTCTCCGAAATGAGGGGTTAATAAAGTTGGTGCATTTCTTAATTTAAAAACTTCTGCATCTTCTTTCAAACTCAAAACATTGATCGCATCTGCATCGATAACAACTGGACCTGAAAAGTTGTTAAGAATTTCAAGAACAAGCATTCGCGCACGATTCGATCTCGCGAGTCCCGGTCCAATCACGATGGAGTCGTATTTATTTAAATCTTTTAAAAGCCGTCCCCATTTCGATTGATCAAGCGGGATGTAACCGGTCATCACTTCAGGAACAAGTCTTGTGATAAATTCCTGGTATTGAGTTTCCCACGTTGCTGCCGTCACTAGCCCTGCTCCAACCTTTATGGCCGCAGTGCTTGCCATAACCAGGGCACCAGTTAGTCCGTGTGACCCACCAATCACAAGGGTGTGACCAAAAAGACGTTTATCTCCAAATTTATTTCTCTCAAGATGAGACTCATTAGTGATGAATTCATCAATTAAAAACTTATCTCCTCCTTCTTGATAAAATTTAAATGGCAGCCCGGCCGTAATAATTTCAATATCACCCACATATTTAGGGCCATCGCCTTGATAGTGACCAAGTTTTGGGAAGGCTACGGCGAGAGTTAAATCGGCATGAATAGCATTGCCTTGGATAAGGCCACTATTTCCCTCAACTCCCGTAGGTATATCCAGAGAAATCGTAAATGATTGAGTTCCATTGATAAAATGAATGACATCATAAATGAAATTTGACAGAGGAAGACGAACCCCTGTGCCAAAGATAGCATCAACAATGATTTTAGAGGAATTTGACTGCTGAAAAAAGGACTCGAGAGCATTGACTTCGTCGGCATAATAAACCTTAACACCATAAGACTTTGCCACAAGTAATTGATCACGGACCTCATCTGAAAAATTTTTCTCATCAAACAAGATAAATGCCGTTGCTTCATACCCCAAAGAAACAAGATGTCTGGCAACAGCAAGCCCTGTTCCTCCGTTATTGCCTTTGCCAATCATAAAGATGAGATCCGACTCAGAAAGTTTTGAACCTAATCTTTTAATAATCATTTGAGCAGCGGCCATTGCGACATTTTCAATAATTAATTTTTCAGTAAAAAAATATTTTTTTTGAGCAATGAGTTCTAATTCTTTCATTTCCTGTTGAGTGACAATTTTCATACAGACCTTTTAAGGGGATATTTCTTTATAAGGGAAATCATTTCTTTTAGGACATGACCCAGGCCTAAAAAAACAGACTCAGAAATAATCCAATGACCTATGTTATACTCTTCAAATAATCCCTGAGACAGTAAGGGCTCCAAGGAGTTAAGAGTTAATCCATGGCCAGCATGGTAACCCCAAGATTTTGATTTAATGATTTTATGGCCCTCATGGTAAAGGGAAAGATGTTGATCTAAGGCCTTACCGTGCAAAAAATCTCTCGCATAATCACCAGTATGAATTTCCACTGCATCTGCCTGAAGAAGAAGACACTTGTTAAGAACATCTGGATGGGCTTCCACGAATAAGGAAATTTTTGAGAGAGGAGTATTTTTTTTAAGTTCAATGCAGGTTTTTTTAATTTTTTCAAATGTAACTTCTGAAAGGACATTTAGTCCTCCCTCAGTTGTTCTTTCTTCTCTTTTTTCTGGAACTAAACAGATCCAATTCGGCTTAAGTTCAGAGGCTATTTTAGTCATCTCATCCGTACAACCCATTTCAAGATTTAATGGAAGAGCAAACTTTCTACAAACCTCAAAAACTTCACTGACATCGAAATCTTGAATATGGCGACGATCCTCACGAAGGTGAATTGTAATTTGATCTGCCCCAGTCGCTAAGGCAACTTCTGCTGCTCGAGAAACTTGAGGATAAAATTCTCCTCTTTGTTGTCTTAAAGTAGCAACATGATCAATATTGACCCCTAACCTTGGAAAGCTCATGATCTACCCCAAAGCTTTTTGAACAACTTGACTTAGATCATGGCATATTTCAGGGACTAAATTTTCATCTTTTCCCTCAACCATAACTCGAGCAAGTGATTCTGTACCAGAATAACGAAGAAGAATTCGACCCTCTTTACCTAATTTTTTTTCAGCTTTTTTAACGGCAGACTGAATTTCATCGACCTCTGAGAAAGGTGTCTTTTTAGACACTTTTACATTCACCATGACTTGAGGGAAAAGCTCAATTTCTTGCGCCATTTGAGAGAGATCCTTATCATAAAATTTGATACTCTCAATCACCTTAAGGGCCGCGAGAATTCCATCACCAGTGGTTGAATATTTTTTAAAAACAAGATGTCCCGAAGGCTCTCCACCAAAAAGAGCTCCAGACTTTCTCATATGCTCAACTATATATCGGTCACCAACTTGAGTTCTAGAAAATTTCAATCCGTGAGAAGATAGATAATATTCTAGGCCAAAATTACTCATCACAGTTCCCACGATCTCCTGGGCCGCTCCGATTTCTTGATTATCTTTTAAAAATTTTCCACAAATTCCTATTAATTTATCACCATGAATGACATCGCCTTGACCATCTACAATAGTCAAGCGATCCCCATCACCATCTAAACAAACTCCGAGATCTGCACGGTATTTTTTGACTGTTTCGGCACAAAGTCCCGGATGAAGTGCTCCACAACCTTTGTTAATATTTGTTCCATTTGGCTCATCGCCTATAGAAATAACTTCAGCTCCAAGTTCTTCAAAGACCATCGGCGCCAATTTATAACCTGCTCCATTTGCCCCATCCACCACAATTCTTAAGCCCTCTAAAGAGTATTGAGGAGAAAGAGCGGCTTTGGTGTGCACAATATAGCGACCAATCACTTCATCTAGTCTTTTCGCATTTCCCAATTCAGCGCCTGATTTTAAGGGAATTTGAGTTGGATTTAATAACATCTGTTCTAATTCTAATTCAATTTCATCGGGTAATTTATGGCCCGTGCGATCAAAAATTTTAATTCCATTATCTTCAAAGGAATTATGTGAAGCTGAAATCATGACTCCAGCATCACCACGCATACTTTGGGTCACAAAAGCAACTCCAGGGGTCGGAAGTGGGCCCGTCAGGATTGCTTTTCCCCCTTGAGAGCACACACCTGCGGAGAATGCCTGCTCCAGCATATAGCAAGAGAGTCTAGTGTCTTTACCAATGATAATGAGGGGTTTTTTAGCAGAATTCTTTTGAAAATAACTTGTGACAGCACGTCCTAAGACAAAAGCTACTTCTCCTGTCATTGGGTAGGTGTTGGCCTTTCCCCGAATTCCATCTGTTCCGAAAAATTTTCGTCCTGACATACAATCTCTTTTGAAAAAACTTTTTTAATTAAAATACCTTAAATTAAGGCAAATTCACAATAATTGACTTAGGACTCATTTTATACAAATAGACTCCTACTGGCAAAATGACATTTAACGGGAGGATCATTTTTCTCTTTTTATTTTTAGGGATCTCAACACCGACCTCTATTTGCGAAGACAATTCAGGCCTATTGACTAGATGATCTGAAACAAAAAGTTCCAAGCTTACAAACTTATGGCTTATTTTAGCTTCCTCAACATCGGAAAGAATTCTGACTGGGATATTATTCAATATTAGATTAGGTTTTAAAACTTCAAATTTAAATTTAAGTTTTAAATCTTTTTTCTCAAAGAATTGAAATCGATCATCCTGAAGCGACATTTCTACTGGTATTTCGGTTGCGCCGATAAGCCCCTCTAATTCAATAGCTTTGGTTTCTATAAAATCAATTTTTGACAGTAGTGACTCAGGGCCAGAAATCTCAATCTGATCTTGACTTAACTCAAGATTTTTTAAACTTAAATTTGAAGGTAATTTGCCAGAGAAGCGAGGTTTGATGTCGACTTTTTTGGTTATCTTTTTATCCATTCGGAATTCTACAAATGAGGGATCTATTTTTTCAATGTTAACACCGATGGGGGTTTTAAATAGAGAAGAATCTATTTCTAGAAAAAATTTATTATTTTTTTTCTTTAGTTTATTATTTAAATTCAAAACAATCGCAGGAGTTGAATCGGTCATCATTGTTGAAAACATTCGAGGACCCTCTAGTTTAAGAATGATCTCTCTAGGCATATGATCTCTAAAAGTCATTCCATCCGGTAAAACATAATCTACCAGAATTTTCTGTTGAAAATGAACTCTTTGAGAGTTTTGGATAAAAATCCAAATAATGATAGAAATGAAGAAGGAAAGAATTTTTAAAAATAGTTTAGATATTTTAAATTCAGTTTTCATGAAATTTTACTCACAAATTCATTCGAATTTGAATCAATATCTAATAAAAACTTTCTCAAATAATTTCGAAGAACATCCTCGTTTTCAACATAATAAAAGATGCCGTCATAACATACATTAATCTTTCCTGTTTCCTCAGAAACTGTTACTGAGACAGCATCACTTACTTCAGTAATCCCCAAAGCGGCCCGATGTCGAGTTCCATACTGTCGATCAATTTCCAAATTTTTTGAAAGAGGTAAAAAGCATCCAGCTGCTTGAATTAAACCATTAAATACGATGATGGCCCCATCATGTAGAGGAGATTTGGTTTGAAAAATTGAATAAATAATATCTGAGTGAATTCGAGAATCAAGACGAGTCCCTGTCATTGAATAATTTTGGAGTCCATGTTTTTTTTCAAAGACAATCAAGGCACCTGTACGTTCTCTGGAAAGGGCCGTCGTAGCGGCAATGACTTCTTCTATCTGTTGATCAAATTTAATATGCTTTCCAAATCCAAAAATTCTTGTTCCACTCATAAGAATGAGAGCGGATTTGATTTGTTCCTGAAATAATACGATTAAAATAATAAATAAATAGTCAAAGAAATTATCTAAAAGCCATGAGAGTGAAAAAAGCTCATAATATCGACTCAAAGAATACACAACTCCGAGGGCAAGAATTCCTAAAACCATCTGATAGGTCCTAGATCCCTGAATGATGACTAAAAACCGATAAATAATAAAAGCAACGACTAAGATGTCGATAAAATCAATGAAGCGAAAACTGGCCAATAAAAAGCTGAGCTGATTCAAATAAAATATCCTTCTTTTTTACTTTATCGGATAAACAAAAGTAGGATTAAGAAGCTTTCTTAAATTCAGTGATGTTTTGTTCTTTTTTATTCTTTAATTCAGCGAGAATTTCATCTGACATTAATAGTTTTTTTCTTAGAGCTTCTCTGGAGAGTCCCATCGCTATAGAAGCCTTAGACTTATTTCCCCTGTGCCTTTTGATCTCAGCTAGAATCATCTCTCGTTCAACCAAGGCAACTCTATCCTTTAGAGAAATCTCCGGATCATCTGCGAAAGGTATGTTATCTAATACTCCAGCTGCAGCCTTTTTGATATCAACTATCGGTGTAATTTTATTTCCTAAATCTGAAATAATATGAGATTTGGGATTCAGGAGCACGGCCTTTTCAACCGCTTTTTCGAGCTCATCCACGTTCCCCGGCCAAGAATAATTCATAAGCTGAGTTTTAATTTCTGGTGAAAACTCTTTAAGCAGTAATCCCTGCTTTTTACACTCTTTTTTAAGGCAGAAATTCAAAAGATCCTCAATGTCCTGAGGTCTTCTTCTCAGAGGCTCAATATAGACTTCAGAAGAAGCAATATATTTGTAAAGATCTGGAAGGAATCCTCCCTCTTCTTCACTAAGGTGACGCAAATTTTTACTACTGGTAAAAATGTATCTATTATCCAAAGTAATATGAGAATCTTTTAACCTTCTATTACGAATGACTTCCATCAGCTCTGATTGCATTTTTAGAGGCATATAAGAAATTTCTTCAAAAACAACTATTCCTCCTACACACGCTTCAAGAAAACTTTTTTGATTTTTTGAACCAAAGATTTTTGCATGTATCTCTTCTGGATCGACACCTTTGCAGTTGATGATCATAAAAGGTGCAATACCTCTTTTCCCTTCTGCATGAAGAATTCTTGTAAAAAGAAGTTTTCCCACTCCGGCCTCACCATTAACGAGAACAGGAGAATCTAGATCCTTAAGCTTTACAACCGCTTTTCTTATCTCAGCATTTTGTGAAGATCTACCTATCCAAGCAAACTCTCTATCATACGGACTAGAGAATCTTCGAATAAGGGATTTCTCTGAAATTGGATTATAATGATGAAAGACTGAAGATATGATTAGTGCGAGAACTTTCATCGTCTTCTCATCTTCAACCGTAAACCTGTCTTCATTTCTTTTATTTAATACTTCAATGACTCCGATAATTTTGTCTTCTCTGTTCGTTATTGGGTGACAAATAATGGACCGGGTATCGAAACCTGTGACCTTATCCATCTCCGCAGAATAGCGAACCTTATCTGATTTCGTTTCTATATTTAATGAAACTCCTGTCGTAAAAACTGATCCAGCTATTCCCTTTCTATAATCAAATTTGAGCACTTCTTTTTCGATCCCGAGAGCGGCAACTGCTTCGAGTTCATTTGTTTCAGTATTAATAAGGAAGATCGATGCCCTTTGAGCATTTAATATTCGCACGATCTCTTCAAGCATACTTTCAACGAATTTTTCCTTATTCCCAAACTGAGTAATATCTTTAAATAAAGAAAGAAGAAGAGAGAACATTTCAAAACCTTCTTTCTCACTTGAATAATTCTGGGTTAGTGCCAAATGAATGAGACTATCCTTCATTCTTTCAGGAGAAAGATTGTTAATATACTGTTCAATGAATCTTTTCATCACAGGATAATCTTCTTCATCTAGTTGAGCACCATAATTCATGGAATCATCAGTCGAATTAATATCCCTAAAAACTCTGACGATAGAGGCATGGAAATCAATTCTTAATCTTTTGAATTGAATGGAGCATCTTAACTGAGTGTTAATTGGCATTGGAAAACTCGTAATGAATCCAAGACCAGTCATGCTCACATCATTTAATCTAACTTTCTCAATAAATTCAAATTTACCTTGGGAGTTTTCATATTCTACTAAAAAAAGAACATCATCTCTTAGTTCAACCGGAACTCGAAATGATTGGTAGTATTTAAACTCCGAAAAACTTGTAAGCATGAAACTCTCCGTTTTAAAATTGCACGATCCTCTTATCGACAATTAGACTACCTGACTTTAATACTTTGACAGTTTTTCTTGGCAGATTGAGTGCTTAGGCGATTTTTTTTGAGATATGGCGCAAAAGATAGGACATTACATTGTGACCGGATTTTTCTTCAAGTTGCTCAATTCCAGGAACCGTATTCACTTCTAGCAAAAAAATTTGATCCTTAAATTTAAGAATATCTAGAGCTCCATAATCTAAGAAAAAGGAATTTTTAACCTGATTTAATATATCTAAACAAAAATCAGGTGTTTTAACTAGTCTTGCCTCAGATTGTTTATAAAAATTTGCAACGACCTCATTTTTATTTTTGAATCTCTCTAATGTAATATGAAAATCATCTCCTATAAAAAACAATCTATATTCATGCATTTGTGAAATATAGGGCTGTAGAACAAAATCGAGATCCCTTGAATTTTGATACCATTCTACAAATTCCGATTTTAAAAATTTTCTAATCCCCCTCCCTCCTTGGCCACGATTGGGCTTAATGAGAATTTCTTCTGAAGAAGTAGACAGAAATGAATGAACCTCGATTAGGGAGGATGTTTTAAGATTAATCCAAGGTAGCCTTGGAATGCCCAAATTCCCGAAACATGAGTATTGAAGATTTTTTTCACGAAAGATCTCTAGGGACCTAAGAGGATTTATAATCAAGTCGTGCTTTAAGTCCCTTAAAAAATCTAAATCTTTATCATCTCCGTAAACCCCAGTTGATCGAACAAGAACTGGGCAAGTAGGATCACTTGAGATGATCTCTCTGCCCCACTCATCACCCCAGGGGTCAAAAATGGATAGCTTTTGTTTCCCGAGCTCTTTAGTTAACCTTTCAAGAAAAAAAGTTTTTTTATTTTTTGCTATCACAATTAATTTATTCATAAAGACAGCCTTAATATTCTTGATTAAAATATCGCCTATGAAGTTATTCAAGTCCATTTATTCATTACTTTTCTTCTCACTTTCCGTGGGAGTTTCACAAGCAAATACAGGAATTGAAGGATCGCAACTTAGTCCTCAAATTTCTAAGTTTTGCGAAAGACTGGATCAAAAATTTGATCAGTATAAATGGGGAAAGACTGAGTGTGAGAGATTTAAATGGAATCATGTTAGAAATTCCAATCTTGGAACCCCACTTATTTGGACGGTCTTTGGCGAGGAGAATTCTAAGGCAGCCGAAAATACAACCATCGTTATGTGTGGTATTCACGGAGACGAAATTACTCCAGTGAAGTTTTGCTGGGATTTAATTAATGAGCTAAGAGATGGCCACAACTTTGAGGATAAGCTCGTCGTCGTAGCTCCCTTAGTGGCCCCTGATTCATTTCTTATCCAAAGTCCAACAAGAACCAATGGAAGAGGTGTTGACGTTAATCGAAATTTTCCCACAAAAGATTGGCATAAGGATGCCATCAAAAAATGGAAAAGTGCTCACCGAAGTGATCTAAGAAAAAATCCGGGTAAAAAACCGGCCTCTGAACAAGAAACTATCTTCCAGATGAATCTCATCATCCGCTACAAACCAAATAAGGTGATTACTGTTCATGCACCCCTTTCACTTCTGGATTACGATGGCCCAACATGGTCTGCTAAGAACGGAGACTCGGCGAAGCTTCTTTTGCATCAGATGAGCGAGAAGTCCTCTGGGTATAAAATTTCAAGTTACCCGGTCTTTCCTGGAAGTCTCGGAAACTGGGCGGGAAAAGAAAGGCACATTCCGACTTACACCATAGAGCTTCCAAATTCTGATTACCATAAGACAAATCAGTTTTGGAATTTATTCAAAGAATCTATGGTCTATGCCATTAATCACAAAATGGTACCGCCAATAGATTAAACTTTCTTCTCTAGAAATAGAGTTTGTGTGGGATAAGCAAATTCAAGAGAATGGTTCTCGAAAGCTTCATGAATATCAAATAAGATTTTTTCCTGAAGATCTGCAAAATCCTTATACTCTGGACTTAATACCCAATAAACAATTTCAAAATCAAGAGAACTCGCCCCATATCTTACAAAATGTGTGCGATCAAATTCAGCTTCAGCATACTTTTCTACAATTTTTTTAATCATTGAAGGGACTAGCTTAAGATTTTCTCTTTTTGCTTGATAGGTAACGCCTAAGGTGAAGGCAACTCTTCTTTTTTGCATCCGTTTATAGTTTCTAATTTTTGAGGCCAAAAGATCAGAGTTTGAAATAATAATCTGCTCACCACCAAGGCTTCTTAGACGAGTGGTTTTAAGACCTATGTGTTCGACCTCACCTTGCCATTCACCCAAATTAATTGAATCACCAACAATAAATGGCTTATCCAACACTATCGAAAGAGATGAGAATAAATCACCTAGAATATTTTGGGTCGCAAGAGCAATCGCAATCCCCCCCACTCCAAGACCCGCTATGAATGTTGAGACATTCACTCCAAGGTTATTTAATGTGAAGAGAACAACCGTTACACTAAATGCGATTTTAATTAGAAGACCCAAAAAACCAAACGATGTTTTAAGAGAAGGATCATCATTCTTTTTTTCAATACTAAGTCTAAACCAATTATTTATCGCATCCATTCCCCATAATAGAGTTTGAAACGAAAAAAGAATCAAAAAAAGTTTATCTGCTAAAGGTCCATTTTTTTTCGTATCAAAAGGAGATGTTTGAAAACCAATATAGATTGAAGTTCCTAAGATAAAAAGAAACTTGGTTTTTTGAAGGGCGAGAAGGATGACATCATCAATAATGGTCTCAGTTGTTTCTGAAATTTTTTTAAGTTTTAAGATGATCACATCTTTAACTAGCCAAAGTAAGAGATAGGTACCAATAGATATCAACACAGGGATGTAATACTTAGGTTCTAAAAAATTCAAAAACAAATCACGACTCATTTATTCTGCCTCTGATTTTGGTGGTTCAGGAAGTTTTTTAACAAGCATCGCTGGAAGGAATACTAAAGCTCCTCCAATTAAATAGGATGTCACAGACCCATACCGCCAGTAAACTAAAGAAGCATAAACTGGACCCAAGACTCTCCCAAGGGAGCCAAGAGATCTAAAAATACCAAGGCTCTGTCCCTGCATCTCTTTTGGTGTGTAAAAAGAAACAAGGCTCGTTA
>JACCDO010353667.1_pt1 | contig 14525 bp, 15 predicted proteins | sample 7446101 | NCBI WGS metagenome assembly JACCDO01 (sample SAMN15323440, study PRJNA562643) | freshwater metagenome | isolation source: river surface water | place: USA:Blue River Watershed | collected 2017-08-16
ACAGTGAATGGGCCGAAGCTACTGCAGCACTTGAAGAAGCAGCAACATTATCTGGCCTTGAACTAGTTCCAGATCCAGGTGGCGCAGCCTTCTATGGTCCAAAGATTTCAGTTCAGGCACGTGATGCGATCGGCCGCACTTGGCAGATGTCCACTATTCAGGTGGATTTCCAGTTGCCACAACGCTTTGAACTTGAATACCAATCAGCTGATGGTGATCGCCAACGTCCAATCATGATTCACCGTGCGCTATTTGGATCAATCGAACGCTTCTTTGGGGTCTTACTAGAACATTACTCAGGTGCGTTCCCGCCATGGCTAGCGCCAGTTCAAGTTGTTGGAATTCCGATAGCCAGCACACACAACGATTATTTAGAAGATGTCGCTGCAAAGCTTCGTGAACAAAACATTCGTGTTGAGGTCGACATTTCTGATGAGCGTATGCAAAAGAAGATTCGCAATGCTCAGACTCAGAAAGTTCCATTCATGCTAATTGCTGGGGATGAAGACATTGCAAACAAGGCAGTTTCATTCCGCTTCCGTGATGGCACTCAAGAAAATGGTGTACCAATCAAAGATGCGATCGAGAAGATTGCTTCAATCGTTAAGGCACGCAAACAGCTGTGATTGGCGATCTAGGCAAAGACATGTGGGCCAGACTTTGGGCACCACATCGACGCTCTTACATTCTCGATCAAGCCGGACAATTTAATGATGACACTTGTCCATTTTGTATTGCGCCAACTCTTTCTGATGAAGCTGGACTAATAGTTCATCGCGGAACCACTTGTTATGTGGTTATGAATAAATACCCATACAACACTGGACACTTACTTGTCTGTACTTTCAGGCACGTTGCTTGGTATGACCAGATCACATCAAGTGAGCGTGAAGAAATGTCAGAACTTACAAAACGAGCCATCGAAGTACTTCGATCAACAAACGGCGCAAAGGGATTCAACATCGGACTTAATCAGGGCGATGTTGCAGGTGCAGGAGTTGCTGGGCACATTCATCAACACATTGTTCCGCGCTGGGCTAATGACATCAATTTCATGCCGATTATTGGACAGACAAAAGTTATGTCAGAACTAATTGAAGATACTCGGAAAAAGATCTCAGATGCTTGGGGCAGTAACTAGGTAATTTGTGCTCAGTGGACGGATTGTGTCACCAATTCGAATCCGATGATCGCGCAATAAATTATTTGGAAGATCGCCAGTAAGTTCTATAACTTCAGAATTTTCGGTTCTCAACTCTAGTTTCATCGGCTCACCGACGTGCCACATTCTGGCAACACCGTCACAGATTCCAATGCCAACTGTTTGATCTGTAGATAGAACATCTGAAGTTATTTCCCCTTTGATTACCGTTGGAATCCATTTTGGTTCGCGATGGTTGATCCAGGAAAGAAGCACTTCATCTGCAACCCATTGATCAAGTGGCAAAACCGTTACAAGTCCAGCTTCATTCCACAAAGTTTTTAGCTTTGGCAAACTAACTGGCATGCCAGAAGTGTGGCTTTCGAATACACCGTCAGATAAATCAGCGTGAGCTAGTAAGTTAACGATCTCTTCATGTTCATCAATTGTTAGGTTCACATGTTCCTGATCAGCTGGGATAGGTGTCATACCTGGCTGCAAAATTTCATGGGTTAAGACATCGAGCAAGCCAACATATTTAGGCGAGGACTCATCTTCGATCGGGTAATACCGCATTGCAATGTCCTCGTTTAGAACAAGTTCACTTAAAGCTATTGCTTCATCGAAATCAGCACGGCCGGTAACAGTATTAATAGCAAGAATGATTCTTGGCAGATCGTGATCTATTGCATCGGCCCAAGAAGTGATCATTGTTGGACCAACACCTAGATTGCCGTCTAATAATCCAATAATTGCATCGCATGAGGACAGTGCGCCTAATTCAATCTCTTGTTCACCCAAATCAAGAATTGCGCAGTAATCAGGGATCAGACTTTCTAGATGCTTAGAAACCTCGGGATTGCCACCCAGAAGACCAATAACAATTGGCGCTCTTTCAGCCATATTGGCGTTAGTAGGTAACATCATTATTGATAAATCGTATTACTAATTGGTCAAACAATATTTAAGTCAAAGATTGAGGTGGCAGGTGCTAGATAACAGCAAGATGCGTGCACTTAGCGCCAAATCAATAGACCCAATTGCTGCAGCCTTAATCAAGGCACACATAACAGCAGATCAAGTAACAATATTTGGCGCGGCGCTGTCTACTTTTGTTAGCGCAAAGTTTCTTGCTCAAGGTGACTTCTTAATCGGCGGTATTTTGCTAAGTCTGATTGGGCTAAGCGACTTACTTGATGGAACGATGGCCAGACTTACTGGTAAAGCTGGACCTTGGGGTGCTTTCCTTGATTCAACTCTTGATCGAATCGTCGATGGTGCAATCTATGGCTCTCTTATATTTTTCTACGCAAAGAATTTTGATGTAAATAGCGATTTAGTACTTGCTTTATTAATTGGGTTACTTGGAGCTTTTGTTACGTCATACACCAGAGCCAGATGGGAATCTTTGGGTGTTGTCGGCAAAGTTGGCTTAGCCGAAAGATCTGAACGATCAATTGCGATTTTCACTGGCCTAATTCTTACCGGTCTTGGTCTAGAAGTAATGGCAGTCGTAATTTATGCTCTGGCTTTGGCAAGTGCGTTTACTGTTTTTCAGCGAGTTATGTTTGTGCGCAAACAACTAAAAAAATGAAGATGACATCACGATTGGTTGATTTTGGCTTTTGGGCGGGCTGGAACGTTCTTTGGTTGTTGCCAAGTGGCGTTACTGCAAAATTATTTGATGGGGCTGCAATTTTCGCGTGGCGTAAACATGGAAACGGCATTAAACAATTAGAACTTAACTTAAGTCGGGTAACAGGTTTAGATCCATTTGGTGACCAAATAAGACAATTGAGCAAGAAGACTATGCGTTCATACTTGCGCTATTACTGTGAAACTTTTGCAATGGCCAGATGGTCCGTTGAAGAAATATCTAAGCGAGTTCGAGTCATAAATGCCAAGCCAGTTTTAGATGCGTCAAAAAATGGTGGCGTCATTTTGACACTGCCACATTCTGGAAACTGGGATCTAGCCGGAGCCTGGGCAGCGCAATATTTTGGTTCTATGTGTACTGTTGCCGAGCGACTTAGACCAGAAGGTGTTTATCAAAAATTTCTTAAGTTGCGAAGCAGTTTAGGAATTACTATCAAACCATTAACCGGTGAGGGCGGGACTTATGAATTCCTGCGGTCAAATGTTCTTGCCGGGAAAGTAGTTGCACTAATTGGGGATCGTGATCTTTCAGGTAGTGGAATGACAAATGATTTCTTTGGTCACCGAGCAACTTTGCCAATTGGCGCAGCCGTGTTGGCTCTGGATACAAAAAAACCTTTGTTCACCTGCTCAACTTGGTTTGATGACGAACAACTGGTTATTGAATTTGACGAGCTAATCGAAGTAACTAGCGCAGAAGTGACAGGTCGAGAGCGACTACGCCAAGCTCAAGAAATTACAGCGCAAATTGCCAAGCGATTTGAAAAACACATTTCAGCGCATCCAGAGAATTGGCATCAGCTTCAACCAATTTGGAATGATTTAACGGTTACTAATAACCAGAAATCTGTCGCATGAAAATTGGAATTGTTTGTCCTTACGCCTGGGATATTCCAGGTGGAGTCTCTGCGCATGTTAATGATCTTGCAGTTTCACTAATCAAACTGGGACATGAAGTTAGTGTTCTTACGCCTTCTGAATCTGATGAAAATTTGCCATCGTTTGTGGTTTCAGCTGGACAGCCAAGAGCAGTCAAATACAACGGCTCGGTTGCACGGTTAAGTTTTGGTCCAGTTACTGCGCGCAAAGTCAGCAAATGGATTGCTGAAGGTCAGTTTGATGTGTTGCATGTCCATGAACCATTAGCCCCAAGTCTTTCCGTACTTGCTGTTTGGGCAGCCAAAGGACCAATCGTTGCAACTTGGCATTCAAGTATGGATCGATCCCGAATGATTTTGAGTTTGGCCAAGTTAGCTCAGACTGCAATGGAAAAAATTTCTGCTCGAATTGCAGTAAGTGAAGCTGCTCGAAAAACACTAATTGACCATGTTGGTGGCGATGCGTTAATTATTCCAAATGGTGTTGACACATCATTTTTTGTTGATGCAAACCCGTTGCCAGGATGGCCAGGGGATGGCAAAGCGCTAGTTTTCTTAGGGCGCGTTGACGAGCCTCGTAAAGGTTTAGAGGTATTACTAAAAGCGTTCCCAGCAGTTCGCAAAGAGTTTCCTAGCTTACGTTTGTTAATCGCCGGACCAGGAGATGCTGAAGAGTTAATCGATGATGTGCCATTAGCTGATCGCAGGGCAATTACGCACATCGGCCGAATCGACAATGAACAAAAACCTGATGTGTTTGCCTCGGGAAACATCTATGTGGCGCCAAATACCGGTGGTGAATCATTTGGAATCGTTTTGCTCGAAGCTATGGCATCAGGAACTCCAGTTGTGGCAAGTGACCTGCCAGCGTTTAAGCGGGTTCTTGAAAATGGCAAATCAGGGTTAAGTTTCAAGAATGAAGATTCAGATGATTTAGCGAAAGTTTTGATTGACACACTAAAAGATGAATCAAAGTTGTCTGAACTAAAGGCAGCAGGGTATGGTCGCTCGGCAGTCTTTGACTGGACAATTGTGGCGCAAAAAGTTTTGGAAGTTTATGAATCAGTTCGACTACCTGGTGTAAAGGTTGAGCCTGACTTTGCCGGTCAAATGTTGGGTCGTCTTGGCAAACTTAGAATTACACCAGAACGGAATGAACTTAATGACTGAAGCAATTGGTTGGTATCTGGGGTTACTTGCATTCACCATCTGGTATCTATCCCACCAGGCAGGTCGCTTAGATCGCCTACATCATCGAATTGAAGTTTCCAGCGCAGCTCTAGATGGCCATTTAACAAGGCGAGCAGGTATCGCTGCAGAACTTGTTTCATTAAATTTTCTTGATCCAGCAACAGAGGCATATTTAATGCAATCTGCGCACGATGTTCTAGCTGGTCAGGATTTACCAGATAGTTCTCGACTTAGAGATGAATCCGAATTAACCGAGGCAATATTCGATGCCTTAGAAGATCCCCAGGATGTACTTGAATTCCGTAAAGATTTGGCGATCAATCAACTACTTTCAGAATTAGAGACCGTCTGCAACCGGGTCACCTTGGCGAAACGCTTTCACGCTGAAGCGGTACAGGATTGTCTTGCCATCAGGGAACAGTCACTGGTTCGGATTTTTCGATTAGCTGGTTTTGCAAAACTGCCAACACCGCTTGAATTTGATGACCGAATCCCTGCAGGTTTGGCCAAATAGTCGATTTTTTTGACCTCTAGTTTCTCGACTAGAATTCAAAGTCACGGTTTATAAATACTTAAACTTTTCAAAAGAGGGTCTAATGGCTAGCGATTCAGGCGTTACAGGCACAACCCGCGTTAAGCGCGGTATGGCGGATATGCTCAAAGGCGGCGTCATCATGGACGTGGTTAACGCCGAACAAGCAAAGATCGCTGAAGATGCAGGTGCTGTTGCAGTAATGGCACTTGAACGTGTGCCTGCTGATATTCGCGCTCAGGGTGGCGTTGCTCGCATGAGCGATCCAGACATGATTGATGGCATCATCAATGCTGTTTCTATCCCAGTGATGGCAAAGGCACGTATCGGTCACTTCGTTGAAGCTCAAGTTATTCAAAGTCTTGGTGTTGATTACATCGATGAATCAGAAGTATTAACTCCAGCAGATTACGCACACCACATCGATAAGTGGCAGTTCACCGTTCCATTCGTTTGTGGTGCAACAAATCTTGGTGAAGCACTTCGTCGCATTACTGAAGGCGCAGCAATGATTCGCTCAAAAGGTGAAGCAGGAACTGGTGATGTTTCAAACGCAGTAACTCACATGCGCACTATTCGTGCTGAAATCAACCGCTTAAATTCAATGAGCAAAGATGAACTTTATGTTGCTGCAAAAGAATTACAAGCGCCATACGAATTAGTTGTTGAAGTTGCTGAAAAAGGCAAACTTCCAGTAGTTCTTTTCACAGCCGGTGGTATTGCAACTCCTGCTGATGCTGCAATGATGATGCAACTTGGTGCAGATGGCGTATTTGTTGGTTCAGGTATTTTCAAATCAGGTAACCCAGAACAGCGCGCTAAAGCAATAGTTCAGGCAACACTTCATTACAACGATCCACAAAAAGTTGCAGAGGCTTCACGTGGCTTAGGTGAAGCAATGGTTGGCATTAACGTTGCAGACATTCCTGTTCCACATCGTTTGGCTGAGCGCGGCTGGTAATTATGTCGACCCCGAACATTGGGGTGCTCGCAATCCAAGGTGATGTGCGAGAGCACGCAAATCATCTAGTGCAGTGTGGAGCTAACGTCACGTTAGTTAAAACACCTGAAGTACTTGCAACTGTCGATGCTTTAGTCATTCCAGGTGGCGAATCAACCACAATGAGCATCTTGGCTGTTAAAAATGGATTGATCGAGCCACTTCGTGAGGCTCGTAAACGTATGCCAATGTATGGGTCATGCGCTGGGTTGATTATGTTGGCCGATCGCATAACAGATGGCAGATCCGATCAACAAACAATTGGTGGCTTAAACATCACTGCTAAGCGAAATGCATTTGGTCGCCAGGTAGATTCATTTGAAATCGATCTAAAGATTCCAGCTATTGGTGAACCAGACTTCCATGCGGTATTTATCCGCGCACCTTTGGTCGAAGAAGTTGGCAGCGGGGTAGAAGTGCTAGCAACAATTCCGGCAACTGGTGAAGTGGTGGCTGTTCGCCAAGGCAATTTACTTGGCACCTCATTTCACCCAGAAATTGTTCCAGACTTTAGAATTCATAATTACTTCTTAGAGATGGTGAAAAGCGCATGAGTGGCCATTCCAAATGGGCAACTACCAAACACAAAAAAGCCGTAATCGATGCTCGTCGTGGCAAATTATTCGCCAAGTTGATTAAGAACATCGAAGTTGCCGCCCGTACAGGCGGTGGCGACATGGCCGCCAACCCAACGCTTTATGACGCTGTTCAAAAAGCCAAGAAGTCTTCAGTTCCAAATGACAACATTGATCGCGCTGTTAAACGTGGCTCTGGCCTTGAAGCTGGCGCTGCGGATTACCAGACGATTATGTATGAAGGTTATGGACCAAGCGGAGTAGCAATTCTGGTTGAGTGTTTGTCTGATAACCGAAATCGAGCAGCTTCTGAAGTTCGAGTAGCGATGACTCGCAACGGCGGAAACATGGCAGATCCTGGTTCAGTTTCATACCTGTTTAACCGCAAAGGTGTAATCATTGTTGATGGAGCGGGAACATCTGAAGATCAGCTCCTTGATGCCGTACTTGAAGCAGGCGCCCAAGAGGTCAATGACCTTGGCGGAAACTTTGAGGTTATTTGTGAACCAACTGATCTAGTTCAGGTGCGCCAGGCTATCCAGGCTGCCGGGATTGACTATGAGTCAGCTGAGGCAACTTTCTTGCCAGATCTATACATCCCACTTGATGCCGATGGGGCAACCAAGATGTTCAAGCTAATCGAAGCTTTAGAAGATTCTGATGAAGTTCAGAACGTCTATGCCAACTTTGATGTTTCCGATGAAATTATGGCCAAAATCGACGTTTAACTCGCCCTGGGTTTAAATCCAACGCCTTTTCCCGGCTTAATGTTAGGCTTTCGAACAAATGTTCGGAAAGGGCGAATATGCGAGTTCTTGGGGTTGATCCTGGGCTCACACGCTGTGGCATTGGCGTGGTTGATGTTAACAATCGTCGCATTGCCCAGTTTGTTCATGTCGAAGTCTTACGAACAGATTCAGATCTAGATCTTGTCGATCGCCTTGGCGAATTATCAATCATGATGCGCCAAGTTTTTAAAGCCCAAAATCCTGATGCGATTGCAATCGAACGAGTTTTTAGTCAGTTAAATGTGCGAACCGCAATGAACACAGCTCAAGCAAGTGCGGTGGCAATGCTTGCTGCATACGAGTTAGAACTTCCAGTATTTATGTATACGCCAACTGAAGTAAAAGCTGCGGTAACGGGTTCAGGTCGGGCAGATAAAAAGCAGGTAACCAGCATGGTTGCTAAACACCTAAAGCTTGAAACGCTGCCAAAGCCAGCAGATGCTGCTGACGCACTTGCACTTGCACTTTGCCATTCATGGCGTGGTGTTGGACAGCAAAGATTATCGGCAAAACTAGTCAGCATGGGCGTGACTGCATGATCGCAAGTATTAACGGCAAAGTTCTAGAAACCAGAGTTGATGGCTTAGTAATTAATCTCGGTGGACTAGGCATGTTTGTGCTTTGTGCTCCGGATTTAATCGCTAAAGCAAGAGTTGGCGAAGAGATTTTCGTGCACACAGCACTGATAGTTCGTGAAGATTCGCTAACGCTATTTGGGTTTGAAACGGTTGCTAGCCGAGAACTATTTGATCTAGTTCAATCAGTATCTGGCTTTGGTCCAAAACTAGCTTTCACCATCCTTGCCGCAATGTCACCTGATGATTTCAAGCAAGCGATTGCAAATGAAGATTTAGTAAGACTTAAGCAAACTCCCGGTGTTGGTGCTAAAGGTGCTCAACGATTGATTTTGGAACTTAAAGATCGAATCGGGGTTTTTGCAACTCACGGCTCAAGTACTTCTGGAAGTTGGCAGCAACAAGTTGAACAAGGCCTAGTAGGCCTTGGCTGGAGTCCTAAAGAAGCTGCAAAGGCAGTGCAAAGTGTGGCTGATGAAAGTGATTCAGAGTCCTTAGTTAATCCAGAAGTGGGCAAACTTTTGAAGCGCGCACTTCAGATCTTGGGTAACTAATGAGCGAGGAAAGATTAATCAGTCCGCAAAGTTATGCCGATGAAGTTTCAGCAGAATCTGCCCTTCGACCACATTCACTTGAAGAATTCGTTGGCCAAGATCGCGTAAAAGGACAGCTTGGTCTCGTTCTTGCTGCAGCCAAGCAACGTGATGCTAATCCTGATCATGTTTTATTATCTGGACCACCTGGATTAGGTAAAACTACTTTGGCGATGATTATCGCAAGTGAAATTGGTAGCCCACTTCGAATTACCAGCGGTCCAACTATTCAGCATGCAGGTGATCTTGCAAGTATTCTGTCGAGTTTAGTTAGCGGCGAAGTTTTATTCATAGATGAAATACACCGCATGAGTCGGTCCGCTGAAGAACTTCTCTATGTTGCCATGGAAGATTTCCGAGTCGATGTGATGGTTGGTAAGGGTCCAGGTGCAACATCAATTCCACTTGAACTACCACCTTTCACATTAGTTGGCGCGACAACGAGGTCAGGCTTACTGCCAGCACCACTTCGCGATCGGTTCGGTTTCACAGCACATTTGGATTACTACGAAAATTCTGAATTGACCCAAATTGTCTTAAGGTCTGCTGGTCAACTAGATCTACAAATTGACCGGACATCCGCTGGGGAATTAGCCAGTAGGTCACGTGGAACACCGCGTATCGCTAACCGACTACTACGCCGCGTCAGGGATTATGCGCAAGTTCATCACGCTGGAAAGCTTTCGATTGAGACAACCAAAGCAGCTTTAGAACTTTATGAAGTTGATGAAATTGGTTTAGACCGATTAGATCGGGCGGTGCTAACTGCACTAATCGATAACTTCAACGGTGGCCCGGTTGGACTATCAACTCTGGCACTTTCTGTGGGCGAAGAACCAGAAACCATTGATTATGTATGTGAACCATTTTTGGTTCGAAATGGATTCCTTTCAAGAACCTCACGCGGACGAATTGCTACAGCAAGTGCCTACTTAGCCATAGGGCGAAAACCACCTGCTGGCAGTGAGATAACAATCGATTTTTCATCAGCCAATTAAGCGAAATAGCCATTATCCATTAGGGTTATTAAGTCTCAGCGACGTAAATCTTCCTAAAGGACATTTGTGGCTAACCATTACCGACCAACTAGATCGCTATTAGTTTTCGGACTTGTTTTAATCGGCCTTGCTGTTTGGGCCTTTGCTGGTGGGGAGAGTAAAACTCCACGACTTGGTCTAGACCTTCGTGGCGGCACCCAAATTATTTTGTCGCCAAAATCAGCAACTGGTGAAGTTACCACTGAACAATTGGCTCAGTCTGTTTCGATCATTCGACAACGTATTAATGGTTTTGGTGTATCCGAAGCCGAGGTAACAACTCAAGGCCAGGGTAATACTGCAAAAATATTAGTTTCACTTCCTGGAACTACAGATCGCACAGTTGTTGATGAACTCAAATCAACCGCTAAGTTAACTTTCCGCCAAGTTGTTACTTATGACTACGGAACACCTATTCCGGTTGCCTCTAATTCGCCAGGCGCTTCAGCATCACCAGCTGCATCACCTGTGCCAACTGCGGATCAATCATCTTTTATTCCACCGGTCCAGAGTGCCAATCTTGATGAAGAATTCGCTGCGAAGTTTGCGGCACTTGATTGCGCCGCTTCGCCAATCCTTGCTGGTGGTGGACTAGATGATGAGACACAAAACTTAATCACTTGCCAGGAAGATGGCTCCTACAAATATGTTTTAGCACCGGCATCACTTTCCGGTACTGACATTCAAAATGCAGTAGCTGGGTTACCAACTCAAGGTGCGGGTGGCTGGCAAGTTGATCTAACAATGACAACTGAAGGTGCAAAGAAGTTTGCTGACACAACAACTCAACTTTCATCTCAACAATCGCCGCAAAATCAATTTGCAATCGTTCTAGATGGACTAGTTGTGAGTGCTCCTGCAGTCAATGAACCAATCCTTGGGGGCAGCGCAACGATTAGTGGATCATTTACTGCTGAGGAAGCTAAAACCCTTGCTCAAGTTTTGAAATATGGTGCACTACCGCTGACTCTTGACATCGATGAAGTTTCCCAAATTTCACCAACCTTAGGTAATGATCAGTTGCGTGCTGGAGTCCTTGCCGGCGCATTTGGCTTACTGCTTGTTGTTCTTTACCTAGTGCTGTATTACCGCGCACTTGGACTAGTTGCAGTAGCCAGTTTGGTTATTGCGGCAGCAGCCTTGTATTTAACAATTGTGGTACTTGGACATGAAATTAAATTCACTATGACACTTGCTGGTATTGCCGGTGCGATTGTGGCAATTGGTATTACGGCAGATTCATTTGTGATCTATTTCGAACGCATCCGTGATGAACTTCGTGAAGGCAAGCGACTCAAAAGCGCAGTTGAGGCCGGCTGGAATCGAGCCCGTCGCACCATTTTGGCTGCTTACTTTGTTTCATTGCTTGCAGCAATCGTGCTTTATTACCTGTCAGTTGGCAGCGTTCGCGGTTTTGCGCTGACTCTTGGCTTAACCACCGTGATTGATATTTTGGTGGCTTTCTATTTCACACATCCTTTGGTTGTGAAGATTTCAAATAGCAAGTGGATGAATGCAGGTTCAGCTTTAACTGGAGTTTCACCTAAGCGTTTAGGGGCACAATCAACTAGTGCGGAGGTGACACAGTGAACGGATTAAGTGATCTAGGAAACCAGCTTTACCGTGGACAGAAGTCCTTCAACATTGTTGGTAAGCGTCGTCTCTGGTACACAATCAGTGCACTATTGCTGACCTTGTCTTTCGCTGTACTTGGGGCTCGTGGTTTAAACCTTGGTATTGAATTCAAGGGTGGCGCAGAATTTACGGTACCTGTTTCAGGCGCAACTACCGAGAGTATTAGTAAAGCAAGGACAGCGGTAACAGATTCTGGAACAACTGCATCAAGTGCGACCATCGTTGGCGGCAACAAAATTCGCATCCAAACGCCATCACTAACTACTGATGAATCAACCGTGGTGAGCAAGGCACTTGCCAGCGCCCTTGGTGCATCCGAACAAGATGTGAAAATCCAAATTGTTGGTCCAACTTGGGGTGCGGAAGTTTCCAAGAATGCCGCAAGAGCTTTGGCAGTGTTTTTGATATTGGTTGCAATCTTTATGGCGATCTATTTTGAGTGGCCGATGGCTGCAGCCGGTTTAATCGCACTTGGGCACGATGTGGTAATCACTGTCGGTATCTACGCACTTTCTGGTTTTGAAGTTACGCCAGCAACTGTGATTGGCTTCCTAACCATCCTTGGTTACTCGCTTTATGACACTGTAGTTGTTTTCGACAAAGTAAAAGAAAACACCAAGGGAATTACAGCTGGTAGCCGACTTACATATAGTGATGCTGCAAACCTGGCTTTAAACCAAACATTGGTAAGAAGTATTAACACTTCTGTTATTGCACTATTACCGGTGATTTCGATTTTGGCAGTTGGTATTGCCAAACTTGGAACAGGAACGCTAAATGATTTATCCCTTTCCTTGTTTATCGGTATGGTCGTTGGAACTTTCTCTTCAATTTTCATTGCTACACCGTTCTTGGCTCAGCTAAAAGAGCGTCAACCTGAAATGAAGTCACTGCGCAAGCGAGTAGAAAATCGACGCGGTAAAGAAGGCGATGTTCAAATAACTGGTGAAGATTTTCATAGTTCTGCAATCGTCACCTCGGCAGGTCCGCGCCAGCAACGTGTAAAGAGAACACGCTCTGCTCGTAAGGGTAGATAGCAAAGGATTTGGCTGTGAATAAATCTGAGGTAATCGCACTCATTGCGCAAATCCCTGATTATCCAAAGCCAGGTGTTCTATTCAAAGATGTAACACCAATCTCTGCCGATCCAAAAGCCGTTGAGTACATCAATGCCCAAATCAAAGCGCACTTTGCATCTCATGGCATAAATAAAGTCGTAGGTGTTGAAGCTCGAGGCTTTATTCTTGGGGCATCACTTGCAACGTATCTAAATGTTGGATTTGTGCCAATTCGCAAACAAGGCAAACTACCGCGAGAAACATTTCGCCAAGAATATGAACTTGAGTATGGCGTCGATGCTGTTGAAATTCACCGTGATGCACTAAATCCTGGTGACCGGGTACTCATTGTTGATGATGTATTGGCAACTGGCGGAACAGCAACCGCTGCTTCCAAACTCATTGAAGAGTGTGGGGCAAAGCCAGTAGGGCTTGCTGTACTACTTAATCTTGATTTCCTTGGCGGGGATAAGAAACTAAAAGAGGCTTATCCGCAGATAGATATACTTGCAGTTCTTAATGATTAGGATTTATTAACGAAAGGAAAGTGATGACCGCGATCGAAGGGCTGAAATCTTCGGTATCTAGCGATGTCCACGAACGCTTTCCTAACGGCCTAAGTTCTCCCATCCCAGATCAATTACAAGCCGTAATTGATACTTTGCTTTCTTTTCATCCGGCAACTGCTGTCGATCAAATAATTAAGGCTTATCAGGTTGCCGATTATCTACATCGGGCTCAAACAAGAAAGTCCGGAGAGCAGTACATCACGCATCCAATTGCAGTAGCTGGCATGCTTGCTGATCTTGGTATGACTGCACCGACGATAATTGCTGCACTTTTACATGACACAGTTGAAGATACTGAATACAGCCTGGAGCAACTTGGTCAAGACTTTGGCGAAGAAGTAGCCAGTCTGGTTGATGGCGTAACCAAGTTAGACAAAGTTAAATACGGTCAATCTTCAGCAGCAGAAACAGTTCGCAAGATGGTTGTGGCGATGGCCAGGGACATCCGAGTATTGGTGATCAAGCTTGTGGATCGACAGCACAACATGCGAACTCTTTCTTATTTGTCAGTTGAAAAACAAGAGCAAAAAGCTCGAGAAACTTTAGAAATCTATGCGCCCCTTGCTCACCGCTTGGGCATGAACACAATCAAGTGGGAATTAGAAGATCTTTCATTTGCCAGTTTGTATCCAAAAATGTTCGAAGAGATTGTCCGACTGGTAGGGCAACGTGCACCTGCACGCGATGAAAGTTTGCAAGAGATCGTCGCAGTTGTCGAAGATGATCTGAGTGCAAGCAACATCTCTTGTGAAGTATCTGGTCGACCAAAACATTTCTACAGCATTTATCAAAAGATGATTGTCCGTGGTCGCGATTTTGAAGACATCTATGACTTAATTGGCGTTCGTATTCTGGTTGATTCAATTCAAGACTGCTATGCCGCCCTAGGCATAATTCACAACAGGTGGAATCCAGTCCCAGGAAGATTTAAAGATTACATCGCGATGCCAAAATTTACGATGTATCAATCACTGCATACAACTGTGATCGGCTCATCCGGTAAACCAGTTGAATTCCAAATACGTACTCATGAAATGCATCGAGCAGCTGAATATGGTGTTGCATCACATTGGCGATATAAACAAGCAAACGTTGCAGGAAAGAGCAGTCCAGATGATCTTGGCTGGGTTCGCCAACTTCTTGAATGGCAACGTGAAACATCAGACCCAGGTGAATTCCTAGATTCACTTCGTGATGATCTTGGCGCTGCGGAAGTTTTCGTTTTTACACCAAAGGGTGAAGTTGTGGCATTGCCAAAGGGCAGTACACCAATTGATTTTGCCTATTCAGTTCACAC
>JACCDO011637788.1_pt1 | contig 14524 bp, 10 predicted proteins | sample 7446101 | NCBI WGS metagenome assembly JACCDO01 (sample SAMN15323440, study PRJNA562643) | freshwater metagenome | isolation source: river surface water | place: USA:Blue River Watershed | collected 2017-08-16
ATAACTAATTCGTCGTTGTAATTGTTGAATTTAGTAAATGCATGCTGCATAGACTGCTCGTAGGACTTATAATAATTATTATAATGAACTTAGTTACTTCCAGATATGTTGTTTCTATTGCTAACTCAGCATTAGCTATATATACTGTACCAATGTTCCATGATAATTATGGCTTCGTTATCATAGATAAGAAGTCGCAGAATGCAGCATTAATTGATCCAGGTGATGGACCGACGATTAATTCCGCTTTAAATGCCATGAAAAATGATGGTGTGCAATTCAAATTATCACAAATTTGGTGTACACATAAACACAATGATCATATTGGAGGCAACAACTTTTTTAGAGAACTTTATAAGAATAATCTTAAAATTATAGGTCCTAAAAATGAAGAAATTCCATGCATTGATGAAAAAGTAGGTGACAAAAGTATTATAGAATTTGGCCAATTGAAAGTGCAAGTATTTGAGACCCCATGTCATACGAAAGGTCACATCAACTATTATATCGACGATGATGGCGCAAATAATAAACCAATTATATTTACGGGGGATACACTTTTTCGCGGAGGGTCTGGAAGGTTCTTTGAAGGTAATGGTTTAGATATGTTGTTAAATATGGACAAATATGCCAAACTTAAGCCTAATACTCTTGTATATTGCGCCCATGAGTATACCGAGTCCAATTATAAATTTTTAGCCTCAATTGATCCTAAATTAAATAAAAAATATGAAGAAATTAAAGTTATGCGCAGTAATGGTGTCATTACTATCCCCAGCACAATTGAGGAGGAGAAAAAGTTTAACCTTTTTATGCGATGCAGAGATCCTGAAGTACAAGCGATGGTCTCTTGTGACGATCCGGTCGCTACAATCACAAAATTGAGAGAATTAAAAAATAATTTCCGTTAATATTGTAGTTATTTATGTAATTTTGTATTGTAGTTATTCATGTAATTTTGCATATTTTACTTTTACTATACGATTTTCTTTTTGAAATTCTCCTCACTGAAGTACCGGTAGTTAGGGTATATGTTCATCGACGTGCATCACTTTTTTCGGAAAAATTAACATACGAAAGAACGATGTTACTGCGGACAGTAGCGCTCCTTGCAATGATGTGCATTGCACAGGCGTTTATCGCCACCCAGTCGCGTTGGCTTGCATCAATGACAAAGCTAAACGCAATCAAAGTTAGTGTATCAGAGGAAGAACCAATTGAAAATGTGTTGAAAAGGTTCAAGAAAACTGTTAACCAATCAGGTACAATGCATATACGCTTCTTACTACTGCCTCTCCTTATCAATAAACTATATATTCCTGATAATCACATGCTATCATCACTTGACAACCACTTGACTTGACTTATACGTTACTTCTATGATAGGTCATCTAATGGATTTGAGGTTTAAAGAGCATTGGGAAACTGCTGCTGATAAGAAAAAGAGGAAGGCAGAGAGAGCTAGACAATTAAACCGCATCGAACGTACAAATGACAGATATGAAAGACGTAATGATAATGCAAGTGAATATAACTCCTAAGCATGTAAGATAATAAAATAATATTATAATTATAGTTACAATGATCCGTACTCTCCTACACTCTTTAACTTGGAATATGGACATGATTTCGTACTTAAATATGCAAATTCAAAGTCCTCTAAATGGAAAAAACGATGACAAGGTTGTGATATTGCTATGGCTATGTCAGGTAGCATGTTGCGATAGAAGGTAGCGCGCTTATTCTTGGATGATGGACGACAAACAAACACTTCACTACGCTTCAATGCAACTAATGCATTTGCATTTAATATCACTGGTTTATAGGTCGATCCTTGCGTTTCTAGGGTGATATTCAAACACTTGGTAAATAAATCCTTGCTATTGCCTGAATTCGAGCCAAATTTTGAACTAGCAACGTAGTCGTCGATAATTTCATCGTGGTCATTGCCATCAAAAGTCAAAGTATCTGCACTGCCATGCTTGCCTTCCTTCCAACCACTATCTTTACTTGACTTATTCTTACTTGGTGCAACATTTTTGTCATCTTTCTTTTTAATTTCTGTACCTGGAGGTGATCGTATCAAGTCAATGGCTTCCTCGTCACTTATCGAGGGATCTGGCACGAACTCGACGAGTGGCAATGTGTCGAAGTTAACGAACGATCTAACGAATGGATGACCACAATTCGTGCAAACATCACCTTTAGCAAATTTACTGGTGAATGGATTCAACAAAGGATTGGTGCTGCCACAGCGATAGCATACTGGCAAGTGGTCAGGGTCGTCGCGCACAGGCTTGGCTTGAATCACCAGCATATCAAGCTCTACTTCTTCTTGCTTTCTAACTGGTAGCTGTAGCTTCGACAACCGATCGTATGCATGACGAGCTAATTTATAAGATTGCAAGACAGTTGCTTGTTTCGCTAAAGTGTAGAAAGTGTTGGCTTTGCTCAGACCTCGCGGGATGGTGTCAGACGAACCCAACGAGTTTATAATAAACCTAGCAACTTGGAACAAGGTTTCTGGTTGATGCGATGTAAATGGATCCGTTACATATGCGTGAACTGTTGAATAGGCGAAATATAGATCAGCTTTATGTACGTACTCATACTGCATGACTTGATCATCCTCACTTTCCTTCGACAATAGCCAGTAATAGTAAGCGGCGTCCTTGAAGCGAGACTCGGACACTGCATTCGAAGTTAATTCCTCTAGTACTCTCTTCGCCAAATCCTTGCGATCCGCTTTCTTATAAGCTTCCATCGCTTCAACATACTTGTCTTGTGATATCAAATATTCGGCGTAAGGCAAGAAGACACTCGTGTCGAAGGAGCCCTGGTAGTTCTCCGCAAGCGCCGCGGCCTCGTTCCACATCTGCTTCTTAATGTATATCGACATTAATTTGGAGTAGTTACCGGCTTTCTGATACGTCTCAAGTGCGAACACGTCTTCTGTTGCGTTGGTGAAAATATCACCGCAAGAATTGAGTACATCGACGTGCTCTTTGCCGGTGGGTAATGTTCTGACGATGTCAATAAGGATGGTTTGCCATCCTGCTTCGTTGGAAGTAGCGGCGTCGCTAATGATTTTTATGGCTTGCGCAGTGTTACCCATGGTGATGTATAGCTCACAACTTCCTTTCCAATCGTTGATTTCCTGTAACCACTTGGCCTGCTGCACAGTTAGGTAACTGACATCAAGTTGGCCCGCATTTTGGGCGAATAACTTGGCATCATTCCACTTTCTTAGGTCAGTGAATAGGCGTATGGCTTCGTCGACTTTCCCTATTCTAGTCAGGGATTTCGCTGCTTCGTAATAGTGTCCTTCGTAGGCCAACACCTCAGCTAACCACAGCGGATCCAGCTGCGATGAGGACGATGTTGTCCCTTTGGCAGCATTGTCGCCTTGTGCTCTACTCTTACGATTTGCTTTCCCACCATCATCACCTAAGGTGCTGGATGGCAGTTGATTCTTCTCGATGGCTTCGATCAATGTCAAAAACTTAATATCTTTTAAACGGCTAAATGCATTCTTAGCAACTGCGATGTTATTCGCACGCAATGCGCGCATAGCTAGAACTTTCCAATCTGCCTCAGTCGCACCTAAGCATGCTATGCTGTAAGCGCCCTTGACGTCGTTATTATCTAATGCAGCGGTCATGTTGGTGCCTTGAGGCACGTCTAGAACAGAAATTGCGCCTTTAAATAACGAAAATATTTTCTGGCCTTGAAACCCGAATGCCAACCCAGATGAGTACTGCTCTTGCGGCTCGGAGATGTTGTAGCTACTCTTCTGGTCCAAGTCAGTGATGGACTTGCTGCCGCCTCGTGCAGATGGTGCAACAGTCCCGTTGCTTTCATTGGATAGACCAGATAGCACGTACATGCTGAACCCTTGCGTTGTGAAACACAAAGTGCCATCCACCTCGTTATTGAAACATGCACTCAACACATTGTTGTAAGTGAAGATCACTTGCTGCGTCTTGAGGTCAGTGATGGTCAGCACATTATTGTTTTCGACACACGCAATTTTGGTGCGATAGATGTTGACGTCTGCGTTGATGATCGGAAGGTTGCGCTTGGTCAACTCCACGGGGAATGGGTTGTCGACATAAATCTTGAGCACCAATCCGTTGTCCAAGCCGATAATGATTCCTTCTTTACCATCTGGACCGCCATCAACTTTGATATATCTAACTACGCCGTCTAGCAGCCACACCCTTTCTCTGATACCGGTGAACGTGTAAGATTCGATCATATTACCGCGGCAAAAAAGAATGTTGTTGGAAGTGACCGCAATATGGTCGCAACTTTTCTCACCGATAGTAATTCGTTCTTTTCTCAATCTAAAATGCATATCAGTGTAGTCTTCGCTGTTACTCTCATAGATGCACACTCGGTCAGTCAGCTGAACGGCTAGTTTGTTCTTGTACAAAGCCAACCGATTCACCAAATCCTTGCATTTAATGCGCACTTTTCGATCACTTACTAAATGTTGCACAATAATTTCTGTCAGATTATCCCTGTATGCGTAACGCTCTCTATTCAACGCATGGATTGCATCAAACGACATTTGCATGGCACATATTTCACCTGAATCACTTCCACTAAACACTTTCTCTAGACCTGCGTGACAAGCATTACTCCAGACCCAGGAGTCGGAGGTGTGCAAGTCTGATAGCTTTACCCCATCACGACTGTAAATACTTACTTTTTTATCACTTCCAGAAACAATTAAATAATTAAACTTGTTGCCATGCGGTCCCGCGAGGGAGATGGAGCACGGATAAGACTTCAAAGTTTTTTCACTATGTAATTTTTGAGAATTTCCTTGAAATTTATAGAAAGATAAAGTCTTGTCCCAGCACCCAACAATCAATAAATCGTCTGAAGGGAAAATATTAGGAGGTTCTTTGCCTAGAATAGATTGAATGAGTGAATGAATAAATGAATAACTGAAAAGAGTTACGCACCTGTGAGGACTTTGGCTGGTAAGTAATGTGGAATGAAGCAAAGGGTCCAAATAGGACTCTTTCTTTCAAAGTGTACTAACTCTTCTGCTTGTTGATTTCTAATACTAATAAGACCACTTTGCATTCCTAATGCTAACATGGTACCATCCGAGGACCAAGATGTAGATAATATTTTTGAAGGAACCTTTTCCTTCACTACTTGCTTTTGGTCTGGTGTCCACAATCCAAAATCGACATCAGTACAAGAAGCCAATTGAATTGCCTGTGGATTATACTTTATTCTTTGAATTGGTGAGGTATGGGTATATTTTAGTAGACCTTGACCCGAACTTTTCCAAATAACAACTACATTATCGATACCTCCAGAAGCAAATCTGCTGCCATCGTAACTATAATCCACGCATAAAACTGTCTCTTTATGTCCTATAAGAATACAAATAATCAGTATAATATACTACGAGTAGTGTGAAATCAAAACATTACCTCGTAATGACTCTATTAAGTCGCCATTTTCTGCGTTATAAAAGAGTACTCTATTCCCAACGGCAACAATTACCCTTGTTCCATCAGGGGAGACTGCGATATCGTTGATGCTACTCTTGGCACCCTCACGCGAAGGTACTTGATCCTTCCATAAAACCTTGGAGATCATCTCGTCCTTGCTCACGCAGCGGTGCTCAAACTAACCTTATTATATATATGAGGGTATACGCTATTTTTTTGAATTTCCAATTCGGAGTCGGTTCATCCCGAAATAGGGAACAAGTTGTATGAACATTTCCAATTATCGTTATTCGATTTAAAATAGATACAAAAATGAGGTAGCAGCTGGACTGCAGCATCTCAATTTTATGCTGTCGCCATCAGTCACACTTTGTCAACAATTCAGCACAATTCAATATTACCCAAGAAGTTAGTTGCAGTCAAATCATACGTAAATATGCAAAATTCAATGTATAAACAAAAGAAATGTACTGTTTTAAACGTGATCAGATAGTGGAAATGAATACAGCAAAAGGGTAGTTGTTTAGACTAAGTAAGTAGTAAGAGTAAGAAACTAATATGTTGACATAAACTCAGAATATTAGAATACAATCATTTTTATTGACAAATTATTTATTTACTTCGCTCCGCCATCAGCACCATTTTGAGGATTATGCCTCATAAGGTATGTTGCTAGCCATTCTACAGGATTTGGAGGTCTCTCTTTCACTAGAGCAGACATACCATCTAATAATAAAGGGACTACAGTTTGATCAAGATATGCACGAATAGGTAATGCTTGTAGATTTAATTTTTCTTGTGCTGCTTCTAAATCAGCTTCTGCATCATTGATTTCTCTTAAATTAGAAGTTGGTTCTTGTGGTACTGGTGCTCCGCCTTCATCCATAGGCACTGACCCATGCTATAAAGAAGTAATTAGATTGGAAAGAAAATCAGGAAATGATAGTAGAGGTAGAGTGATTATTGTAGGGGCATTGTGGGGGTATCATAGAATCGGAATCGTCAAGAAAAGAATCATTGATGATAAACCAAAGTAATTTCTCAGCGAAAAGTTTATCGACTATCAGATCAAATTGATCGTAGGTGACAAAGATTCGCTCGCTGTATACCCCAAATGCAGTAAGTAGTGAAGCGTCGGCACTTACATTGCTCGCATTATCTGCCATCTTGAGTTAACACGTTCAAACACCTGTTCCAAATCCGAAGGTTTTTTTCATTTTTAAATCAACCGAGCTTAGGGTTTATTTTGAATAAAGATGAAAAAACAAAACAATGTTAATATTCTTCTCTCGGTGATAAAAAGCAGTGCAGGGCACCCAGAAACCTTCGCATTGTTCCCGACTTCTATATCTATTCGTTTGCTCATCAACTTCCAGTACCGGTTTTAAAATCGGTTTTTTGGAAAAGAAAAGTAATAAAAATCATACATACATTTTGATATGCCAGACTTAGTAGACCAAGAAACATGCTGGAAGCTAGCATCATTTGGTGAACTAGAAGGCTTGCAGGCATTGGTTGAGAAGGGGGTGGATATGAATGTAGCTGATGAAAAAGGATTTACACCATTAAATTGGGCTGCCAGAAACGGGCATACTAATGTATTAACATATTTGCTTGAGTTAGGATGCTCATATGAGACACCTTCATTTGGCGGACTTCGACCATTGCATCATGCGTGTAATAAAAATGCGGAAAAGATTGTGAAATTATTGTTAAAAGCTGGAGCTGATGTTAATTGTACTGATGATAATGGTGATACACCTTTACATTACGCTGCATCACGTGGTGTCTTAAATATCGCAGTTGCATTACTTGATGCAGGAGCAAATCAAAATCCTAACGCACAAGGATTTTTACCAATTCATAAGGCTGCTATATTTGGACAATTAGCTATTATTAAGAAATTAATCGAATTCGGAGCTAGTAGTAGCGCACAAGACAGTAATATGGAGACACCATTACATATGGCAGCTAAAACAGGTTTTCCTATTGTAGTTAAGTACTTGATTGATAGCGGTGCAGATGTAACAATCAAGAATAAAGAGAATAAACTTCCAAAAGAGGTGGCTGGCCTAGCCTCGATCGCCCAGCTATTCCCTGAAGCATGAATAATAATGTAAACTTGGTGTAATTAAACAAATTCATTCGTCATGGTGGCTGCCATCGGCTTCTTTATGTTATTTTAGTTATCCTTTACATAAAATAAGTGCGCAGGACATACTTTAGATCTAGTTCACGCTTAAATCTATTCAATTTAACTATAGAAATAACAGCTAGTTTACAAACCGCATTTTAAGTTGGCTGGTAAAGAAGCGTCGATTTTCTTAGGATAAGGTAGCTGCAAAGAGGCCATAATAGCCTCGAATTCTTCAAATGTTTTGCTTAGATTTAAACGAGGATTGAATAATTTCTCTTCGCCGATTGTAGAGGAGAGTACACCGTTGTAGTCATGCGCGGGATACACGATAGCATCGTCGGGCAATTCAAATAAAATATTGCGGACGGAATGGAACAATTCTTTTGAACTACCTGATTGAAAATCTGTTCTACCGCACCCGCGATTCAAAAGAGTGTCTCCGGTAAACACGGCGGATGCATCATCTAGAACATAAGAAAAACATCCGTTTGTATGCCCCTTTGTAGCAAAACAGCGAATAAATCGGGAACCAAAGGATATTACATCGTTATCCTTTATCTTAACATCCGCTACAGCTGTAGATTCCTCGGATATGACGGATTTCAAATCAGGGAAAATCCCCTTGAGCTTGCCGCTGCCGGTAATATGATCGGCATGAACATGAGTATTCAGTACATACCTCAATTTCACACCAAGTTCGTTGACATACTTGGCATCCCGTTCTACGGTTTCTAGCACTGGATCAATCAACACCCCATCTTTTGTCACAGAATCAAAGAGTAAATAAGTATAAGTTGATGATTCTTTTTCAAAAAATTGACGTACTATCAATTTATTTTTCCCTCCCAATGAACTAATAATATTAGTTACAAAATCTGTCATTATAGGAGTTCCAGTATAGGAAAAATTATTCGCAGCTGCATCTGTCAAGACTTGCTCAGTTGTTTTGTTTTCCTGAATGCCAAGATATGCACTAAGCACTAACCCTGCTCGACGATTGCTCTTGCATGTGATGAGACATGGATAAGAAGCCGTATCTAATTTATTAGCAATTTCTTTGAAATATTTGATTGAATGAATTGGAAGCAAGTTAGGATTTGACGCTTGCAAAGGAGGAGTTGTTGGCGTCATTGGAAAATGTCCTTTATTCTTCGTGTCCGCAATTAATGCGTCAATAGCTTGATATCCACCTTCAGTGTACGAAAAATCGTCATTCGCGTCTGGACATAGATAAACTACAGATTTGAACGTTTCCATTAATGAAGATAGCATCTCCTTTGATGTAATTGCACCGCATATTGCGAATTGGTTGTTGACTCGCACTAAGTTCGACATGGACACTACCTTGGTGATCTTTTGGTATCTTGGAAATTCCGCCGATTCTCACTACGGTATAGGCACCGGTACTTCAACTCGTTTCTAGAAGAGAGATATAGTGATTACAAAGGAATACTTATTTATAATGCCGTTGCGGCAATCAGACAAGTTATGTTCCCCCTATATCAATAGTCACTCTTCGTCGGATCTCTTCGTGACCGTGGTTCCCTGGAATCTGTAATTCGGCGATCAAAATAAGAATTACAAATTCCTTGATTTTTAAAAGCAGTGACAAAACGCTAAGGCGAGTATCCATTCCCGTCGCCAGTGGTTGATACCTAAACTTATAGAGCGAGATTCACAATTACTGATGGGTGGGAAAGCATCCAAGCAATCAGCGACCACTTCAAGTGTTTTACAAGAAAAAGCATGCGTGACTGTTGAAACGAAAGATGTTGGAGTCGATATAGCGGTGGAAGCATTGTCATTGTTGGATGTAGTGATAGATAATATGAAAGACGTTGGAGTCGATACAGCGGTGGAAGCATTGTCATTGTTGGATGTAGTGACAGATAATCATGTCACTAAAAGTGGCAAGCTAGAAATAGGACGCGAGTCAAGCCTCTCCTTTCCATCGCATTTGTTGCGTCAAGCAAGTATAGGAACCTCAGACACTCTGCATGAATGCTTCTGCACTGACCCTGTTATTGGAGATATAGGACACTTGCGGCTGAAATGTATGTGTTTGATTCACTATCATTGTCTAGTATCTTATATTCGAAATAAACTTGGTGATAGATCATCTTTCTTTATTGGTAAAGGAATTTGCTGTCCCTACATGCGGGAGTGTAAATCTTTGGAAACTGAAGACTATTTTATTAATGTGGAAGATCTGGAGACTCTGATTCAGTATACAGATAAGTTTTCGCCCCGAAGTTTAAGTGTATTTAATGAAACATTGACCGTGGCTGAAGTCGATAAGTTTCAGCGATATACGAATGGTGATGATGATGCTGAAATTATCACAACAAATAGTGCCCCGTTGCCGAGCAATGAAGAGGAAGAAGATCTCTCAGAGAAATACATTAATGCAACAACAAAGCCTTGTCCATCGTGCTCATACAGAGCAACTCATTTCCATGGTCATATGTGTCACCATGTTAATGAAGGATGTCTTAAGTGCAAAACTCACTTCTGTTATCGCTGTCTGTGTACAGCGGAAGAAAATTTCCTAGAACGCGGTAGCAGGGGGGCGTGCAAGTGTGGTGCCTGGTCAAATTTCTGCTCCACTGTTGATTTAGTCAACAATTTAGACTTTGCATCTGGTTTCCCTATCGACAAACGCTGTGGGTGCGGACCATGTCCAGAGTGTAAATTCCATCTGCCGTGTGGGACATGTAATGGACGGTGCTGTGTGTGCATTGGCATTCTTTCTCCAGGCCCCAATGAGCTTGTCACCAAGAATACCTGGAACCATACTCCTACAGGAGTTAACTCAAAACGAAGCAACTCAGTACGAGATGGAGCTGATATTGAGGCAATCCGAGCTCATGAAGAGTTGATAGCTAGACAAGCTCGAGCCGACGCGTTCTTGTCTTTGTGTGCACATAGAGGCAATATTGAACACGTTAGAAGCCAAATGACAGATGTCAATATTCAAGGAAGAAGGGGTTACACCGGGCTATACGCCGCCTGCGTCGCTCGTAATTATGAGGTTGTGCATATGCTTGTAAGAGAGCCTGCTATTAGGGTGGACATACGATCGATGGATGGATCTACACCGCTTTATTATTGTTGTTCGTATGGACTGTTAGATATAGCTAAGCTTCTATTAGAACATGGAGCTGGCATTGATGCGACCGATAATAACGGCTGGACGGCGCTTTATATTAGTTGTTTGAATGGTGTCACGAATGTAGTTAAATTTCTACTAGAACGTGGTGCTCGTTGTCACCTCGAGGTCAGTAATTCTGGTTGGCGACCCCTCCACGCAGCAGCTTACTCAGGTGACGTAGGGTGTGTGGAGGCGCTTCTTAGTTATGGCGCTGAAATAGATTGCCAAGACCGTAACAATCGAACACCACTATTTGTAGCTGCTATGGCAGGGCAAGTGGCAGTCATTTCTCTGCTACTGGCAGCAGGGGCTGATAAGTTCATAGCAGACAGCGAGTCGAACACTCCAGACAAGCTCATGCGCGCAGCAGTCCAAGACGCAACAATTTAAATAGACAATATTGTAATACATTATACACAATTGTAAAAATTTAACTAGTGAAGTTGTAGCCGTCTTCGATCATGGCTTCCATGGACCAGATTCGGTGATTGTTTGGGGCGCGAAAGTTCCAGTAATAGTTTCCCATCGAGTTCGACCACGCGGAGAGTTGCGCCGACAAAAACTCTTGCGATCCTTTATTCTCCTGCATCGACTCACTGCAGCTCCACTCACCTATGATGATAGGATACTTAGTGATGAACTGATTAATCCACAGCTTCCAGACTGCGGTGCGCTGCACATGGCCGTCGTGATTGGGCTCATTGTCCCAGTCATATAGATGCCAATCCATCCCGAAATTATAGTAATTTGGTTCCTTGAACATGTTCCATGTGTTGAAATAGTCCGACCAAAGGTCAGAAATGATAACAAGAAGTGTGTCTGAGTGCGCTCGTACGACGTGGTAAGCATCGTGGTAATAGGACTCCAAATCTTTATGATGCAACAACTCCTCCACTTCAGCTGGTTCGTTAATTATTTCAATTCCTAAAAAATTTGAATAGTTCAAGTACCGTGAGGCAACGATGTCTACCACTTGCAGTGATAGGTTGCGATTTTCCGGTAAGCGCCAATTGATTCCAAGCAAGCCACATCCCGAGTGATCCCAACTGTTTTGGCTGCCGACAAGGCCATGGAAATCCACTAGCACAGATATGCCTCTTTTACTTGTCATTTCAAACAACCAGTCTAAGTACCTCAGAGACTTGTCGGCTGTGGCAGGGGCCATCATGTGGTAAGGATCGTCTACTACGTTCCAGTAACCGATTGGTACACGCACAGAATTAATATTATTTTCTACAAAGAAATCAAAATCGCGCTCAGTTATCCAGGTTTCGTAATGATGCAGCATGCGCCGCTCCGCCTCTTCTTGGCCATATTGTGCAACTAAACCGCACACTTGTGACTCCCATTCGTCTAATCCTGCATACACTTCAGGGGCTAGCCAGGACTCGGGGATAAACCAACTACCGATGTTTATACCTTTTATGTAGTTGACGCGCTCCATTATGACATATATGTTATCTTCCTCGTTGGCGTAGTTTTGTTCTGTGTTCAAGATATTATTCAAGTTGTAATTCGCAATATTCCACTTAAATATGAATTCATTCTCTTTCAATGCAATATTACTATCTAGTACTTCCTCCATACGAACAATAGTTGGTTCAACAAGTGTGTTCACATCACTTACTACTAGATTGTTGCCTGAAATTGTCAAAAAGGATTGCATTTTCATTGATTTGATGATGTAACTATCTTGTCCTAAGGATTCATTTCTGTAAACTTGAAATAAACCACCATGCCACCATGAGAAAGAGTGGTCGGCGACTAATTTCTTGTTGTCATCAACTCTCAAATAATACGACGAAGTGATCTCATCATTTGATGCTGAAGTTGAAATCAATCGAATATAAAATCTATTATTATTAACTAAATCCAACGGTGAACTTAATATAGCTGGCGTCATTAGAGCTCGTAGAAATAAACCCATTACAAACATTAATAAAATAGCTGAAAAAGTAATTAGAATCTTTGAGTGCATAGAAAATCGCTTAATATCTTGGTGATATTGATGCAGCGCCCATATGCCGTCCTGGTGATGAGTGGGAAGCTCCTGATCAACATTCAAAGAGGCATATTTGGGCCACGCTGGAGCAACATCCATGTCCTGCACAATTGTGGCAAATGACACCTTCTTCTTCACCGGCAACAACTGTGTTCGCTCCATCTTTACCATGCTTTTTATTCAAAGTTTGATGTGATGACATCGGTCCGATTCCATCGTGTACCGGTGAGCAATAGTAGTACAATTGTGGTTCTACGTAGCTATCTTTCCGCTGCAGCTCGCTGTTGAAGCTTGCTGATGATATACAATGGACCAAACCAAATATGTTGTTAATACAATACATACAATTCTATTTGTCTCTTATAGTAGCATAATAATTGTTACTGCTGAGTACAACCATGGGGTTATAGACATTGTTTAGAGTACAACACAGTCTAGTGAGCTGGCTTTTTCTTTGATTGAGCGTCTATCTTCCTCCTTTTCTTGTCGAGGGGTTCCTTTGCTTGAGCGCTTTTAGGGATTCTTTTCTGTAAAATTTGTTCTATCGATAAGTATTTACCCCCAGAAAACTTACGTCTTGCATCAGCAAGTGGTTCCCAATAGCTTTCCCCCATTACCTTACTCTGCATCAACTTCATCATTTGAAAAGCAGGCTTTAACATAATTTCATGGGTCTTGGTAAAACGTAAAAATTCATTTAAATCTATTGATTCTCCTAACAATCTTGGTATCTCAAACTGCACTTGAGTTGATGCTTTTGACTTAAATGTGGTTGAATCACCAGCACCTGAAGTGTACTTGTAATGTCCTTTCCCTTTATTTGTGCCTCCATTATCAGCTACTAATTCAACTCCAGGGCCATATATATCCTTAAGCATTAATACAATTTCCTTTTCACCAATTTCACCACTACCATCTGAATCATATAAAGAAAACGCAAAGTATGGCAATGTAACTTTATCTAATGTGCAATAATTATAAACAGCAAACACAAATTCGCGAAAATCAATTTCACCACTTTTATCTTTATCAAAGATTTTGAATAACCGTTCTGTAAATGGACTCCGATCAACATCGAGAAACATTAAAATCTCAAGACTGTCAATAGATTCGTTGCCTTCTGTATCTGCTTTAGCAAAGTGTTTGTACAATAAATCTATTACATTGTTGTTCAATCCGAGCAACGAGAACTGTTTATTCCACTCTGGATGTAACTCCGAATGGTAGACGCGGCTAGGACCACAACCCATTCGCCAAAGTCAACTTATGTAGCTGTCTCTTGAATCGGTTCTACCTTAAGGAAGGAGCTTTCCGAACTTTTTCTCTTCTAAAACGTTTTTTACTTTTTACACCGAGTTGGTTTAAGATTGAGGAAACGGCACCTACAGTCCAGTGGCAGAGAGATCGTCTTAGGCGTTAGTATGTAGTCAAATCCTGTAAAATCCGCCCATTGCATACTCGGAAGTAAGTTAATGGAGTTAGTTAGTTAGATAGTTAGAAGCTACTATTTCCATAATTTCAGGTCCCGTCGCTTAAATTTGGAACGAAGGAAACACTTACAAGGAAACAAAAACAAGCTACCTTTATTATTAGAAGAGATTCCTTTTGAAAACAGCCTAGTGTGCAACATTTGATTGAATTAAATACTATGGATTGCTGTTGTTGCATCCCTTCCGCGCCAGTTGCTAGCACCAGACCTGGCGTCTATACTTTTTATGAACGTGATAATTACTTTCAAGAAAGCATGATGTCAGCGC
>JACCDO010151360.1_pt1 | contig 14523 bp, 15 predicted proteins | sample 7446101 | NCBI WGS metagenome assembly JACCDO01 (sample SAMN15323440, study PRJNA562643) | freshwater metagenome | isolation source: river surface water | place: USA:Blue River Watershed | collected 2017-08-16
ATTCCGCACCACCGAAGAAACCTATATCGACAAGAACTATACGGGACGAAACGGCGATGGATACAATTTCGCCAAGGTAAGAGTCCGCGTCCATAGAAAACCCGGATATGGTGACAAGTTTTCAAGTAGACACGGGCAAAAAGGAACTTGTGGCAATATTATTCCCGAGTGTGATATGCCATTCACAAAAAATGGACTCCGACCAGATATTATTATTAATCCACATGCGATTCCATCTCGTATGACGATTGCTCAGTTGAAAGAAACACTGTTAGGAAAAGTCTTGCTAGAAGTCGGAATGTTGGGCGACGGAACCAGTTTCGGAAATCTCGACATCAAGACGATTATTCAAGAATTACAAAAACTAGGTTATGAAAGCCACGGCAATGAAGTCATGTATAATGGTTTGACCGGCGAGCAACTCGAGACCAGTATCTTTATCGGACCCGTCTTTTATCAGCGCCTAAAACACATGGTGGCAGACAAACAGCATAGTCGTGCGATAGGACCCATGGTGAATTTGACCCGGCAACCAGCTGAAGGCCGCAGTAGAGATGGTGGGTTCCGTATTGGAGAGATGGAACGTGATGTCATGATTGCCCACGGCATGTCGAAATTTTGCCGCGAAAGACTCTATGATGTTTCGGACAAGTATAGCACCCACGTGTGTCGCAAATGTGGTATGATTGCGTCGTATAACGATGGCAACCTGAAGAAGGGCAGCGATTTTAGCGTGCATTTGTGTAATACGTGTAATAATATGACTGATTTTGCCAAGGTCGATATTCCCTATGCCTACAAGTTGATGTCGCAAGAATTACAAGCCATCAATGTGGTGCCTAGGTTGATTACAGAGTAATCACCTACGGAGTAATCACTTACGGAGTAATCACTTACAGAGTAATCACTTACAGAGTAATTGTTTATTCATAAAAAATATCATTTTTTATGGATGATTTCGAGCACATTTATCGTGAAGATATATTACTTTTTATTTCTAATATTTCTAGATTTATTGTGTTTTCTAGATTTATTCGGTTTTCTAGATTTATTGTGTTTTCTAGATTTATTGTGTTTTCTAGATTTATTGTGTTTTCTAGATTTTCTTTTACCACCATTCTGTGGAGAATTTTTAGTTTCAATTGGTATATCTTTATCGGAATATAGTTTTTTAAGTTTTTCATGGTAATCTGAATCTATTATTTTTTTCAAAAGTAGAAATTCAAACATAAGATACAAATTTGCAATTTCTGAATAGTCATTGGTTTTTCCACAATGTCTATATTCAAAATTTATTTTATTACATAGTGTATCATATTCCGATAACTCATTTTGTATATTCGGATGAATAAACTTATTATATAGTTTCTTACATTCTTCTAAAAATGATTTACTATCTACGATGGTTCTATATCGATTGGTAAATAGAATATTATATGTGCGTTGTCCTGTTGAGGAAGTATGTCGTTGTCTCTTGGTGTTTATAAAACCTTCAAACCCATATTTTGAATGTGTCGCATCGTCATCTAAGAATTTTTTAAACGATCTGTCAATATAATTATATAAGTTTTTAACATTCGGCAAATTATGCCGAGCATCAGTATTCAAAAATTTATTTATTTCTTCATAATAAATGTCTTTAATGTTATTTTTGATGGTTTTCATAACAGCGCGTGTATTTTTTTCTTCTTCACTCATCTCAGTAAAATATACGTCTATGTCACCCCCCAGCATAATTTATATATAATAACTATATAATAATATTATTTGTCTAAAGGACATTTACCGGGCAACGCTTCGCGTCCGGGTTATAGACCATGCATTTATCAAATGTATAAGAGCCGACCAGGTTTTCTTCGTTGGGCAAAGAAGTTCCGCTAAATAATTCGACAATCGGGAATGGGGAAACAATCATCGGAACATCGTCGTCCGTGATGGACGCAAACATTTTCGAAATGCGGATATCGACGGTGGGTATTTCATAAGTAAAATAATCGTGCATGGTATAGTTCTTGTCGCTGTAGGAACATGCATCATAAGCTAGCGCCGAGACTATGACCACTTTTTCGGGTCCAGTAATAATATGGTTGAAATATTCGGAAAACAAATATTGATAGGCTTTGGACATCATGGAAACATCAGGGGTTTCGACATGTTGCGCATCCATTTGCAAATATTTTTGCACAGAAATGCGAGCAGCCGCACTGAATATTATCATGCAATAGAGTCGGTAAAACATGTTGAAGAGGATTGTGTTATAGTATTTATTTTGTTGATGCAGGTGGTTTCAATTTTGCGATTGTAATCACAAAATTACAATTTGTAATTACAAAATGTATCCGCTTATTATAAGTATGCATTTTCTTTTGCAAATTATAATCGGTTTTTTATTAGCAGATTTTCTATCTGGATTTTTTCATTGGTTCGAAGATACCTATCTGAATTATTGCACAAACATACCAGTATTATCGACAGTATCAAAAGATAATGAATTACATCATTATTTTCCCCGAAGTATCATTGCTTATTCTTATTTAGAACATATACAAGTGACGCTATTTTTAACAATCATTATTATAGGAATCATATTTATTTGCGATAAAAAGTTTGTATTTCGATACAAGTACCTATTTATATCTTTAGCATGTTTTTCGACAATTGCTAACATTATACACCGATATGCTCATATGCGACAATGTGAAAATTTCGCAGCAATTACGTTATTGCAAAAAACGGGTATTTTATGTTCTCACGAACATCATTCAATACACCATGAAAAAAGTGATGAGAAATATTGTGTGATAAGTGAATGTAATAATGCTATATTAGACCGTTTGTATTTCTGGAGGGCATTAGAAAATATTGTATATTTGATAACCGGTATTGCACCTGATAGAAAAATGAAATATGATGATTATTACGAAATACATAATTATATGCACGAAAATGCAAAATTAGTATGTCCAGATATTCCCACAAAACCACAAGTGGATGAATTGATACGCAAATTACAAGAGTATAAAAAATGTGCAAAAGTCTAAAAATATGATAAAGTCGCCATTTTTCTTTCTAAAGCATCATTAGATACTATGAACAAAGCAAAAGTCGATGAACGCGCCGAAATCAATGATATTCGATTACCGGCGGCATTCAAAGGGATTTCGTTTTCGAAACACAAAAAAACCGAAGTCAAGGCCGCGCTCAAAGACGCCATGCTCAAAGGCAAAATCGAGCCCGCCTGCTACTGGTCGGCCGAACTGGTTTGCGCCGGTCATTATACGGATTTGTGGGAGATTCTTCTAAATTACGTCGGCAAACACATACATTTAGGCAATCCGAAAATCATGATTTATTTAGAAATGCGATATGAAACCTTCCGCACTATCATGACCCAGGGATACTACATCAATGAACTGCAACTCCGAAACAATTCACATATGCGCCGCCTATTTGCCGAAATCATATGCACCATCACCATGTCAAACAAAAAACACAGCTTCGAGCCCATCAAAATCAACCGCGTCGAAGAATTCGATATGACACAAATGACGGAACGATTGAAGGCGCCTTCGACGAAATATGCCGAATCGGTTCTCCTCAAGGACGACCCGCGAGAACTCTTGATTGCCGTCAATGAATTTTCCTATAACATTTCGAAAGACCGACTCAATATGACGACGGCGTGTTATTGGATAGAATGGATGATTGAATTCGACAATATATGTCGCAAACGGAAAGAGCCCGTGTTTGCAGAGCGTCGTCTCAAATTACCCGTGGAGAACAAATACATGTGCGATATCATATGGATATTGTGGGACGCGATTTTCAAACGGGTGGACGAAATGGGCAACACCTTTATCGAAAAAATCGCCCACGCCTTGCGCAATCTGTTTTGTATCAAATATACGACCGCGGCTTGCAAAAAACGCCGATACTTGCTCTATTTTGCGGTGGCGCTCGTGACCGAACCCGTCCCGACGAACATTGAACTCATTTCAAACAAGGAACTGGTCCAAGGTGTCATTACAAAAATCGACGACATTTACAAACAAATCAAGAAAAACGAGGAAAGCCCAAATACCGAATATTTGTTCAATAATGTGGTGCGCGACAACAATTTCGAAAAATCCATAAAAAAACTGGAACTCATGGAATCCATGAGCGGATTTCCCCGCAATCCGGGACCATAAAAATCTCCCCAATATATAGAAATGTCGGAAACAGAACCAGCCAAAGTTGTCGGAGAAGGCGCCTATGGATGTATTCATAAACCCAGTTTGCGTTGCAAACGCGGCACGAAAAAAATAAAATCATATTCCGGCAAAGTGTCGAAAATCATGACTTCCAGACACGCCGAAAAAGAACTTGCCGAATATGATATTGTAGCAAATATCGACAAAAACAACGCCTATTATTTAGGCAAACCACTTGAATGTTCCCCCGATAAATCCAAGTATAATGTCACGGCTATTGAAAAATGCAAATACAAAAAACGTATTATGGACGATTTCGACGATTCAAAACTCCTCATTATGCCCGACGGCGGACTAAATTTAGAAAAATTCGCTCAACAAACAAAACGCGCCTACCACGAAAATAAAAAAGTTGGGGGCGAAATCATGGAAACCTTCTGGCTCGAGTTTCACCGCGTTTTCCGCGGCATCAAATCGTTTTTAGACCACGGAATTATGCACTATGACATGAAACCGCAAAACATTGTCTATAATGAGGAAACCCACCGTATGAACCTCATCGATTTCGGTCTTACACGAACCGTCGAGTCCGTCGTGCAATCCTCCAATGATTCGAATAATGGAATGGGACATTATCACTGGTCCTTTCCCTTCGAAACCCAGTTACACAACAAATCGAATTACGAAACTATGGCTAGTTGGAATAACGACGACAAAAAAAATCATTATTTGCAAATATTGAATCATATTGCAGGTGATTATACCGATAGTAACACGCTAGCCTTTCGTAATTTCTTTTCACATATGATATCATTTCATCCAAAACGCGATGTCTTATTCGATAAATACATGAAGGCGTTTTATGAAAATCTGGTCGAAATCAAAGTAGAACATTATGACGCTTTTTTAAAAAAATCGCTAAATACCTTTGATGGTTATGGAACGGCAATTTCCATAGCCGTTGTTCTCGGTTTAACCCGAAAATTCGTCCCAAACATTTTTGCAAAGGACCTGGACGATTTAGTCTGGAATATGACAAATCCGCTCGTGTCACAACGGTTTACGTTCGAGCAAAGTATGCAACGCTATGAAGAAATATTGCTAGCACATGTTTTAACACAACGGAATATGCATTTCGAAAATCATAATCTCGTTTCAAATTCACCTATCCCGCAAACTATTGCAAAAAGTATTGAAAGTATCAAGCCGGACGAAATCATGCTGGCAACAGATAAACGTAGTAGTGAAACCAGCAAACCTCTTCGTTTTGATTTAGCCGTGCAAGATTTAAAATGCAAATCGGGCTATGAAATCAACCCGAAAACACGCCGGTGTCGAAAAATATGTGGTGCCGGATATACGCGCCATGTGAAGACAGGTAAATGTGTAAAACAATGAATTCGATAATGTATCGACAACGTTTCCCCTTAACGTAAAAAATATATACTGGCAAAATCACCTAAGATTGTTATCGCGTCAATCTATAACTATGAGAATATCAAGTTTCTCATAGATGAATATGGAATTCTTTACAACATGGAATGGCTATATGGTTTTTCGAAACACAAGAACAATATGGCCATGCACGTAAAACATATAAGGGTATACGAATATTGGAATGAATGCTTACCATTCACAAACCACATATTGATTCCCTATATCACTAAATCCGTCAGATTGTTTTCCTATTCTCGGATGAAAACAATACCATTTTTTTGTTTTTTGATATTGTTTCCATATTTGGTCGCAGGCATAAATCCAGTGTTGACCCGTGGATTCTAGTATTGGATTTGCCCATTCATACAAATCGATTAATTCTTGATACATGGATTGGTTCACTAAATAACCCGCCGTGGTTTGTGCTTCGATGTTGTGTAATAGAAATGTATGTTCTGGATGGGGGTCGCCATGTTGCAAATTGTATGCAAGCATACATACGTCGAAATCAGGCACTTTTTCGAACAAGTCCGAAAGATTGTTCTCCATGATTTCTTTTGACACCGTAAATATAAAATCGTCTTCTAGCATCAATATATTTTTGTATCCACGGTCTCTGGCAATTTTTAGAACGGCTAGATGAGATTCCGAGCACCCTACTCCATTCAATGGTTTATAAATTGCCGAAAATCGCTCGTAGTTTTGTAATCCATATTGCGCAAGTTGACTTTCGATTTGACTGCGGCGGTCGTCTCGCTTATCTAAATTGATATAAAATATTTTGTCAATATTGTGCGACATATGCATTGTATAATATTATACTATCTATATGATTTTCATAACGATGATTGATTACACAAGTCGACGAGCTCTTGCAAACATCTTTCGATTTTCTCGGTTGGATAATTCATATATACATTTTGCACAGTGGCTGGGCTAATTTTATAGTCGGTCATTTGTGCAAAATAATGGTCATATGGATGAAGGTCGATACCATATTTGTATGTCACCATTTCTCGAATCATTTGCACAGATGCATTGCGTAAATGCACGATTTTGTCGATTCTACCGGGCCGCGTAAACGCGGGGTCGATTTTTTCTAAATGGTTCGTCGTAAAAATAATCATGGCGCCATGCAATTCTATAATACCGTCCATGACATTTAGGACACAATCTAGAGTTAATTCGTCGTCTTTTTTTGCCATAAACTGTTTTAATGCATGAATCGTTTCGTGCGATTTGCGCAATTCTTCCTTCACATCTATGGGTTCCGTATCTATGGAATCTATACTATGTTCCATTATGGGCAAATCGAAATGGCTTATACCACCTTTGCGCGTTTTCAAGACGTCATCATTATTGGCATCGAAATCTTCTACAATAAAACACAAATCGGATAATTTATATTGTTTTCCGTTTATCTTACCGCTACGAAATATTGCGCAAAACTCGCTGCACGTTTTGAAAAGCCCCCATCGCAAAATAACACCGATTCGACCGGTTCGATTCAATATTCCACGTATTGTGCATGATTTTCCACACCCAGGTGGACCATGTAGTATCATACCGGATTTATAGGTAATACCTGCGTTTTCATATTCCATATCGTATTGCGCTTTTTTAACGGGCTCAATGTATTTGGAAAATTTGTCGATATAATTGATGAATTCCTGCCGATTTTCTAAAAATACGTTCTTGTCTAGATGTTTGTTGCTATGAAAATGGTATTGTTGAAAAACGAGTTTCTCATTGTCATAGTCGTCTTTTTCGGATTTCAAATATTCGTATATTTTCGGATTTGAATCGTCTTTCGATTTTTCATAGGTGGCAACGCAATGATTTAAAAATTCGTGTAGTTCTTTATAGTGACCGGAACCGTGTTTGAAAATGCGGTAAATATATTTGGGATGTTTGTCTCCGTAGTCTTTTTTGGCATCTTTTTCACCGTTTTCATCATTGTCTTCCGATATAGTGATTTCAAAATAGATGTTTCGTTGTGCGTCTAATAATATTTTTTGTTTCTTTGCCGGCACCATCATATAATCGGTTTTTTCGTCATCATAATATCCGACGGGCTTATTTTTGGTAGATTCCACCATTTTATCAATATTTTGTGTCATATGATTTTCTAAATAATGATTGATGGCGTGAAACGTGTCACTGTAAATCGTTCGAACGAGTTCCTTGGAACCTCCATATCCAAGATTTTTGTATCTCATTGTATGATACGGAATCATAATATAACTTTCGTTGTGGGTAACGTAGCTGTCGTATACATCATATACTTTTTTACGTATAAAATCATATTGAAGGATGTTATAGAAAATGATGCATAAGGCAAAGAGCACCATGTTTGTATTGGATATCATTGCTTGAGGAACGACCTCTGTAATGAATTTTGAATACAATTGAACTTGTAATATTTGGACCGGGTCAATATTCATACTACATTCATAAGGCCGGCTGGTTTTATATGATTTTGATATTGTAGATAGATAACAATATCAAATGGATGAGCTCTAGAACATGGCGCCGAATGCACCGCCTAAAAGACCGTTTGCGGCAACAGGTCCCATAGGTTGGGAATAATCATTGACATGACTTGGTGCACCATTTCCACTGCGCATCATGAAGTCATAGTTATCGCCATGGGCATGTGAAGTGGCGACGGGTGCGGGTGGGAAAATGCCGGTTTGTGGACCATTGTCTAAATAATCAGCCTGGCTTGGTGCATGGCGGGTGACATTTGCTTGTTTGACACGCACTTCGCCCTTGATGTTTTGTTTTGCTGAATCAGAACCATTCCACAATTCGTCTAAACGGTCGACTAAGATGTTGACTTTGAGGCCGAGTTTTGTTTGAATACTCAGCACAATAATCAAAAAGGCTAAAATGACATTGGTTAATGCTAAATTGTCGTATTTGAAACCACTGTAAGTTGGGACATAGGTAATCATGCGATGAATCACTATCATTCCGCAAAACATGACAACTAGCTGAATCAATATTTCGGCTAAAAGTTCAATGGTGGATTTTTCAGGGTCGGCCTCGGGAATAAAACGGTTGATTAATTTGTTGAGAACGACGACTGGAATAACGCCTAAAGTAGAATATTGCACAACGTTGAAGATTTCGGCTTGTCCGTCTTCGGTGGTGGAAAAGACATGATTGAAAAATGTCTTTGGATGGGATTCATTCGTTTCGTGTAATATTTCCATGTTATAGTATTGTTAGAAAAAGAATTAGTTGGTAATAAATTCCCGAATCATGGGGAAAATCGGAGAAATCGCATCCGCACATGCTAAAGCTATTGCCCGATGCTCCTTCTGTGTTCCATTGCCACTTCGTAATTGAATGTAATGCACCCAGGAACGCAGTGTGCCATTCATATACATACGCGATTTTGTCATGCCTTCGGGCAATACCGCCCTGGCTTGTTCTTTCGCAATTCCGTTTTCTAATGCCCAGCGATACGTTTGCTGTGACAATTCGGCTAATTGCAATTGACGCGCATCCCATTCGGATGCAAGGGGATGGTCATTGTTTTCAATACTGTTTTGGCGATTGACTACATCTTGCAAACGGGCTTCGCGACATTCGAAGCCTAAATCAGCCACTGCATAACGCTGTGAAAATTCCTGGAATGAAAAAGACCGGTGGCGCAGTATTTGTCGGGCAATGTCGCGGGTCGTCTCGATTTCTAAACAGATACTGACCATTTCTAAAGGGGACCAATGCTGGTGCTTTAATAAATAGCGAATCAGTTTTTCATTTGTGCTTGTATTCAGTTGATTGGCGGGGTTCGAAACGCGAGCACAATAGGCGACCATATCTTGCAAATTTGCATGGTCAGGTGACTGGGAATGGCTAATGAGACGGACGGACATATACGTATCATAGATTGATTTGTTTATGTCGATTCTGGCCAAAAGCCAAAAACCAAAAATTTATTGCGTTCGAAAGTATTTAGACAAATCGCTTTATTGTATATAATCTTATGAGTGCCGCATTAGCCGCCGCCAGAAAAAGAAGAGCCCCTACAGCCGCAGTCAATGAGCCAATCGCTCCGCAAAATGTTGCCCCTACCCAGCCCGCAACTACCGGTCTTACATTACCCCAGGTCATTGCGGTCGTGGACCGTCGTTTAATTGCTTTAGAGCAATATGTGAAAACCCAGAAAGAGGCCGATGCGAAACAGCCCTCACAAGTTTCCGTTTCAGGTGGGTCGACTCAGGAAATGGCTTCGGTCGTCGAAGAATTTAACAGTCGATATGCTATTTTAGCCGAAGAAATCGAAAATCTGAAAAATATCGTATTGAATTTGCAATCCTATACCATGGAGGTCAACAAGACCTTAATGGAAGAGCGTGTGCGCGTATTGTCCGACATTGAACAACCTGCTCGCACATTAAAAATTGACAATGCACGTGTCAGTTTTTCCACTGAGAAGCAAATCGAATATTTAGAAGATATTGGAGAATTTTCCATGTCTGAAAGTGCCATATAAACCATTTGATTGTAATTGTTGTTACTCGAAAAATATATAAAAATAACTGCATATAAAATTCAGAAAAAATATAGAAACGCCTAGTATATGGAAAGAACAAATCATTTATTTCAAACCATAGAGGATTTAAAAACGCAATATTATGAACAAAATGATAAAAAATTTATATTTAAGCGTAAGCAAAAACTCGATTGCGCGGAGGCTATATCATCTCATATTGAATTGCAAAAGCTGCTCGACGCCACCATTTTTATTATTCCAAACACCAGTCATATCTTTTTCAATTACCCGACATTTAAAACGTTTGCGCATCCGGGTGTATATGACGCCATTGTTCAACATGCTATGACACAACTCAACTATTGCATAGACAAATACGGTAGCTATGAAATGCATCTAAATCTCGACACGTTTTCGGTTTCGGCGGTAGAGCGATACAATGAGGGCATTCGCCTATATTGCAACGAATGTCTCAAAAGCCAATGTGAATATTACAGCAAAATCACCAATATGCACATGTATAATGTTCCATCATTGATTGATGCCATCGCTAAATTATTAGATGGATTCATTCACCCCGAAATCAAAACGAAAATCATCAAATATACTCGCGAAGAATCGAATATTGTCATTCCTCAATTGTATGCCATGCTGCACAACAGTTGTGACAAAATTGAACAAACAATATAAACAGTAACTACATGCATATACATAATACCATGAATATCCACATTCAACAATTACAGAAAGCCGAAATTTTCACCGGTCTTTTCCAGCATGTCAAGGCATTTACGGACCACATCAACATTATGTTTGAAAAAGACCGCATGTATATTCAAACCATGGATTCCGCCCACGTGTCTATTATAGAAATGGAATTACCGGCATCGTGGTTTGATACTTATGAACACAAACAACCCGGAACATTGACCGTCGGTATCAGTTCAACCATATTATTCAAGGTTTTAGCATCGCGTGAAAAAACACAATCCATCAATATTCAATGTGATGATGGGGGTGATATACTCATGATTCATTTCGACAGTGAAAACAAGGCCGAATTCGCCAAACATTTCGAACTGCCGCTGATGGATTTAGACACGGAATTGATGGGTATTCCTGCGATTGAACATCAGGCCGAATTCACTTTGTCGGCTCCGCATTTTGCAAATCTAATCACCCAGTTGCAAATGTTTGGCGATACCATGGAAATTGAATGCAATGAAGAAAAAATCATGTTGTCGGCAAACAGTCCCGACCACGGCAAGATGTTTGTCGAAATCAAAATCGACGATTTGACCACCTTTATTATTGACGAAGGCGGCAAGCTCAACTTGTCCTTTAGTCTGCAGTATTTGCATAACATTTGCCTCTATCACAAATTGGCGAAAGAAATCGAACTCAAATTGAGCGCAGCCTATCCGATTCAAATTATCTATGATTTAGGCGGCGAACATGGACAAAATGCGAAAATCAAATTCTATTTAGCACCTAAAATCAACGATGAGGAATAATCCCAAAAACAATATGTAATTACTTAGCAGTAATTACATGGACGAAACCGAAGACCTTATCACTATCGAATTAATCATCAATATATCTAACCACGCGCAACGAATACTAGAAAGCTTGCCCGATGCTGCGCGGGAAATTTTTATTTACGGTGACATATTGTATGCTTATTTTCAAGAACATCCGGACATCGATATATGCGGACCACCACTAGACTATGAGGTATATTTGGCCTATGTGCGCGAAATCGAATTTTCTTATCATGATAGCGACGACATCCCCCACGAAATAGTAGAACGCCGCAAACTTGTCAGCTATTACGTGACACAATGGGACATTTATTTCACCTATTACGAGGAAATACATATCAATCAATCACTATCGATTGATTTAGACCGATTTTACCAGTTAGAAGCATTCCATATGACACAAATATACACCTATGAACTGATTAATCTACCTGCCACATTGTCTAAATTATTGTGCAAAGCATGTCAATTGCGCAGACTGGGAAATATACCAGAAAATATCTACATGATAAATTGCAGCGGAAATGTATTGTATTATTTGCCACAAATCTATCATACAAAGCTCAATGCTCTTTTTTGCAGTGCAAATCAATTACGCGAGATTCCTAAATTACCACCCACCCTCGAATGTTTATATTGCTATCATAATTCCCTCAAACGATTGCCTAAATTACCAGCCATCATGACCGATTTATCTTGCGCAAGCAATGGTATACGAGAACTTCCCGAAATACCTGAAAAGATGCAAAATCTCTATTGCGCACATAATATGTTGATGCGCATACCGGTTTTGCCTAAATCACTCACTAATTTTTTCTGTCAAGGGAATAATATTCGCAAAATCGAGAACTTGCCACCATTCTTGAAACGGTTTTCATGCGAAGGCAACCCCTTGATAGATTATGGCATCATCCCGCCCTCCGTGAATTATTTGAACCTGGCCGGCGAAATCATGTCACTCACGGATGACTAGGGAAATGAATCGATTTTTCAACATTTTGCGTTGTCGTTCAAAAATCGCCATCTGCATAAAATACATATGAGAACATTTATAAGTATATTGATTTTCGTGCTGATTGTTTTTCTCTATTTGCACATTATCCATCAATTCAAAAGAAGCGAAGATTTAGAAATATATGAAATGGATTATGTCAACAATGGACATCTACAAGAAGTGTGCGATGTGAAGCAACCCGTTTTATTCGACTTTATTTTGGAGGGCACTGAGAACCTAAACATGGAAACCATTGCAAAAATGCATGGTTCTCATGAATGTAAAATCAAAGACACGCATGATTATTGGAACGCCGAATCCGTTGATTATGTCGTTTTCCCGCTACAGACCGCCCACAAACTCTTTCTCAATGATGCGAAATCACACTATTACACCGAACACAATGAAATCATGGTGGAAGATTCTGGTTTAGCAAAACCGTTGCAAGACGTCGATGAGTTTCTAAAACCCCGATTTTGCGCGCAAACGAAATATGATGTTCTCGCCGGGTCGGACGGAGTCGGACTCCCACTGCGCTACCATTTGAATTATCGTTATTTTTTGATGGTCACTTCCGGGAAACTCCATGTGAAAATGACACCGTGGAAGAGCCGCAAATATTTGCATACTATCAAGGACTACGAGAACTTTGAATTCCGTTCACCGCTCAATGTATGGAATCCGCAAAAACAATACAAGGATGACATGGAGAAATTGCGATTTGTGGATTTTGAAGTTCATGCCGGACAAGTTCTCTATATACCCCCTTATTGGTGGTATTCTATCAAGTTCTCGAAACATACCACTATATGTGCCATCACCTATAACAGTGTGATGAATGTAGTTGCGCATTGTCCTTATTGGGGAATGTATTTTGTGCAACAACAAAACATTAAGAAAAAGATGGCAAAGACGCTGGACCTAGAACAATTTAGCACAGTGGATAACAAAGATAAGGAGAGTAAAGACGGAGGAGAACAAATACAAAAACATATGGAAAATGACCATAATATTGTGGTCAATGTTCTCTAAAGTGTAACTTTAGAGAGCTTCGCTTACCCAATTACCTTCGTCTGTCAATACGCTTCGCGTATCCACTGAACTACGTTGTCAATGTTCTCTAAAGTGTAACTTTTAGAAAGCTTCGCATTATGCGCTTCGCTTACCCATTTACCTTCGTCTGTCAATACGCTTCGCGTATCCACTGAACTGCGTTGCCATTGTTCTCTCACCCTATTATATAAAGATGTGCTGGAAAGAGCTTGCGATTACACTTGCGACTTTATTGGCATTCGATGCATGTTATTTCACTGCCACCAGAGAAATGTTGGCCGTGCAAATCGCATCGGTGCAAAGAGTCGCCGTTCAAATGCGTATAATTGGTGCTATAGTATGTTATTTGTTGTTGACCGTGGGCTTGTGGTATTTTATATTGCGAGAACGTCGTAGTCCATGGGAAGCCATGTTACTCGGTATGGTGATATACGGTGTCTTTGATTCCACAAACTATACCATTTTCAAAAAATGGACATGGCAAACGGCGGTCATGGACACCCTATGGGGCGGAGCCTTGTTTGCGATGACCACCCTCGTGGTCTATTGGTTTTCTCCTCGCAAATAAACCATCTAAAAACAAAACGCTATAACACCCATGCATTGGACAGATATCGACCATTCTTTTTGCGAAGCCGCCATCAATGGATTGCCCGAATATTATAACGCAGTGTCGTCATTGTTTATTTCCGGATTCGGCATATATGGTATGATGAACAAGTATAATGAGCTTTTCGTAGATGTATTATACACAAATCTCATCATTGTCGGATTCGGGTCTTTCGGTTACCACTGGTA
>JACCDO011226341.1_pt1 | contig 14521 bp, 12 predicted proteins | sample 7446101 | NCBI WGS metagenome assembly JACCDO01 (sample SAMN15323440, study PRJNA562643) | freshwater metagenome | isolation source: river surface water | place: USA:Blue River Watershed | collected 2017-08-16
CGTGGCGGTGGACGCCAATGCTTTGGCCTTTTCGGTGATGATAACTTGGGCTGCAGCAAGAACTTCGACTTTTAGCGTCGTGATTCGGTCCGTGTAAAAACGCACGGTTTCCACACCAACGGCTGTTGGCGCGGCCGGTGTTGTAGGACCGGCGCTGTTTTTTGCGGTGTATGCCGCCAAAGCCGCTGCCGCATCGTCCGATGCCGCTGCCGCCGACGTGCGCGCGGCCAACTCTTGTGTAACGGCCGTGGCGATTAAAGCGTCAGCCGCGGTTTTTTCCGCACCCGTCAGCGACGTGGCCGACGATCTCGCGCTTGCTAATTTAGACGTTGCCGTTGCCGCTGCTGCCGTGGCCGTTGCCGCCGCCGCTGCCGCGGTATCCGACGCCGTTTTGGTCGCGGCGACCGTGGTCGTTGAATTTTGCGCCGCTGCTTTAGCTGTAGCCGCCAACGTGGCCGCGTTGGCAGCCGCTATCGCGGCCTCGGCCACAGCGGTTGTGTGCACTTTAACCGCGTCCGATGTAACGCAATAAATGGGTGAACCGTCCGCGTTCCAAGCGCATATGGTTGCTGCCAAGTTTTGGTCCGGTGTAACCGTCACAGGCACGGTTTCCAAACAGGTGCTTGTTGCATCGCAATTGTAGCAAACGTTGTACAAATATGTCGATGGTGACGTTAGCTTGATGTCGGCGATGCAAAGACGGGGCTTTGTAGAGCAAATATCGCCGAGATTAATTGTTTTGTCAACTTCGCGATCTCGGCACGGTTTATAGTTGCACGCAAACGACACAACCTGCGTGCTACTGTCACTTAACCCTAACGACGTTCTAAACGCTTGCAGCGTTTGATTTATCGGCTTGATGCAATCGCAAAGCCGTAAGTACCCGGAAACGGTCGGGTTTGTGTCACACAGCGCAACAAAAAAGTTCCGTAAGGCTGCGTTTTTCAGCTCTGTTGTTGCGCCAACAAACAGCCGATCCAAATTTGGGGTTGGGAGTTTTACGGTTAACGTTTCATTTCGGCGAAACGCAATGCCTTCGGTAATAAAATTTTCCATAATCTCTTTGTAGGTTTTGCAACACTCGATGCGCTTTTCGTTGCCAACCGGCACTTGGTACCTCGCGTTCATTACGTTGCTGTACTCGCCCAGACGATGCGTGTGAATGTCTCCTTCATTTCCGTCAACCCTCCAATCAATTACGCCAAGCGAGGTATTTTTAAAAGCACATTTTAAAACTGCCACGTTGTTTGAACTGGAAGTAAAAATGCCCATTGGTTGGTATAAATCGTTATTGGGCTTCAACATGTACAATCCGCGGGGATATGTATCACGTTGCGGTCCCATATCGGTGCTACTGATAAGCGTGCCCGTGCCAACAAGGCACAGCTCCTGTCGCGCAAACATTATAAGGGGGCTATGCCGCAATACGTTTCGGGTTCCCCACGAGTTGTCGTCGTATGACATGCGCATGCTATTGTCCACAAAAATGTCACCCAACCTAACATAGCCGGGTACGTTGACATGAACTTTAAACGCACTCCAATCCAAAGCACCACCCGTGCCATCATCGTCAAACGCAAATTCAATGAGATTTGGATCTTTGGTGTTGTCAATGTACACAAACAGAAAAGGCGGTAACGTATTTCCTTTTGAATTGACAAGACCCGTTGACAAATAAGTCTCATTGTACAAATTGTTCAACATTACCGCCAATTTTGCGTTATCGGTTGGTCCCAAACCAATGGTTTGCGCAATTATAAAATTTCCTGTGGTTTCATCTTTTTTTGAAGAGTAAATCGGATTACCTTTGATTTGCAAACCGTTGTACGGCTTGTTAAAATTGATAATGCTACTTAAAACATCTTCGCCAACCTTTAATTGACGTGTGGTGTAGTCGGCCGATTTCAATGCTGTTATCCGTGCCCGTATATTGTTTGTCGTTTTGGCGGTTCGCAAAGCCGCACTGAAGATTGGCGAATCAACATAACCATATGTCGTTATGGCCGGCGGAAACATCAATTCCGGATACCGCAGTGCTGTGGCCACGGCATCTTCATCGGACATACTCAAACTCGAATCGATTGGTGTTGTGGTAAGGCCAATGTTTCCCATTTTTACAAGAGTTATTCTTATAATTTTTGTTTTTTGCTTTATTTTTTATTGTTTACGCCGTTTGCCCTCGGCGCAAACGGTACGCGCGAAGCAACATGTCATCCAACATGTTTTGCAATTCCGCGTCCTTTTTCGCAAATTTCGTCATCATGTCCGGAAACCGGGCCGCCAAATTGTACTGGCGGTCCAATTCGTCCATCAACCGTTGGCGTTCCGGCAACCGTTGTGTTAGCGCATGGATTTCCTCGTCCTCGTCGCATTGTTGATAACGTTCCATTTCTTCGCTCCAAATGGCCAAGTCTTCTTCGTCAAAACAGCTTGATGACTGCAGCACGTGTCGAAGAGCAAGCAGTGCTTCTTTGCCGTCGCTCATGTAAAATCGATTTTTGACCATCAAAAATTATGTTTCCCTTTTTATGAGTAAAAAAATTTTGCAGTGCCTATGTGGGCTGCCGTTACGGTACAAGGACGCGCACTTGCCACAGCCATATTTAAACCTGTTTTTGTTCAACCTTTCGAATGGCTGTACCGCGAAGGCCCGGTAGCGCTTGGGTTTTGGGGCGGCCTGACGCCCCCCGACATTTGCGCCCAGTTGACCAACACGCACGCGCATTTTTGGAACGCCACGGACCCCAACCGCCAAGAATGCTTGGATCTTATTGACCGCCATTTTTGGTCATGGATGGTGTTGGCCGCCGTGGTTGGTTATGTTAGCGCCATGGGGTATGGCGTGCATCGGCTGTGCGCCAAAGCGCCCGCGCCGATCCAAATGATCATGGTAAAAACCCGACGTTCAAACAAAAAAACGTCGGAAGGCGTAAGGGATAAAACACATGGGGCAGGACATTAATTTGGTTTTTAATTTGATAGCCCGCACCATCATTTCCTCACAGTCGCTATGTTTGGCGGCCGCGCAAAACCAAATTTTGGTCGAAGTGGGCATGGCGAAGAACATTGTTATCAACAACGTTACGCTGACGCAAATAGCCACTGCAAGCGCGTCGTGTACCTCCACCGTGGAAATTGACGTGGAAAGCATGCAACAAAGCATCCAAGATACGTTGACCGAGTTTTTGGATCAGACCAACGTACCTCGAGATGTCGATCGCTTTACGGCCATTGAAAAAGTAAGCACCAGTTTTACGGCGTCCAACGTTACATCGTGCATTACCAACGCCAAAAACCTGTACCGCGTGTCCATCCAAAAAGTTGGTGGCACGTTCACATGGGAAAACTTTAGTTTGGAGCAGTTTGCGTTGGCGCAGCTGCAGCAGTGCTCCATGAATTTTACCGTAGGAACCAAAACCCTTAAAACCTATGTGCAGGAAGACCTATTGGGATTAAAAAAACTGCCGTGTGAACAAGGCGAAAGCAACAAGCACGTCATTATTGGCGGCGTGTTGGGTGGGTTGGTGTTAATTTTGGTCATTGCGACCCTGGCGGTGGGTCTTTCGCCAACAAAACGCAAACAACAATAAAAAAAACAATAACCACGCATAAAAGCAATCCTGTAAAGCGATACACCTTGTCGTTGACGATGGTAAGAGATGTCGGTGTCAACGACGATCCTGAACTCGACAATTCCACAGGAAACTTACAATTGAAAACCACGTTTTTAAGTGTCAAATTGCGAGTATACCCAAGATTTAAGTTTTGATCACACACCGTTATGGGCGCACATGGTAACGTCGGGTCATATTTAAACACTTTGTATTCTGTATCGTCGAGGCAATCACCTTCGTGGCAAATGGGACGGTACATGCTGTTGCGCATCTTGTTGCGCATCACCGTGATTTCATCCTTGCGACCAATGCACGCACAGATTTTGGGGTACGCCTCGATGGTTACATCATGGGTACGACAAATTTCATGCATGGCCGAGCGCGCAAACGTGTCGATGCGCATGACGGTCATGTATTTGTCCAATGTTGTGTAAAAACCTTGAAACACCGCGTTGTAATGATCGGGAGGCGTTTGGGTTTTTATTTTGTTGCCCGTCAACACGTCGCCGAGATTGTTCAACGCGGCATCAGCGCTTTGAAGAAGATGGTAATTGTACTGCAGCGGTTCGTTGGAAAAGTCATTATCAACCACGACTTCCATGGATTTGTAAAACGAAAACAACTGGGTTTGGATAGCCGGTTTAGCCTTATGGCCATGCAAAAAACACTTTAAAACAACCACTTTGTTTTGGGACAAATAATCGTTTCCTAAATTAGCGTACATCAAGTTAACGTCGGTGCTCGCTTTGGAAAAATCGGCTGTCATGCCCATAAAAATCTGCTTATACGTTTTTTCGGTGTTTCTTGAGGGAACCAAGGTGCAAATGTCTTGGTGTGCGTAGAGCATGTATGGAAAGCGCTTCCACATCGGATCTTGTTGCGTAAAGGTAAAATAGGTCTCGTCGAAAAAAGGCGTCGGGCCGTTAAAGTAGCGCATTTTGTCTTCAGTAAATTGGTTAAACACAAGCGTGCCAACCGGTAAATATCCCGGAATCCACAGCGCGTACTGCATAAACTCATACGTATCGACAAATTTTAAATTACGATACACCAAGTTTCGCATTAAAATGTTTTTTAAGTTAACGCGTAAAAACGGTGGACGATTGGGAAACTTTGGATCTTTAGCACGCGATTGCATGGTCTTTAAATGCCCAAACAAATCTTTGTATTGCGTTGGGCCTTGGGGCTGTGTTGGTAAAAAAGTTCGTTTTGTAAAAAGCTCACCAATCGTAAAGTTTTGCCAACCAACGTCGTCGCCACGTGTCATGTTGGGAAACTCGTTTTTTAACGTCAAAGCGTATTGGTATGCGTCTTTAAAATCATCGGGGCACACAGGAAACCCCGGCGAATCGGGTCGAAACATGGCTTCAGGATAACGCAAATAAAACGCCACGACGTCTTCGTAGAAAATCTGTTTGGCGTCAAAAGACGTTTGTAACGCATCTACAATAGGCATTTAATCTCTTACAGGTAGCTTATTTTTTTATTATAAACGCAAAAACTACAAAAAGTGTCACAAGAATCATAATTAATCCCATCGAGACTTGCAGCCAACGCTTGGGCGGTGCTTCCAACGCGCAAGTAGCTCCGGAAAGATTACTGCAATCCGTTTTAATGTTGGCAAAAATGAATTTCTCCAAAGCGGTACCTTTTAAATTGATTTCGCAAAGGTTAATGGGAGGACACGTGGACAAAGCCTCGGACGTTAATCCCATGTACACGCCTTTAGCCGTTGTGCCGTTGACGCATTTCGGGTTGTTGCACGTCATGGTAAATGACGGCACAATTCGTTTGTAGTCGGCCTCTTCGTTGCCATTGCCCAAGCAGGCACAAATATCCGGGTATTTGGTAATTTTTGGCGAAACGCTGCACAAGCCTCGGAAAAAGTCGTGTTTTTTCGTGACATCGCCATTCAAGTTTTGGTACAGGTAATTCTTGTAATCGCTGTTACTTGTCATAAAGTCATCCATGATGCGAGCGAATGCCACCTCCGGGTTAAGATTGAAAAGAAACATAGTGGTTGGGCTGTCCACGACAATCATATTGTCCAAATCAAAAAGCGTCGGATGAGTGTACAGGTGTTGGTATGATTTGTTATCACGATCGTCAATCGCCAACGGTCCCATGCCTTCGTAATAATACAAAGCCGTTTTAAGCACCGCGACCGGTTTTACCAAAGGGACAATGCCCGGATCATAACGGGATTGGTTGTACACGACGTTATTTTTGACCGCATCCAGAACGTTGCGATCCACAAAGATGCCCAACGGTTGGTACAGGTCCGAAGGTGCTTTGGCTATGTAAATGCGGCGCGGTCCATACCTCCCCCATACTTTGGCGGTACCAAAAACATTAACGCCCAACGGATCTTTCCATGACGTCGGATTTTGCTTTTCGTCAAAACGAAAAATCTCTTGCGGCGGGCAGTCCAGGCAAATGCTTTTGTGCGCAAACAACAAATGCTTGGCTTTTTTAAAACCAAACGTTGTGTCCGTGTTGGTTTTGTTGTTCTCAATGCTGATTTGTACCAATTCCGAGTTGTCAGCAATCACGTCGCCCACCGAGCAATACCCAGGAATGGTCACGCGCACGGCAAACGCCGACCAATCGGTAGCGCCACCTGTGTCGCGATCGGTCCACACAAATTGCAACGTATCAAAATACCGGTCGCCGGGCACCTCCAGTTTTAAAAACATGGGTGGCGTTGCATCGACTTGGCTGACGTACGATTTGGCGTATTCGTACCAAAATATGGCCAAATCAAAAAATGTTTCAGGTCCGGTAGCGTCCTCTTGTTCGCCTTGGGTGGCAAAGCCGTTGTTGGGCAAATGCAAGTCCCTTCGTAACGGAACATCCAAGCCTTTTAAAAGCTTGCGTTTGTTACGCACGCCTACGTCCATCGCATTTTCATATATGCTGTTGTAATTTCCCGAATAAGGGATACCGCCGGTTTCTTCCATCATGACCACCGGGTACCGAAACAAGTACGCCTGCAAGTCAATGACGTCCAAGTTCATTTAATTTTTCTTTTTCAGTTGACGCGTAATTTATTTGTTCAATAGGACGGCAATCAACAAAACCACAAAAACGCACATTGCCGCAAACCACCATGTGGTTGAACTCCGTGGCGCAAGCGATGCGGCCGTTGGCATTGGCAAGGTCGTTAAAGGCAATGCGGTTGTCGGTGGCGTCAACGGCAATTCGGCATCTTTAAACACGCAATCAAGTTTAACGTTTGTTATTTTTAACTTATTCGTGTCAATGTCAATGTTGGACGTACATATGCCGACGTTGCTGCACGGCAACTCGGGCGTGTACCGAAACACTTTTTTGTCCTGGGTGTTTAAACAGTCGGCGTCGTGGCAAACGGGTCGGTACGCCGAATTTTTCAACAAGCGACGCATTTCTTCTGTTTTTCGCGTCCCCACGCAAGCGCACAGGTTGGGATAACCCTCAATGACCAAATTGGGATCGGCGCATATTTGCTCAACAATCATTCTCGCGGCATTGTCGACACGTTGCAATTTTCCGTCGATTGAAAAATACATCTTTTGAAACGTTTTGTTTGCATCCGAGCTGTTGTTTGTCAGAACTTTGGCCAAATTCAAAAGCACTTTGTCCGGTGACAGCATAAAGCGATACAGTGACGGTCTAAAAATTGAATTAAAATTATTTTTTTCTTTTACATAATCACTGTAACTTGTGATACGGATACTGGGATCATATGTTGTTGTCGTAACATGAACCGCATTGTTGGATCCACTTAAACCAACGTAATACTGATAATGCAAGTCGTTTTGGTAATCGTAATTTTCCTTAATTGACCGATATTCAAATTCGGAGATGGTTTTCCACGTCGGCTTTGGTTTTTTGTCTCGTATGTAATTTATATCCGAATACCCAAAGTAGCCCGATTGCCCGGTTTCAATGTAGCGCTCCAAAAAGCATCGCAAGACCACGTACTTGGTTTTGTTGTTCAGCGTGTAGCCCACGTCGGCATATAAAAACGCCATGTCTTTAGAAAGCGTTGGATGTGTCAAATCGGCGGAATACCCGTTGACCATTCGGTTGTATTTTGAAAACGCGACAGGGCTCGAGGCAACAGGCACGGTTTGGCAAATGTCGCGCCGGGCAAATACAGCGTGGGGAAACGTACTTGGCGTGCCATTCGGGGTTAAAAATGTATTGATTTGGTTTTTGATGCTCCGTGCAAAAAGTATGTCGCCCAACGGCACATAGCCCGAAATGGTCAATTCTAAGGCAAGCTGATCCACAAAATCTTGTAAAGGCAGCTGCCAAACCGCAAGCTTTTGCGCTTCGCCACCCTCGGAACCCAAAAAACGCAACCGATTGGCCATGATCAAGCTTTTAAGTGACACCCGTATAAAAGGAGGACGAGATGCACCATTAGGATTGTTGCGATCAGTCTTCAATTCAATCAAAAATGGAACAAGGTCGGAAAGCAACGTTGGTCCCGTCGTCACCAAATCGGGACTGCTTGATGGAGTGTATTTTTCAATCATCAAATTTTGATAGCCAACATCCGGCCCGCGTTGAAAATTACGCGTGGGGTATTTGGCTTTTTCCGATTGGTAAACAGCGTAAGCATCGTTGAAATCTTCGGGAAAAATTGGCAGGCCTATGTTTTCATTGAACATCACTTCGGGATACCTTAAAAAGTACGCAATCATGTCTTCGTAATGCTCCTTGTGCGCTTTGCGCATCTCGTCATAACCGTTCAGAACATAGGTCATTTGTAACTAACATTACACGGTATTTTTATTTGACGCATAAAATAAAATGACTAACAACAGAACAATAACTGCAATGACGGAAACGTATATGCCAACACATGTCGGCTGTTGCAATATACCCATAACGGAACTGTTGGCCGTAAGTTGGCATTTACTCATGTCACTTTTGACTTTGACAAACGTAAATACGTTACCTTCAATATTTTGATTGCACAAGTACACATCTGGACATAAAGGTTTGATGGTTGGCGTGAACTTGAACACGTTCAACCCGTTGCTGTTTTGGCATTTGGCACTGTTGCAGAAAAACGAGAAATTGGGGTCTTGTTTCTGAAACATGGCCTCTTCATCGCCATTGCCCAAACACGCGCAAATGTATGGGTAACCCGGAATTACCGGTGATTGGCTACATAATCCTGAAAAAAACGAATAGCGTATTCCCAATTCGGAATAATTTAAATCATTAAGCCCTTTCCACGTTAAGTTTTCGCTATCGCCTTCCGAGTTCATAAATGCCGATATAATACCATCAAAAACAGTTTTAGGGTTGGTTAACAACGTATAATATACGTTAACTGAATTGTTTTTAAGAATAACATTATCAACATTAAAAGAACCTTTGACATATGTCTCATCTTGGTAATTGAATTTCGCATCGACCCAGGTATCGTTTTTACGGTAACCTGCAACATACTCAGCATAGGTGGCCGAAAAATACGACATGGTCTGATTTGTTCGATTGGTAAACAACGCTGTTCGCAAAACAACCACATTGTCGGACGCATTAAAAAAAATACCAAGAGGCGTGTACAAATTTTTGTTGGGTGCTGCCAACTCTTTTTTCGCACAAATATCTTTGTGAGCAAACAAAACAGTAGCGGAATCGATGGAATCGCTCAAGGATAAAATGTCACCCACGCAACAATAATTGCTTAAAGCAAAGACCACGCGAAAAACATGAATGTCTGCATCAACTCCAGATACATTCTTGCTATAGTCGACTTTCTTCAACGTTCCGACGTATTTGATGTGCGATGTATCAGAAACATTTAGCTTGATCCGAAGAAATAAAGGCGGGTATTGCAGCTTGTCCACAAATTTTTTTTGCAGTTGATACCAAAATTTAGCCAGTTCATAAAAGCTTTGCGGTCCATTTGGAACGCCTTTTAATTGTTTGCCTTCCTGTTTTACACTGACGTAGCCTTCGTTTTCACCTGTTCCTTGAAAGCCAAAGTTAGCAATTTGCCACTGGTAAAGGTCGTCGTATTTAACGTCCGTTCCTTTTTTAATGTTGCGCTTGTTGGTTAACCCGATGGTTATGGCGTTGTTATAAATCTCCGAAAAGTTTCCATTTACCGGTAATCCACTTGTTTCTTCAAACATAACCACCGGATAGCGCACGATGTAGGCCAACGCGTCGTCACGGTCCATCCATACGGCATCCATAATGGTATTTTTTACTTACCAACGTTTATTTAAAAAATACCGCACACAGCAAAAACAACAAGACAACCAGTGCAACCCAGGCAAACGTTGTTTTTTGACGTCGCTGCACAGACGATGACGAGGCAGCCGCCAACGCAGATGCGGATGGCGAAGAATCTTCGGAAACCGTTGCACAAGTATCGCCGCAACACAATTGCAAATTGGTAATTTCCGATTTAGCGGCGTTAGCCGTGACGGTTTGCTCACAAATTTTATAGGGCTGACATACCGGATTGGGTCTAAATTGGTACACGCGACCCGTCTCGTCGCCAATGCAAGTTTTACGTGCGCACACAAACCGAATTTTGTCGTTTCCGAAATCGTCCTGCCACTTTTCTTCTTCCGTCTTTCCACCCGGTTCGGTTGGGCCTTTGCCGAGGCATGCACAAATGTTTTCGTAACCGGTAATGATGATCGTAACATCGTCGCACAAACCTTGCATAAATTTCACAACAAAATAATTGTTGGCTTCGTTTATGTTGGATACACGCTTACATTTGCTAAAGACCGCATCGATAAAATCAATGTACACTTCGCTGTAATTGTTGGTAACATACCCACAAAGCTTGGTTAAAGCCGCCATTGCTGTTGATTCCAAATCAAGTCGGACATTGACAATGTCCGATGCACCCGTCATCTGATACATGTTGCAATAGTCTACATGCGCTTCGTACATTTCGCGGTTGTCCAAATATCCTGAAATAGGAGCATTTGCATTTAAGGCATGCACCATGCAACGCAACACCAAGACGTTGCTGTTAAACCCCAACCGAACATATAGCATTTCAATTTCGGGCGTAACGTAGTTGGGTTCAATAACGTTAACATAATCCGACTCGTTTTTTTGCAACGTTCGTTTTCGTGCCGTTCCACTTGTGGAAGCGGTCAAGTAGCAAATGCTTTTGTGGGCAAAAAGTTGCAAGGTTCCTTTGTGAACTTGCGTCCATGGATCTCCTACTTTGTGGTAATCGGACACGTACGTTGTGTCGTCTTTGGGTAGGCTACGGAAATAAGGAACTTTAACGGAATCATCTAACGTATACAAATACGACGCGAGCTGCTTTATCAACGTTGGTGGTGTTGATTCGCTGCTCATTTTTGTCTTATACACAACTGTGTAAAAATCCATTTTCTATTTTTGGTAACAACCCCTTGAGAAAAACCGAATGAGACCCACTTGAACTTTTCACTTTTCTCGACCATGGCGTCCTTGGAAGACTTTTTGGTCGAGCGCTTCTACGGGCTGTTCACCGACAAACAAAAGGCGTTGGACCGGCACGTCGACGCCAGTGCGGTGGCGTTTGACTTTACGCCGCAAGAAATGCTCAACATCGAATTGGCCGCAACGGCCACGTACTTTGAAGTCGACATGCACAACTTGACCAAAAAGCATGTCAATCTGGCCAACGGCATTGCTTTGGACCCCATCGAACCGGGCGAGTTGATCCAGGCCACCAAGCCGTTGGTGCTGTTTTTGCCGCCGTTGGCCATCACCACCATGCAAGAGTACGTGGTGCCGTTTTACGCGGCGTTTTTTGTGGCCGAGGCGGCGTGGGTCATCAAAGCCGTCGCCTTGTACCCCAAGCACGTGCTGAAAGACACCAAATGGCCCAAGCTGTTGGAAGCCTGTTTGACGCTGTACGTGACGTTTGGCGAAGTGGCGGAAAAAATGCCCGAACGGCCCTGCGACGAGCTCAACGCGCGCTTGTTGCTGTTTGCGCTAATGGCGACCAAGAGCTCGGAATGCCTTCACCGATGCGGGCACATGCGCTTGATGGGCCCCGACCATTTTCAGCCGGTGCGCGACGACATGCGCCCCAACGCGGCGTTTTTCGGCAACAACTTGCGGTTGCCATTTAGCTGCACGCACATGGAGGCGGGCACGTGCGGGTTCCACGAACGCGCGTGGGTGCTGTACGCGCAGCAACCCATTGCCATGGGCGAGTTTGTCACCGTGGCGCGGACCAACCCGTTTATGGCCGAGCTCGACGACATTTACCACCCCGCGCAGTTTTTGCCCATGCTCAGCAGCAAATCGCCGATGGCCACGTACAAGGAAGACAGCATCCAAAAAGAAATGCACGGCTTGCTTCAAAAGCCGGCAAGCGAGGAGCGCCTCAACCGCGTGTCGACGCTGATCATGGACTTGGCGCTGCTGTTCAACAACTTTGAGCCCACGCACGCGTCGCCGTGGCCCGCGGCCATTACCTTTACCGGCACGGAACTGTTTAACATTTTGGACAACTACGTGCGCCGTTTGCCGCCGGGCCAAAGCAAGACCACCGCGTGCAAGGTCGTCGACCGCTTTGCCGTGCCGGCCTTTGCGTCGTTTCAGTGGCCATCCATTTTGGTGGACATGTACTACACCATGCACGTGCGCTCCGAGTACGCGACGACGGCTGAAAAAATCCTTAACGCATTGCCGGCTGCGTTTCACAAAGAGTTTGTGGTCAAGTGTCTCCAAGCGTCGATGTAAGGTAAGTTTCCAATTTTCCAATAAACGTTTCCGTTTGCACAACGGTTTTGCTTGGTTCTACGTTTTTGTTGATTTTGTCTTCTTCAGCGTGGTAATCGCTGACGTCTTCTTCGAATAACCTGGAAATCCGCGCCGTTTCTCGGTTGTGGCGGTGCAGGTCTTGTGCCAACGCCGCGCTTTGTTTCAAATTACGCGATTGCATAGCCTGGTCCAATTTTTTTACAATGGCCAAACCGTTGGCCACGTGTTGATCGTAAATGGTTTTGCACAACGTTATGCATTTTTCGCCGTTGTCAATGATGGACGTTTCAATGGCATTGAACACGCGGTTGCGGCTTGCGCGCAAAAACGCCATGGTTTGCATGTAATCTTCGTACACCGACAAACGATCCATGATCGGGGTTTTGTTCACTTAAGCTACCAATTTTTTTTCGTGTTAATGCGCGTTATAACCTTGACCGGTCATATTCTTAACCATGACGGGCAAAACGTTCATGTGGACGGTAACCGATCCGCAAAAAAAGGATCATGTGATGCATGTCGTGCGCAAAGCCTTTAAAGTGCCAGAGGATACAATGCATATCCCCGTGGAAAACCCCGTGTCGTTGGATCGAAAAAACCTCGCGCTGCTGCGCCAAAACGAATACATTGTCGCGTTTAAAGCCGATGGCATCCGCTATTTGTTGGTCTTGACCATGTTCAAAAACCGGCCGTTGGCTGTGTTTGTCAACCGCGCGGGGAATATGTACAGCACGCACGTGACCGCGCACGCCGCGCATTTCCAAAACAACAGCGTCTTTGATGGCGAGCTGTGCGCGTGCATCAACCAAGCCGGCATGCACGACTTTTTGGTGTTTAACGCCATGATGGACCAGGGCGTCTTTTTGGGCGATCAGCCGTATTTTGTTCGCTTGAACCATGTCCGCAGCAATTTTAGCAGCGACCCCGTGCCGGTCAAAGAGCGTGGCAAATGCGCCGGGTTTATCATGCCGTGCGCTACCACGTTGAACTTTGTGCGCAAAGAATATGACTTTGCCTACAACATGCGCGCCATGCACTTGAACATCACGCCGCGGTACAAATACGACGGGTTTATTTTTACGCCCTGCCAAATGGGCGTGGTGCCCGGGCGCAACGACGCGCTGTTCAAATGGAAAAGCGACAACCCCATCGATATCCGCATGTTGCGCCGCGACAAGGACGTGGTCTTGACGGTGGACAACAACGGCTGCGAAGTGCGCTTGCAAGAGGTGGTCCCGAAATTCCGCATCGAGTTTGACATGGAATCAAAAACGCTCAAGCAGTTGTTGCGCGGGCATGCCGTGTACCACGCCTTGTTTGGCAAAGGCAACGTGGCGTTTGACCATGTGGTGGAAGTCGATTGCTTTTTCCACGGCGACCGCACGCTGTTGCTGAAATTCTTGCGGTTGCGGCCCGACAAGGACGGGCCCAACAACGTGGCGACGATTTTGCGCACGCTGCAAACCATCACCGATAACATCCAACAGCACGAAATTTACAATGTTGTCTCCAAGTAAAAAATGTGGTGTTGTTGGCGCCGCAAAAAGCCACTGAGCGCATGTGGCCCGGTCGTCATGTCCAACAGCAATTTGTTGCCGGCCACCGCACAAGTCAAGGTCATCCAAATCGTTTCTGCTTCGTCCATCATTGTCACGTTTCCATTGCAAGGTCGTATTTACGGGTTTACCATCAATCTGTTTGGGGTTATATTTCCGAGCATTAAAACGTGCATGTTGGAAGACAAGCAACGCGCCATTCGGGCCAAAACGTACTTGTCCACGTTGATTTTAAACATGGACGTCACGATTCATTGGATTTCGACCAACGAGTATGTGGTGCAGTACAACGGGCATGATATCAACCAAATCATGAAAACCACACGATTTTAATTTTTTTGTTTTAAAAATTGTCAAACTAAATTTTAAATGTATAAACCAACCATGAAGCGCAAGCGCGACGACAAAGAACTGCCATTAAAAAAAACACAGATTTGCCGGTATGAGGATTGCACGACGCGCTCAGTTTTTGGGCACGTCGGCGAACGTGCCACGCGATGTAGCAAGCACAAGTTAGCCGACATGGTCAACGTCGTTTCCAAGCGCTGCCAACACGAAGGCTGCGACACGCTTCCGTCGTACGCCATGCCCGGGCGTAAGGCCGCCTTTTGCAAA
>JACCDO011116550.1_pt1 | contig 14520 bp, 10 predicted proteins | sample 7446101 | NCBI WGS metagenome assembly JACCDO01 (sample SAMN15323440, study PRJNA562643) | freshwater metagenome | isolation source: river surface water | place: USA:Blue River Watershed | collected 2017-08-16
AAAATTTCTGAACTGCAGGCGGGGATTCCTGGGCACTATGCGCTGGAACACGATCCAGATGACCTTTGGGGCGACTCTCGGGTTACTGTAAACATTGGGCCTACTCACCCTGCAATGCACGGTGCTCTCCGAATGGTGGCAAAGCTCAATGGTGAAACCATTGAGAAGAGCTACTGTGAATTCGGCTATACTCACCGAGCGAAAGAGAAACTCGGTGAGAATCGAACCTACCATCAGTTCATCGTCTACACGGACCGCTTGAACTACTGCTCGGCTCTCATCAACAATGTGACCTACGCGATGTCCATTGAGCGCTTGATGGGCATTCAGGTGCCGGACCGTGCGGTTTGGATTCGGATGATCTGCGCGGAGCTGGCTCGCGTGATTGACCATCTGATTTGCGTTGGGATCAGTGCCGTCGACTTGGGTGCGTTTTCTTTTTTCCTCTATGGATTTCAGCAAAGGGAAGAAGCTTACTCGCTCATTGAGGCACTCTGCGGTGCGCGTTTAACAACCTCTTACACCCGTATCGGGGGCTTGATGAACGACGCTCCAGACGGGTGGGAGAAAGAAGTAAAAGACTGGGTCAAGAAGACTCGAAAAGTCATCGATGAAATGGATGAGCTTCTGACCGGAAACAAGATCTGGCACCAACGCACAGTGGGTGTGGGCGTGATCTCCCAAGAAGATTGCTTAAAATACAGTTTCTCGGGTCCGAATGCTCGCGCATCTGGCTTGGATATTGACTTGAGAAGAGACGCTCCTGTCATGTTCTATCGAGATGTCGAGTTTGACGTTCCGACAGCTCAAAATGGTGACGTATTCGACCGCTATCTGGTTCGTCTCGAGGAAATTCGTCAGTCTCTCAATATTATTACTCAATGCTGCGAGAAACTGAAAAAAGGTCCAATCTGGGTTGAGGACAAGCGTGTCCGTATTCCAGATAAAGACGTGGTCCACAATACGATGGAAGGCCTGATTCACCACTTCAAGTTTTACATGAATGGTTTCGATGTGCCTCCAGGCGAAGCGTATACTCAATTCGAAGCCACAAACGGTGAACTGGGCTTTTATGTTGTGAGCAAGGGGGGACCCGCGGCTCACCGCATGCGTATCCGCGGACCGTCAGTGTACCATTATCAGGCACTTTCTAAGATGTCCGATGGCGGGAAAATTGCGGACATGGTCGCGACTTTGGGAAGCATCAACATCATTGCAGGCGAGTTGGATCGGTAATTGATATGGCAAAAATTCTCTCTCAAAAGTTCTACGATGAAATGAAGAAGTTAGAGCCACGCTACCCCACGAAGGTAGCCCTCATGCTGCCAGCACTTCATGCAGCGCAAGATGAGACCCACTGGCTGTCTTCTGAAGTTTTGGCTGAAATCGCGGAATACATCGGCTGTCACCCGGCTCAGGTTAGAGAAGTGGCGAGCTTCTACACGATGTACAACCTGAAACCCACCGGTAAGCACCACATCAAGGTTTGCACCAATGTTGCGTGTGTTTTGCGTGGGGCCGAGGAAATTGTCAGTCATTGCGAAAAGCGACTGGGTATTAAGTGTGGAGGCACGACTTCAAACCGACAGTTCACTCTACATGAGGAAGAATGTCTTGGAGCCTGTGGAACCGCACCTGCGATGATGCTCGATAATGACTATCATGAGAATTTGACTATTGAGTCGGTAGACCGACTCTTGAACGAACTGGAGGCAAAGTAATCCAATGGTTCACTATCAGTCTGTGGGTGGCGGCGCTTTTGCTTCCGAAAATCTGTTTGCCCAGCACTTCAATAATCAGGAAGCACGTTTCATCGATTATTATCTTGGAAAAATGGGAGGCTATACCGCTCTCAAAAAAGCTTTTGGCATGACTCAGGATGAAATCATCGGAGAAATGAAGAAGTCGAATCTCCGTGGGCGCGGAGGTGCAGGGTTTCCGACGGGCATGAAATGGGGTTTCATCCCCAAGCAGTCCAATAAGCCAAAGTACCTTGTATGCAACGCGGACGAGTCTGAGCCCGGTACTTTCAAAGACCGAGACATCATGCGCTTTACGCCTCACCTCCTCATTGAGGGAATGGTGATTGGTGGGTTCGCGATTGGCGCCCATCACGGTTACATTTACATTCGTGGTGAATATACCCGTGAAGCGAAGCTCCTCAACGAGGCGATCGATGAAGCATACGCGAAAGGTTATCTTGGTAAAAATATTCTGGGCAGCGGATTCGACTTTGATTTGACGGTTCATCGGGGTGCGGGCGCCTATATTTGCGGCGAAGAAACTGCTCTTTTGAACTCTCTCGAAGGGAAGCGCGGAGAGCCACGCGTTAAGCCACCATTTCCGGCTCAAGCGGGAGCCTTTGCTGGCCCAACGATTGTGAATAACGTTGAGACGCTTGCCGTGGTGCCGTTCATTGTGAATCGCGGCGGGGATTGGTTCTCCTCACTTGGAAAAATTGAGAAATCGGGCGGCACGCGTTTGGTGAGTGTCTCTGGGCACGTCAACAAGCCTGGCGTTTATGAGATCAATGCCGGGTCCATGACGATTCGTCAGATCATCTATGACCTTTGTGGCGGCGTCTTGGGTGACAAAAAACTCAAAGCGGTTATTCCCGGTGGTTCGTCTGCGCCTGTTTTGACTGCAGACGAGATTGATGTGGTTTACGACATCGATCCCTTGATGAAGATTGGATCCATGATGGGTTCGGCTGCGCTCATGGTTGTGAGCGAGGATTACTGTGTGGTTAAGCTTTTGGGGCGTATCACCAAATTCTATGCACATGAAAGCTGCGGCCAATGCACGCCTTGTCGAGAAGGCTGCCGCTGGATGGAAGATGTCATTGAACGAATTGAGCATGGCCACGGTCGCGAGCAGGACTTGGCCTTGCTTCTGGACATTGCAGACAACATCAACGGCAAGACACTTTGTGCCCTTGGAGATGCTGCAGCAGGTCCAGTGATGAGTTTCGTCAAGAAGTTTAAGTCTGATTTTGAAGCACATATTCGAGGTGGAAAATGCCCAAATGCGTGATTGACGGCCGCGAGGCCGAATTCCAGCCTGGTCAGAACCTGGTGGAAGTTGCCAAGAGCGTTGGCGTTGAGATTCCAGTCTTTTGTTATCATCCAGGCCTCTCCATCGTGGCACAGTGCCGGATGTGCGCAGTGGAAGTGGAAAAGATGGGTAAGCTCCAGACGGCATGTTCTACTGCTGCGACAGAGGGGATGGTCGTCCACACTCAATCCGATAAGGTAAAGAAAAACCAAAAAGGGGTGATGGAGTTTTTATTGATTAATCACCCCTTGGATTGCCCTATCTGCGATAAAGCGGGTGAGTGCGATCTTCAGGATAATAGCTTCAAATACGGCGATGCTTATATGCGCTACACGGAGGAGCGTCGCACTTATCTGGATCTGGACATGGGTCCGGTGATCAAGAAGAACATGAATCGGTGTATTCACTGCACGCGCTGTATTCGGTTCGGTGCTGAGGTTGCAGGAATTCGGGAGATGGTGGCAGTTCAGCGTGGAAACAACACAGAGATCACGACCGTAGATGGTCGACCTTTGGACACGGATTACGCTGGAAACTACGCCGACATTTGTCCGACTGGCTCTCTCACGCTCAAAGACTTCCGGTTCAAAAAGCGTGCTTGGTATCTCAAGAAGACCCCTAGCGTTTGTGAGGGCTGTTCACGGGGATGTAACATTGAGCTCCAACAAGAGAACAACGTTTTGCACCGGACCCTTCCTCGCGAAAACCAGCAAATCAACAAGTGGTGGCTCTGCGATGAGGGTCGTTTCAACTTCCGTCATGTGAACGCAACGAGCAGGGTCTCGTCGCCCTTGGTGGCGAATGCCCCGGTTGAATGGAGTCGTGCGATTGAATCCGCACGGGAAGCATTCAAAGGCAAAAAGCCGATGATCTTGGTCGGCACCGACCTCACGCAAGAAGAGATCACCCAGATTCAACAGTTTGCTGGGAAGACTTTCCCAGGTGCCGCAATCTTTCATTTCGGCACCCCGGGTATTAAGTCATCGGCTGATGACGGTGATGCAGACACGATCTTGAAGCGTAAAAGTAAAACGGCGAACCTCCATGGTGCCGAGAAACTTGGGCTTAAGGGCTTTGACGCTATCCCGACCGGGGTTGATGCAGCTTTGGTTTTCTCTGCCGGAAGAGCAGTTGTTCCTTCCCTGAAGGGAGTGAGCACAGTGGTGGGAGTGGGAGTCTTCAGTAAGTCTATTGCAGAAGCTATTACCGTCGTACTTCCCGGCCTGAGTTTCGCCGAGAAAGATGGAACCGTTGTGAACTCTCAAGGAACCGAACAGAAGTTCAAACGATCGATTCTGCCAGTGGGTAAATCAAAAGCTCTGAGTGAAGTGCTCATGCTTTGGAGCTTTCAAGGCACGAGTGCTCAGCAAGGCCAGGCTCAGTCCGTTTCTACTCCAATGGGAGGCCTCTGATTTATGGATATGATTGATTGGGGAATAACGATCGCGAAAGCTCTGGTCGTATTCTTGGTGTTGTTTCAAGTAGCGCCAATCATGGCGTGGGTTGAGAGACGGGGTTCGGCATTGATGCAGAACCGTCTCGGGCCCAACCGAGTGGGTCCCCTGGGCTTGCTGCAATCGTTGCCGGATGGAATTAAATTCCTGTTTAAGGAGGATTTGGTTCCCAAGCATGTGAACCGGTTCTACTTTTTGTTGGCTCCGCTTGTGACTCTGGTTCCGGCCTTCATGACCTTCGCAGTGGTTCCGTTCGCGAGCTCGATTGATCTCGGTGACCGTGTGATTCAGTTTCAAGTGGCCGATCTGAACGTGGGTCTGCTCTACGTGTTTTCGATCGCCTCATTGGGTGTTTACGGCATCATCATGGCGGGCTGGTCCTCTAATAACAAATATGCACTCTTAGGAAGTTTGCGCAGCTCGGCGCAAATGATCAGCTATGAGCTTTCCATGGGGCTTTCGATCGTGGGGATTCTCATGATCTTCTCGAGCGTGAAGCTCGGAGATATTGCGCGGCTTCAAGGTGAGACACTCCTTCAATTGGGACCTCTTGCTATTCCGAAGTGGGGAATTTTTCTGCAACCGGTAGGGTTTCTCATCTTCCTCACCGCGACTTACGCAGAAACGAACCGCCTTCCCTTCGACTTACCTGAGGGTGAGTCTGAGATCGTAGCCGGGTACCATCTCGAATACGGTGCGATGAAATTTGCCCTCTTTATGATGGCTGAGTACGTCAACATGACCACCGCTTCTGCGATGGTGGCCACTCTGTATTTTGGAGGCTGGCAGCTGCTTCCAGGGATGTCTTGGGTTTTGTCGCAGCTTCCTCTGGTAGGTCTCCAAGCGGAATGGGCACGAGTCGGGTTTGAGCTCGCTTCCTTCGGTTTGAAGGTTGCGTTCCTGATGTGGCTTTATGTTTGGGTCCGTTGGACTCTTCCACGGTTTCGTTATGACCAGCTCATGGATTTGGGCTGGAAAGTGATGCTTCCCCTCTCTTTGGTGAACATCTTTGTGACCGGAATTCTGATTTATTACGGGGTGATCTAAGCCATGTTGATGCGACGAAAGACAAGCTTCACGCAGAAGTTCTACATTCTTGAAGTGGCAAAAGGGTTGATGATCACGATGCGAAACATGCTGTTCGCAAAAAAAGTGACCATTCAGTACCCGGAAGAGCGCCGCGATTACTCTCAGCGGTACCGTGGCATGCACTACATCAAGGCGACAAACGGTGTGGAGAACTGTACCGCTTGTATGCTTTGTCCGACCGTTTGCCCTGCGGAGTGCATTCACATCGAAGCAGGGGAGCGTCCGGACAAGGAGAAGTATCCAGTTCGGTTTGAAATCGACGTTCTTCGTTGTTGCTTCTGCGGAATGTGCGAAGAAGCGTGTCCCAAAGATGCGATCAAGCTCAGTACCATTTATGAAATGAGCCAGGCGACGCGCGAAGTCTACGATAAGAACTATCTGCTCGAACAACGCGGTAACAAATAAGGAACAGTTAAAATGGAACTTTCACCGCTTTTTTTCTACGCTTTCGCAACGCTCGCGATCGCTTTTTCGCTTCTGACGATCATCAAGAAGAATCCGGTCGCCAGTGCTTTCAGCCTGGTGATGGTCTTCTTTTCCTTCGCAGGCATCTACGCAATGTTAGGGGCTCATTTGATCGCTGCCTTGCAAATTTTGGTTTATGCAGGCGCCATCATGGTTCTTTTCATTTTTGTCATCATGCTCCTTAACGCGGACGCTCCTTCTTTAGACATGGGTCGAACCCCTTTATGGTTGGGTGCAGGAGCGGCGCTCTTGGGTCTGGTCCTGTTTGGGGCAATGGTGGTGAGCTTTAAGAACAGCGCGATTACGGGTACCCACGGCAATCTGCCAGAGGCACAGGTGAGTGCTTTGGGTGGAAACACGCAGGTGATTTCAGAACTGATGTTCTCTGAGTACATCCTGCCGTTTGAGCTGACATCTGTCCTTCTTCTCGTGGGAATTGTGGGAGCAGTTGCAATTGCAAAACGTCACCAACAAAAGGGAAAGGTGTAAGAGGGATGTTGACACAAGCTGTTGAACCTTGGGTGGTGCTTTCGTTTTCAGCCGCAATTTTCTGCATTGGTCTTGTTGGGATTTTGATTCGGAAGAATATTTTGATTCTTCTGATGTGCATTGAGTTGATGCTCAATGCGGTCAACCTGACATTCGTTACTTTTTCGCAGCAGCTGGAGAGTATGGCGGGTCAGATGTCGGTGTTCTTTATCATTACAGTTGCGGCAGCTGAGTCCGCTGTGGGCTTAGGCTTGGTGATCGCACTGTTCCGTACGCTACGCACGGTAGATACGGACCAAATTCAAATGCTTCGGGAGTAAACAACCATGGCTCAATCATTGTTTTGGATTCCTTTACTTCCGCTTCTAGGGTTTCTGATCAACGGAACCTGGTATGCGTTTTTGCAGGCACCAGCAGGTGGAAAAAAAGCGGGTTCTACGGTTCCCGGTGTCATCGCGAGCTTATTTATTTTTGGGGCTTTCTTGGTCTCGCTCCTTACCTTCCTTGAGTTGCAGGGTTTGGAAGGGGATGCACGGGTGCTCTCCCAGACTCTTTTCAATTGGATGAAGGTCGGGGATTTCTCGCTCGATGTTACTCTTCGGGTTGATTCTCTCAGCACCCTTTTCACGCTCGTGATTACGGGGGTTGGGACGCTGATCCATTTGTACTCGATCGGGTACATGAGCCATGACGAGACTCCAGGTAAGTTCTTCGCATATTTGAACTTGTTCTGTTTTGCGATGTTGATGCTGGTTGTTGGCGGCTCACTCCCTCTCCTGTTTTTGGGTTGGGAAGGCGTGGGGCTTTGCTCCTACCTACTGATCGGCTACTGGTATTCTGATGAAGAAAAGGCGAAGGCCGGTAAGAAAGCTTTCATCGTAAACCGCGTAGGAGACCTTGGGTTCATTCTTGGAATGTTCCTGATTTTCTCGACCTTTGGATCATTGGATTTTGTTGGCCTAAAAGAAGCGGTTCTCGCGCAAGGGGCCGGAGTACCTGAAGCGGTCCTCACAGGCATTGGCCTTTTGCTTTTCGTGGGTTGCATGGGAAAATCGGCGCAAATCCCACTTTATATCTGGCTTCCTGACGCAATGGCCGGTCCTACCCCTGTTTCTGCGTTGATTCACGCAGCGACCATGGTGACGAGCGGGATCTACTTGGTTTCACGTTTGAACTTCCTATACACCTTGGCTCCACAAGCTCTGCATGTGATCGCGGTGGTAGGTGGTGTGACCGCCTTTTTTGCGGCGACCATTGCGTTTGCACAGCGTGACATCAAAAAGGTGTTGGCTTATTCGACCGTTTCGCAGTTGGGTTATATGTTTCTTGCTTGTGGAGTCGGTGCTTACGGTGCCGGAGTTTTCCATGTGATCACTCACGCTTTCTTTAAGGCTCTTTTGTTCTTGGGTGCGGGCAGCGTGATTCACGGAATGCACCACGAACAGGACATCTTTAAGATGGGCGGCTTGAGAAAGCATATGCCTCAGACCTTTGCGGTATTTCTTGTGGGTCTGATTGCCATTGCCGGGATCCCGCCTTTCAGTGGGTTTTTCTCGAAAGACGAAATCCTGTGGTTGACTTTTAGTTCTGAGCACGGATCGAAGGTCCTTTGGGCTTTGGCATCTGCCACCGCAGTGATGACTGCGTTTTACATGACTCGCCTTTTTGTTCTCACCTTTCTCGGCAAGCCCCGGTTTGAGGAACATGGACACAACGATCACCATGGTCACCATGACGACCACGCTCATCACGGTGGACATGGGGTTCATGAATCGCCTGCGATTATGACCATTCCATTGATGGTGCTCGCAGTACTCAGCGCCGTAGGTGGCTTCATGGGAATTCCTCACATGAGCTGGCTTGAACATTGGCTTGAACCTGTGATCCCACATCATGCAGTAAACCCCGCAGTTGATCCAAATTTGGAATGGGTACTCATGGGAATGAGTGTGGCGGGAGCAGCTGTGGGTATGTTCCTGGCCTTCCGAATTTATCGTGACTTGAAGACGGCAGAAGGTCTTCGCAAGCGATTCGAGGGACTTCATCGGGCACTTGAGAATAAGTGGTATGTCGACGAGCTGTTTGAAGCGGTTCTGATCGGCCCAATCCAAAAGGTTTCTCAAGCTCTTTGGAAGAGCTTCGATGTCGCTGTTTTGGATCGATTTGTGGTTGGTTTTGGCCGCGCTTCCCAGTGGACCGGTCAAACTGTGAGAGTCATTCAGACGGGCTCCACGCAGGCATATTTGTTCATGATTCTTTTCGGGCTGGTAATTGCCCTGGGGTACTTGATCTATGGACTGGTTTAATACTCATCTTCTCACGGCGTTGGTGTTTCTCCCATTGGCTTGGGCGGCAGTGGGCTTGCTGATTCCGACTGGATCCGCCACGGGTAAGGCTGCGCTTCGCTATTGGAGCCTTCTTGGATCCTTGGTTGTTTTCGCGTGTTCACTTTCGCTTTATACGGGTTACGACGCATCCGGGGCCGAGTTTCAATTTCTAGAGCAAGCTCCTTGGATTCCAGGCTTTGGTGTAACCTATTTTCTCGGCATTGACGGGATTAGCCTCTGGTTGATGCTCTTGACCACCTTCCTCACTCCGATTGTGGTTTTGGGATCCTTTAGTGCCGTGGAGAAGAGGGAGCGAGAGTACTACTTTCTTCTCTTGGCTCTTGAAACCGGGATGTTGGGCGCTTTCGCAACTTTGGATGCGTTTCTCTTTTATGTGTTCTGGGAAGCGATGCTCATTCCGATGTATTTCTTGGTCGGGATTTGGGGGGGCAAGGATCGGATCTACGCCGCAATGAAGTTTTTCCTCTACACCGTTGTGGGCTCGCTACTGATGTTGGTTGCGATTTTTTACCTGGTTTACCAACACAACGTTCAACTGGGTTCGTACTCTACGTCGATTTTGGACCTTTATCGTGTGCAGATTGCGGGTGGTGAAGGCTTCTGGAATGCCCAAAATCTTCTCTTTTTGGCTTTCGCTCTCGCCTTTGCCATTAAGGTGCCGCTGTTTCCGCTTCACACCTGGTTGCCGGATGCACACGTTCAAGCGCCGACTGCAGGTTCTGTGATCCTCGCAGGTGTTCTCTTGAAAATGGGCGGATACGGATTTGTAAGACTTGCGTTGCCACTCTTCCCTCAAGCAGTAGCGTATTTTCAAACCACCTTCTTGGTTTTGGGAACGATCGCGATTGTCTATGGTGCATGGGTCGCAATGGTTCAGCCTGACATTAAGAAGCTCGTTGCCTACTCTTCCGTGAGCCACATGGGCTACGTGATTTTGGGCCTCTTCTCCTTAAACTCGATTGGAGCGACCGGAGCCATTTACCAGATGTTGAATCACGGGATCTCAACGGGTGGCTTGTTCCTTTTGGTCGGGATGATTTATGAACGCCGTCACACTCGTGAGATCGCAGAGTTTGGCGGGATCACTAAAGTCATGCCGTGGTTTGCAATCCTTTTGATGATCATGACGCTCTCTTCAGTGGCGCTGCCGGGTACAAACGGCTTTGTCGGAGAGTTTCTGATTCTCCTTGGGACTTGGCAGGCTGATCGTGTTCTTGCGGTTTTTGCAGGGACAGGTGTCATCTTTGGCGCCGTGTACATGCTTTGGATGTTCCAAAGAGTCATGTTCGGTCCGTTGAAGAACCCAGAAAATCAGAAGTTGAAGGATCTAAACCTCAGAGAAATGCTGGTCATGGCGCCATTAGTTTTCGCGGTTTTTGCGATGGGGATCTTCCCGAACTTCTTCTTTGAAAAGATGGAGCCATCAATCAACCGTTTCTTGGCTCGCTCGACACAAACAGCCCAGGTGCAAGAACCGACGGCTATGATTACGGAGTGATCATCAGATGGAAAATCAAACGATGACTGTCGTGAATTTAATTCGTCCAGAACTGCTCACTCTCACTGCTGAGCAGTTCTCTGCACTGGTTCCTTATTTCATCATGTTCGCGGGGATGTTGCTTGCGATTGTATTCAGTGTGTTTCGAAAGCTTTCGCCGACATGGTGGGTTGTTCTTACGTCGGTGGGTACGTGCATCGCGTCGATTTATGCGACAACCGAGCTTTTTCATAATGGCCCGGTTAGCCTCTTCGACGGAATGATGGTAGCGGACGCATTCTCCCATTATTTTAACGTGGTCTTCCTCGCAGCAACCGCTCTTTGGATCCTGGCATCGGTTCGCTACCTCGACAAAGAAGCGCTTCAGCATCCTGAATATTATGTCCTGATGCTGATGTCGGCGTTGGGGATGATGCTCATGACCTCGGCCCAGGACCTCGTGGTTCTCTTTATTGCACTCGAGATTATGTCCTTGGCGGTCTACGTTTTGGTAGGTTTCCGTAGAGCAGATCGACGCAGCAATGAGGCTTCCGTTAAGTACTTTATTATGGGAGGTGCCGCTTCGGCTGTGATGCTCTACGGTGTGGCCCTTCTTTATGGAGCCACCGGATCGATGAATGTTCGAGTGATCCTCGATGCGATCGTCTCGAATCCGGCAATGATGTCCGCGATGTTTACCGTCGGAGCATGGCTCGTTACATTGGGCTTCCTCTTTAAAGTGGCGTCTGTACCGTTTCACTCCTGGATGCCAGACGTGTATGAAGGTGCACCCGCTCCAGTGACAGGCTTTATGACTACCGGCTTGAAGGCAGCTGCCTTTGCTGCATTTGTCCGTGTGTTCTCGAATCTGGGATACGGACAAGGACTTGCTGAGGGGATTCAAGCGCATCTTCACGATATTCTTTGGGTCTGCGCTGTCTTGACGATGGTGATCGGCAACGTGATTGCGCTCACCCAGACCAATCTCAAGAGAATGCTCGCTTACTCATCAATTGCTCACACGGGCTATTTGCTCGTTGGGATTTTGACGGGCCCATTCAATGAGCAGGGTTTCGCTCCTGTGGTCGTCTACCTCGTGGGTTATGCGGTGATGAACCTAGGGGCTTTTGTGATTTTGAGCATGATTTCTGGTAAAGATGATCGCGGCCTCAATCTCCACGAACTATCCGGGCTTTCTCAGCGCCATCCTTGGCTTGCATTCGCGTTGGCAGTGTTCTTGTTTTCAATGGCCGGTGTTCCTCCAACAGCGGGGTTTGCCGCCAAATATTTGTTGTTCTATTCGGCAGTTCAGGCCGGGGAAATTGCACTAGTTGTGATCGCTGTGCTTTCTAGTGCAGTGTCTGTGTATTATTATCTAAGAGTCCTGGTTTTTGCTTACATGAAGGATCCGGTCGACGCGCAAGCACAAGCTCCCCGGTTTTCTGTATTGTCGGCAATCGCAGTTGGACTCATGGTTGTGATCACTTTCCAAGTCGGAGTTCTTCCTACGAAATTGATCGCAGCTGCGCAGAAAGCAGTTGCTAGCCTCAAATCCTGAATTGATGAGGTAACTTCGCATGGCAGCTCCAAGGACGGGGCCCCAGCGCTACTACAAAATCAAGCACTCGAGTGGCCGAGTTCTCGGCCCACTGGATCTTGCGCGTGTTCGTAAGTTGATTCTTAAGAATCAGCTGCGAGGCGGAGAAGTTGCTCGAGTCTACCCTGACGGGGATTGGGTGGAGCTCACTCAAATTCCTGAGATTTTTGAGATGCTTCTGGCTCAAGCTGGGGGCCAGCTCCGAGATGAGCCGGAAGAGAAGAGTGGCGACGCTCAGGCTGAGGTGTCATCTCCGGGTCCCACCGTGATCTCGCGCAAAGATTCGACCCGTCAAGTGGTTCCAAGTTTAGAGCCGTCGGAGGATGACTCTCCGACTATGGTCAGGACTCGAGTTGTTTCCGGGGCTTTGAGTCAGGACCTTCAGGAGGCGACGGCCATCGCAAAGGTTGTTCCGCACGCGTTTTCCCCCGAACAACGGATGAGCGATCAAAAATCGTTTAGCTCCGAGGCTCAAATTGCACGGGAAGACACCGTCGTTTTGGTACGTCCTGGTTCGGAGGAGTCGTCCTCCCCTCAAATCGCACCGAAACAGACTCAAAAGGGAGGTCTGGTCTTTCAGTCGGATCCTGCACGCGGAGTTCCAAAAAAGCAGAAGCCCTCAACTCTCCGTAAGCTTGGCCTAATCGGTGTTGCACTGGTTGTAGCCTTGGAGCTTTTCATCCCAGACGAGACACCCAAAAAATCTAAGCCAATTGGGTTTGAGCCCTTCAGGCCCAAGCCAGTAGTTTATGTGGAGGGAAAAAGTGACCCGCAAGAGAGCGCAAAGTTGTATGCGAAGGCAATTGCGTATTTCTTAAAGGATACTGTTCTTGGATATCGCGAGGCATCCAACCTACTTTTGCAATCTGCGGCGCTCGATAAGGATAACGCAAAAGCGTTTGCTCTTTTGGCCTCGTCTTATCTCAATCTGATCGACGCTTCGAACAAAGATGAGAGTTTTTTCTCGGTTATTACTCAGATCCTAGAGGCAGCCAGAGCAAAAGGTGATGGTCTTCAGGAAGTAGTCATGGCAGACGTTGAATTTTACATTACGATCAACAAGCCGGAAGCGGCAGAGAATCGGATCGTCGAATACACTAAAATTCACGCACGGCCCGACCCTGCTCTCTACTTCTATCTCGCATATGCCTTCTCGGCGCGAGGGGACTATGCTGCCGCCGCGAGACATCTCTCCCGAATCCCAGACAATATCGTATTCAGCCCAAGAGTGTTTTATCTGAGGGGTCTAGTCGCGGAGAAACAGGGGGATCTGGAGACTGCGGAGAGGGAGTACCAAAAGGCTTTGCAAAAGGAGAAGGATCACGCACGTTCTCGGCTTCGATTGGTCGAGATCGCGTATAAGAAAGGGACTATTGTCTCCGCAGCAGACCATCTTCAGATCTTGACGGCTGATCCTCGCTCAATTCCTCCAAAAGAGATGGCACTTGCGTATTTTTTGAGCAGTAAGCTTCACCTCGCCTTCAAGAAATACAACGAAGCATTAGAAGACATTGAGCGCGCATCGAAGCTCGATCGTGAAAACCATGACTACCTTGTCGAGCTGTTTTCGTTGCGTACTAAAGTGGGTGCGGATGTTCAGAGTGTCCAAAAAGATGCGCGGATGTATTTCTTTCTGAGTGAAGCTGAAAAGCTGACGAAGCAAGGAAAGTATCAGGATGCACTCCTCAAGCTTTTGGATGCCCGACAAGCTAACCCGAATTCCCCTCTCCCTTCGAGTAAGATTGGGGATCTTTTCATGTACCTCAACGATGTGACGAACTCACGAGAGGCTTACGAGAAAGCTGCAAAGATGGCGCCGGACGATGTGGGAATTTGGTCGAAGTACATTAAGACTCTGATTTTGAGTTTTGAGTGGGACGAAGCAGAAAAAGCAATGGCCCGATTTCGGACGCTTCCCGTTGGTCAAAGCGTAGTGGATAAAGCAGCGGGCGATATGTATTCCCGCCAGGGTCGTCACGTGGAGGCTCAGCACTATTATAAAAGCGCGATGCGGAGGGAAGCGATTGATAAGGAAGTTTACCTTGCGTATGCGAAAAGCCTTCTCGCGACAAAAAACTATAAAGAGGCTCCGTTTTTTTTCTCACTCGCACTTCGGTTTGATCCTCTCAATACGGATGCTGTAATTGGAATTGCCAAGTCCATTGCGAACTCAGAGGGTCTGGAGCGCGGTATCTCCCACCTTCAAGATGAACTTCAGAAGTTGGCTGAGCCAAGAGCTGAACTCCTTGCCGCTATCGCGGAGCTTCACGTGCAGCGCGGTGATTGGGATGCGGCTCAGAGCTTTGTTGATCAAGCCGTGGCGGCTAACCCTGATTACGCTCTTCCCTATAAATTGCAGGCACAAATTTATTTGAATAAGGAAGGAGTCGAGAAGAATGCGGTCGATCTTGCGCTTCGATCGTTGAATTCGTTTTCGGAACGGAATCGATCAGACGCGACCGGATATCTCGAACGCTACCGGATTTTGCTCAAGCGCAAAGAGTTTCAAGCTGCGCTCGATGAGTTGTCACGAGTCTATTCGGTTTA
>JACCDO012292330.1_pt1 | contig 14519 bp, 5 predicted proteins | sample 7446101 | NCBI WGS metagenome assembly JACCDO01 (sample SAMN15323440, study PRJNA562643) | freshwater metagenome | isolation source: river surface water | place: USA:Blue River Watershed | collected 2017-08-16
CGCTGCCGCGCGGCGCGGCGGTCACAGTGATTTTGCTCAAGGCGAAGTTGCCGTTGTCCGCACGGCCCGGACCGCCCTTGGTCAGCGAAGCGTGGGCAAGGGCTTCCAAGCGCAGGCCCGTGAGCCGCCGCTGCGCAGTGTGGAAGGTGAATGTGTATTCGTCGCTCGCGCCGTTCGCGCCCTCGGCCAAGTAGGACAGGTCGTCGAGCTTCTTGAACGTCGCGCCGGCCTTGGACTTCGTGCTGGCCAGCTCGACGACGGTCCACACACCGCCCGTCGGCATCGCCGCGCCCGCCGCGAGCCAGGCGTTGAACTTCGGCGACAGCTCGGCTTCGTAGCGTTTCAATTCGGCGGCGAGCGGCGCGGCTTCGGCTTGCCACTTGGCTTTTGCCTCCCGGGTTTTCTCCGGCTCCATCTCGAGGTCCACGACGCTGCGGACGGTCGTCGTGAAGGTGGAGAGCATCCGGTAGTAATCGTCGGCGGGGAGCGGGTCGTATTTGTGGTCGTGGCAGCGCGCGCAGCCGATGGTGAGGCCGAGGAACGCGGAGCCGGTGGTCGAGAGCATGTCGTCCATGGCGTCGTAGCGGGTGCGCTCGACTTCGTTGGCGGTGATTTGCGTGGGGAATACGCCCGCGCCGAGAAAGCCCGTGGCGCTGAGGGCCAGCGGGTTGTCCGGCTCGAACTCATCGCCCGCGAGCTGCCAGCGCAGGAACTGGTCGAAGGGCAGGTCGCTGTTGAGCGCCTTGATGACGAAGTCGCGGTAGTGGAACGCGCCAGGGCGGTCGTAGTCGTGCTCGAAGCCGCTGCTTTCGGCGAAGCGCGCGACGTCCAGCCAGTGCCGCGCCCAGCGTTCGCCGTAACGCGGTGAGTCGAGGAGTTGCGTGACGAGCTTCGGCCAAGCGTCGGGCGAGGCGTCCTTCAGAAACGCGTCCACGGCCTCGGGCGTGGGTGGAATGCCGTGGAGGTCGAGGTAAGCGCGGCGGATGAGCGTGCGCTTGTCGGCGGGCGCAGCGAGTTGGCGCGGGGCGGCCTTCGCGAGGAGGAACCGGTCGATGGAATTGCTGATTCCGGATTGCCGATTGCTGGCCGAAGGCACGGCTGCGCGCGCCAGCGGCTGAAACGCCCACCACTTCCGGTCTTCATCCGTCACCTTGGATTTGTCCTTCGCCACCTTCCCCGCGATGAGCGGGCCGTCGTAAGGCGCACCGTCATCAATCCAAGCCGCGAGGCGCGCGATGACTTCGGACGGCAGCTTGTCCGCCTTCTCCGGCATGTGCGGCTCCTCGGCGTGACGGACGAGCTTGAGCAACCGGCTGTCCTTCGCGCTGAACGGCACGATGGCCGCGCCTTCGGTGCCGCCCTTGAGCAAGTCCTCGCGCGTGGCGAGGTCGAGGCCGCCCTTGGTCTTCTCCCCGCCGTGGCATCCGAGGCAGCTCTTCACCAGCACCGGGCGGACGTGTTGGGTGAACGTGACGAGCCCGCGCGTCATGCGCTCGGCGTGGTCGGCAGGAAGTGGGGCGGCGGAGAAAGCCAGGGAAGCTCCAAATCCCAAGCTCCAAATCCCAAACAAGCTCCAAGTTCCAAACTTCAATATGCACGCCGAGCCGTTTCGGATTCCCGTGAATGCCCTCGCCTCCGCCGCGCATTGGAGCTTGGTCATTGGTGCTTCTTTGGAGCTTGGACCTTGGGATTTGAGATTTACCCCGTTCATTCGCGCGTGATGGCCTCGTCGAGATTGAGGAGGACGTTCGCGGTCACGGTGTAGGCGGCGAGTTCGGCGGGATCCAGCTTGGCCTCAGGTTTGAACTCACCTTGGGCCAGCAACGCTTTCGCGGCGTCGGGGTCGGCGCGGTATTTGTTGAGGCGCTTTTCCAGGCCGGTGGCTAGCACGGCCAGGTCGGCCTTCTCCGGCGCGCGGCCGAGCACGCGGCGGAAGCCGTGCGCGATGCGGTCGCTCGCGGTCGTGCCGCCTTCAGTGAGCATCCGCTGCGCCAGCGCGCGGGCGGCTTCGACGTAGGTGACTTCGTTCAGCAGCGCGAGCGCCTGCAATGGCGTGTTTGTGCGGCCGCGCTTGACGGTGCAGAATTCGCGCGTGGGAGAGTCAAACAGCAGCATGGTGGGCGGGGCGGCGGTGCGCTTCCAAACGGTGTAAAGCGTGCGGCGGTAGAGGCCGTCACCGGTGTCGTGTTTGTAGCCACGCAGGTCGCCGTAGCGGCTGGTCTCATCCCACACGCCCTCGGGCATGTAGGGGCGCACGCTTGGGCCGCCGAGCTTCTCGACCAGCAGGCCGCTGGCGGCGAGCGCCTGGTCGCGGATGAGTTCGGCGGGCAGGCGGAAGCGCGGGCCGCGCGCAAGGAGGCGGTTCTCCGGGTCGCGTGCCATCAGCGCGGGGGTGACTTTCGAGGTCTGCCGATACGCGGCCGACAGCACGAGCGTTTTCTGCAAGGCCTTCATGTCCCAGCCCAGCCGGATGAATTCCGTGGCCAGCCAGTCGAGCAGCTCGGGATGGCTCGGCGGCTCGGCCTGGTTGCCGAAGTTCTCCGTGGTCTTCACCAGCCCGGTGCCGAAGAATTTCTCCCAGGTGCGGTTCACCCAGACACGCGCGGTGAGCGGGTTTTCCGGGGCGACGAGCCACTGCGCCAGGCCGAGGCGGTTGGTTGGCGCACCGGTCGGCAGTGGCGGCAACGCGGCGGGCACGCCGGCACTGACCTTGTCACCCTTCTTGTCGTATTCGCCCCGCACGAGGACGAAGGCGTCGCGCGGCTGGGCGATTTCCTTCATGACCATGGTGGTGGGCAGCTTCTGCTCGTAGTCGTCCAACGCCTTCCGGGCCGCGGCTACGGCGGCGTCGGCGGCTTTCAACGGGCTCTCGGCATTGGCGCGGAAAAACTTCGCCAGCTCGGCGCGCTGGGCGGGGGTGCGCTTGCTTGGTTCGGTCGCAAAGATCTTTTTCAACGACTCCGGCACCTGCGCGCCGCCTTCGAGCTTCGCAAGGCCCGGCGCAAGGGTCGTGGCGGAGAGCCGGAATCGCCCGATGGAATGCTGCCCGCTGGCCTTCTGGAGCAGGCGGACGGTGAGCGTGGCGTCAGCGGGCACCGTCACAAGCCGGTCGGCGAGGAACATGGCTTTGAGCGGCTGCTTGCGCGTCGGCCCGTCCACGGCCCAGCCCTTGCTGCCTTTGCCGTCCACGACCTGCGCGATTTCGTAGCCCTTCTGCGAGTAGCTGGCCTCGGCCTTGGTGAACTTGATGACCTCCGGTCTGGCCAGCGATGGCGCGGTAATCTCCGCCTCGACCCCGCTGAGAATAAAGTTGCCGTTGAACGCGCGGCCGACCGACTGAGCGGGGAGCGACGCATCCGGCAGCGCTTCCAGCAGCACGCCGCCGAACGCGCCCGCCGCAAGCGGCGCGCTGACGGTGTAAGTCTCCTGCGGCGCGGCCGGGCCGACGGCCAGCCACGAGGCGTCGGGCTGCCGCGTGAAAGTGGTCTTGCTCGCGGCCTTCACCGAGGTGGGCTCCAATAGCTTCCAGGGCGAAGCGGACGGATCGAGCTTGGCGATGAACGTCGGCTCCCACTCCTCGAGGAGTTTGGGCAACTGCTTCTCCGCTTCGGTCCGCCGGGCGTCGGCCGCGCTGAATGCCTTCTCCAACTCCGCGAGCTTCGCCTCGTGCTCCGGCGACTTCACGTGAATCGTCGGCTCCGGGTTGCCGCCGCCGCGGTTGGCGCGCACGCCGCTCAGTGTGCCGCTCTCCTCGATGCTGTTGAAGAAGGCGAAGAAGGAATAGAACTCCCGCTGTGTGATGGGGTCGTATTTGTGGTCGTGGCAGCGAGAGCAATTCAGCGTCAGCCCGAGCCACGTCGTGCCGGTCGTTTCGACACGGTCGATGATGGTCTCGATGCGCCATTCCTCGGCGATGATGCCGCCTTCGCCGTTGATCCGGTGGTTGCGGTTGAAGCCGGTGGCGATGAGCTGGTCCTGGCGCGGGCTCGGCAGCAGGTCGCCGGCGAGCTGCCAGACGGTGAACTGGTCGAACCGCATGTTCTCGTTGAACGCTTTGATGACCCAGTCGCGCCACGGCCACATGCTGCGCGAGCTGTCAGTCTGGAAGCCGTGGCTGTCCGCGTAACGGGCGTAGTCCAGCCATTGCATCGCCATGCGTTCACCGTAGCGCGGGGAGGCGAGCAGCCGGTCCACCAGCTTCTCGTAGGCATCCGGTGATTTGTCGGCGATAAAGGCATCCACCTCGGAGGGCGTAGGCGGAATGCCCGTGAGGTCCAGCGCCACGCGGCGGATGAGCGTGGCGCGGTCGGCCTCCGGCGAAAATTTCAGGCCATCCTGCTTGAGCCGCGCGAGGAGGAAGGCGTCGATGGGATTGATATTTCCCGACAATCGATTCCCGCTCGAAGGCGTCGGCGGGCGCACGAGCGGGGCGAACGCCCAGTGCGCCGAGTAATTTGCGCCCTCGGCGACCCAGCGACGCAGCGTCTCCCGCTGAACGGCGGTGAGCTGCTTGCCCGACTCCGGCGGCGGCATGAGGTCGTGCGGGTCTTTGGCCCCAATGCGCTTTACCAGCTCGGACCGCTCCGGTTTGCCCGGCACCAGCGCGAGCGCGCCGGATTTCCCGGGCTTCAAGGCGGCGTCCTTCAAATCCAGCCGCAGCCCGCCCTTGATCTTCTGCGTGTCCGGCCCGTGGCAGGCGAAGCAGTTGTCCGAGAGGATGGGCCGGATGTCGCGGTTGAAGTCGAGCTTGGCCGCGCCGGAGGCCCGGGGCAGGGGTAACAACGCGCAGAGCAGGGCGGGAACGAGGCAGTATTTCCGGTAGCGATGCAACATTTCAGCAAGAGCAGACGTGGGAAGGCCCCCGCCTATTGCCGGGCATTCTGCTGCCCGGCTCAGGCCAGCAACTCTTTCACGATGCGGACAGGCTCGACGCCGGAGAGGCGGAAGTCCAGCCCCTGGTATTTCACGGTGAAGCGCTCGTGGTTGATGCCGAGCAACTGGAGGATGGTCGCATGGAAGTCATGCACGTTGACCGGGTTCTCGACGATGTTGTAGCTGAAGTCGTCGGTCGCGCCGTAAATGACGCCACCCTTGAAGCCGCCGCCGGCCACCCACATGGAGAAACAGCGCGGGTGGTGGTCGCGGCCGTAGTTTTCCTTCGAGAGGCCGCCCTGCGAGTAAATCGTCCGGCCGAACTCGCCGCCCCAGATGATCATGGTCTGGTCGAGCAGCCCGCGCTGTTTGAGGTCGTTGATGAGGCCGTAGGTGGCCTGATCGATGTCCCGGCACTGGCTGGGCATGCGTCCGCCAACGTTGGCATGGTGGTCCCAGTTGTTGTGGTAAACCTGCACGAAGCGCACGCCGCGCTCGACCAGCCGGCGTGCCAGCAGCGCGGTGTAGGCGAAGGTGCCCGGCTTCCGGGCTTCCTCACCGTAGAGCTGGTAGGTGCTGTCCGGCTCGCCCTTCACGGCCATCAGTTCCGGCACGCTGGCCTGCATGCGGAAGGCCATTTCATACTGCTGGATGCGGGTGTGCGTCTCGGGGTCGCCCACGAGGCGGAGGTTCAACTCGTTCAGTTTACGCAGGCCATCGAGCTGTTTCCGCCGCAGTTCAGCGGTGACGCCTGCCGGATTGTTGATGAAGAGGATCGGGTCGCCCTGGCTGCGGAAGGACACGCCCGCGTGCTCGCCGGAGAGCAAGCCGCTGGACCACAGGCGCGCGGAGATGGCCTGGAACTGCTCGCGGTTCGTGGCCTCGGCGACCAGCACACAGAAGGTGGGCAGATTTTGGTTGAGCGAGCCGAGCCCATAGCTGACCCAGGAACCAAGGCAGGGGCGGCCGCCAACCTGGTTGCCGGTCTGCATGTAGCAGATGGCCGGCTCGTGGTTGATGGCGTCCGTGTGCATGGAACGGATGAACGCCATGTCGTCCACGCATTTGGCCGTCTGCGGGAGCAGTTCGGTGTTCATCCACAGGCCGCACTGGCCGGCGGGGCTGAACTTGTATTTCGAGGGCGCGATGGGGAACCGGGCCTGCCCGCTGGTCATGGTGGTGAGCCGTTGGCCCTGGCGCACGGAGTCGGGCAAATCCTTGTCATACCACTTCGCCAGCTCGGGCTTGTAATCGAACAGGTCCATCTGCGCCGGTCCGCCGACCATGTGCAGGTAAATGATGTTTTTCGCCTTGGGCGGAAAGTGCGGCAGGGTCGGCTTGGGCGCGCTGTCGTCTGCCCACAACCGGGCGCTGCTCCCCAACAGGGAAGTCAGGGCGGCATAACCGAGGGCGTTCTTGCCGCGCGCAAAGAACTGGCGGCGGGTTTCCGAGCGGAGGAGTTCGTGGTGGAGGCTCATGGTGGCGCGGGGGGTTACTTGTTCAACACCTCGTCGAGATTCAGCAGTTGGTTGGCGAGCATCGTGAACGCGGCGAGCGGCGCGGGGGCGTGTTTCGCGTCCGCCTTGCTTTCGCCAACCGCGATGAGCTGGGTGGCAGCCTCGGGGTGGGCGACGAAGTGCTTTTCCAACTCGCCGAGGGAGCTGCTCACGATCTTCTGTTCCTCGCTGGTCAGGGACCGGCCCAACAGCCGGCGGGCCATGAAATCCACGGACTTCCGCCGGTCGCCGCTGACCGCCAGCGCCTGCTCGGCCAGCCGGCGCGCGGCCTCGACGAACTGCGGGTCGTTGAGCGTGGCGAGCGCCTGCAACGGCGTGTTCGTGCGCTCGCGGCGGACGGCGCAGCTCTCGCGGCTCGGGGCGTTGAAGAGGTCCAGGCTGGCGGGTGGGGCGGTGCGCTTCCAAAAGGTGTAAAGGCTGCGGCGATACAGGGCTTCGCCGGTGTCCTGCTTATACTCGCGGGTGGTGCTGCCGGGCATGGCGACGGCTTCCCAGACGCCGGGCGGTTGATACGGGCGCACGCTTGGCCCGCCGACCTTCCGCACCAGCAGGCCGCTGGCGGCGAGGGCGTAGTCACGCACCATTTCGGCGTCCATGCGGAAGCGCGGCCCTCGCGAGAACAGGCTGTTCTGCGGGTCGCGCTCCAGCTTTTCCTTCGTCGTCACCGCCGCCTGGCGGTAGGTGGCGGAGGTCACGATGAGCGTGAAGAGCCGCTTCACATCCCAGCCGGATTCGCGGAACTCGACCGCCAGCCAATCCAGCAGTTCGGGGTGCGTGGGCGGGGCGCCCATGATGCCGAAATCCTCCGCAGACTTCACGATGCCGACCCCGAACAGCTCCTGCCAGAAGCGGTTCACCGTGACGCGCGCGGGGAGCGGGTTCTCCGGCGAATTGAGCCAGTCCGCCAGCCCGAGCCGGTTGCGCGGGGCGTCCTTGGGCAGCGGGTTCAGCATGGCAAACGTGTCGGCCTGCACCTCGTCGCGCTTCTTGTCGTATTGGCCGCGCGCGAGGATGAAGGCGGCGGGCGTGGAATCCATTTTCTCGCGCTGCACGTGGGTGACGGGGTTGCGGTCGCGGATGGCGTCGCGCTCCTGCTCCAACGCGGCCAGCACCCGGGTCCGCTCGATGAACTGGGCATCGCGGGTGTGGAGCCAGTAGTCCAGCAACGCCTCCCTGTCCTTGGCGCTGCGCTTCTCGGGCGCGAGGGCCAGCACGGGGCGGAGCGGGCCGGCCTTCATCAGGCGGCTGATTTCCGCGGCATCGAGCTTCCGCGCGAAGACCCGCACGTCCTGCACCTGGCCGCCCTCAAATGCCTGTCCCTGGCTGCGCTGGCCCACGCGCAACGGCACGGCCGTGCGGATGCTGCCGGTGAGCGTGTTGTTGTCCACCTTCACCTTGGCCTCCACGCCGTCCACGAACAGCTTCACGCCCGCGCCCTTGCCCGAGCCGTCGTAGGTGGCGAAGACGTGCTGCCACTTGCCGGCTTTAACCTGCTTGCCGGTGGTCGAGACGCGGAGGGCGGTCTTGGGCCACTCGTTGACGATGTGAACGACAAACTCCGCGTCCGACTGGAACAGGTCCCAACCCCGGAAGGCCTGCTCCGTGGCGATGCGTCCCAAGATGCTGGCCTGCACGCCGCTGCCGACCTTGGGCGGGTTCACCCAGGCCCCGAAGCTGAAGGCGTTCGTGCGTTCGAAGTCGCCGAAGTCACCGAGCTTGAAGTGCGCTTCCTTCGTGATGACCGGGGCCGGCCCCAGCCTTCCGCCGGGCTTCCACGTCAACGGGCCGGTCGCGCTGATGTCTGTTGGCGCGGTAGCCGTGATGGTCACATTCGTGCCTTTGCCCTCCGTGAGGGGCGCGCTGACCACCAACTGGGGAAGGTTCAAGTCTTGGTCCAGCTCGGCGGCAGAAGCCTTCGCCGCCCACGCGTCATGCGCGGGCTTCGCGGCCTGCCGGCGTTCGTCCGCGCTCTTTTTCGCAGCAGCCATCTCCTCCGGCAGGGCATCCCAGCGCCGCTCGTCCGCCGCTGTGATGGGCACGGTGATGCTCGGTTCGGAGTCCTTACGGTTCCCGTCCAGGCCGCGTTGCGTCGTGTTCCGGAAGAACGCGGCCATGGCGTAAAAGTCCTTCATGGTCACGGGGTCAAACTTGTGGTCGTGGCACTGCGCGCAGTTCGCCGTGAGACCCAGCCAGACCCAGGCCGTGGTGGTGACGCGGTCGGCGGCGTAGTTGGCCAGGTTTTCCTCCTCGATGGTGCCGCCTTCGTTGGTGGTGATGTTGCAGCGGTGGAAACCCGTGGCGATGAGCTGCTCGCGGGTCGGGTTCGCCAGCAGGTCGCCGGCGAGCTGCTCCCGGGTGAAGCGGTCGTAAGGCAGATTGCGGTTGAAGGCGTTGATGACCCAGTCGCGGTAAGGCCACATCTCGCGGTAGTTGTCGAAGTGCAGCCCGTGCGTGTCCGCGTAACGCGCGGCATCCAGCCAATAGCGGCCCCGGTGCTCGCCCCAGTGCGGCGAAGCCAGCAGCCGGGCGACGTAGCCCTCGTAGGCGCGGGGCGATTTGTCAGCCACAAACGCCTCGACTTCCTCGGGCGTGGGCGGCAGGCCGGTGAGGTCGAGCGACAACCGGCGCGCAAGCGTGCGCCGGTCCGCCTCGGGCGCGGGCTTCAGACCCTTGCGCTCCAGGGCCGCGAGCACGAACGCATCAATCGGGTTGCGCACCCAGGACTTGCCCTTCACCGCCGGCAACGCCGCGCGCCGGGGCGGGATGAACGCCCAGTGGCCCTGATATTCCGCGCCTTCCGCCACCCACTGCCGGAAGAGTTCCTTTTGTTTCGCGGTAAGCACCTTGTGCGAGTTGCTAGGCGGCATGAGGTCGTCAGCGTCGCTGGTGAAGAGGCGCGCGACGGCCTCGGATTCCTCGGGCTTGCCGGGGACGATGGCGCGCTTGCCGGACGTGCCAGCCTTGAGCGCCTCCTCGCGCACATCGAGCCGCAGGCCGCCCTTGCGCTTGTTCGCGTCGAAACCATGGCAGGCGAAACAGGTGTCGGCCATGACGGGCTTGATGTCGCGGATGAAATCAACGCGGGCAACCGCTTTGGGCGCGGGGGCCGCGGGGGCCGCGCAGGTGAAACCGATGGCCGCGACGCCGGCGGTCCATCCGGCCTGAAGGGCAAGCAGGCGTTTGAACATGGTGCGAGGTTGACGCGCCGGGCTGCCGGCGTGCTGCCGGATTTTGGCGGATTCAAACCACCCGTTGAACGCCCGGCCCGCACCAGCCAGACGATGGCTTGTAACCCCCGCCCCCGCCGGCCAGTCCTTGCTGGCGAAAGTAAATCACTTTGGCCCCATGAAACATCTCTCCCCGCTGCTCCTTCTGGCCGGCTTCCTCGCGCTGTCCGCCCGCGCGGACGTGAAGCTTCCCGCCATCTTCGGCGACCACATGGTGCTCCAGCGCGACACCGCTGTGCCGGTCTGGGGCACTGCCGCGCCGGGTGAGGAAATCACCGTCACCATCGCTGGCCAGACCGCCAGCACGAAGGCCGGCGCGGACGGCAAGTGGTCCGTGAGGCTCACGCAGCTCGCCGCCGCCGGCCCGCACACCCTCACGGTGAAAGGGAAGAACACCGTGACGTTTTCCGACGTGCTCGTCGGCGAGGTCTGGCTCGGCTCGGGCCAGTCCAACATGGCCATGACCGTCAACCGGGCGAAGGACTTCGAGGCCGAGCAGGCAGCGGCAAAGTTCCCGCAAATCCGCATGTTCACCGAGGCTTCCGGCGCGGCGAGCTCCCCGCAATCCGAGGGCAAGGGCTCGTGGGTCGTGTGTGCGCCGGACACGGTCGCGCGCTTCTCGGCCACGGCGTATTTCTTCGGGCGCGAGATCCATAAATCGCTCGGCGTGCCCGTCGGCCTAATCAATTCCTCCGTCGGTGGCACGCCCATCGAGTCGTGGATCGCGCCCGCGGCGCAAAAGGCTTCGCCGGCACTGAAGGGGTTTTTCGCCGCGCAGGAACAGGCCGCGAAGCAGCTCGACCCGGTGAAGGCAAAAGCGAAGTTCGAGCAAGATGACGCGAAGTGGCGCGAGGCCGCGAAAAAGGCCAAGGCCGAAGGCAAGCCCGCGCCGAAGCGCCCGCAAGACCCCGTCGCGCTCGCCGAGCGCAAGGGCAATGTGGGCGGCCTCTTCAACGGCAAGATCGCTCCGCTCGTCCCGTATGCCATCCGCGGCGCGCTCTGGTATCAGGGCGAAGCGAATTCCACGCCGGAGAAGGCACCCTTCTACCACGCGCAGCTTTCATTGCTCGTGAGCGACTGGCGGAAACTGTGGGGCTACGACTTCCCGTTCGCGTGGGTGCAGCTTCCGAATTTCGGCGGCCCCGGCCGCGACTGGCCCGCCGTGCGCGAGGCCATGCTCAAGACACTCGCATTGCCGCAGACCGGCATGGCCATCACCATCGACATCGGCGAGGAGAAGGACATCCACCCGAAGAACAAGCAGGATGTCGGCCGTCGGCTCGCCGCGTGGGCGCTCGGCGCGGTCTATGGACAGAAGAATGCCACGAGCGGTCCGCTGCCCGCCGGCCACCAAGTGCGTGGCAGTGAGATTGTCCTGAGCTTCAAGCATACCGATGGCGGCCTGATCGCGAAGGGCGGCGAGTTGAAAGGCTTCGTCATCGCCGGCGCGGACAAGCAGTGGAAGCCCGCGTCCGCGCGCATCGAAGGCGAAAAGGTCATCGTCTCAAACGCCGACGTGAAGCAACCCGTCGCCGCGCGCTATGCCTGGGAGAACTGGCCAACCTGCAACCTCTTCAACGGTGCTGGCCTGCCCGCGTCGCCCTTCCGCACGGATGACTGGAAGTAACCTTGCCGGGGCAGTGGCTACTTCGTCCGCACGTGGACGGTCTGAGTCGGGTAGGCGAACTCCAGCCCTTCCGCCGCGAAACGCCGCTTGATCTCCAGGTTCAGCTCCTGCATCCCCGCGAGGTAGGCCTTGAAGTCCGTGCCACCCCACCAGTGCACGACGTAGATGTTCAGCGCGGAGGCGTCGAAGCGGTTGAAGCCAATCCAAACGTCCGCGGTCATCGGGTTCGCGCGGTAGATTTCTTCCAGCAGGGCGGACGCGCGCTTCAGTTTCTCCGGCGGCGTGTCATAGGTCAGCCCTAGGTTCATCTCCGTCTTGATGCTGGGGCGGGCGGTGACGTTGGTGATGGCGGCGTTGCCCATCGTCTTGTTCGGGATGGTCACCAGATGGCCGTCCAGGTTGCGCACCCGCGTGCTGCGCAGGCCGATGCCTTCCACCGTCCCGTCCACCGTGTTGTCGAGCCGGATGCGGTCGCCGACGCGGAACGGTTTGTCGGCGAAGATGGCGACGGCGCCGAAGAGGTTGGCCAGCGTGTCCTGTGCCGCCAAGCCGATGGCCAGACCGCCGATGGAGAGCGAGGCCAGCGCGGCCGTGACGTTGACCCCGAGGTTTTGCATCGTGACCAGCGCGGCCACGACGAGGAGGAACGCCTTGAGGCCCTTGCGGATGACGATGAAGAGCTGGTCATTGAGCGCCTTTTCGCCATCCGCCCCCCGCAGCCGCCAGAAGTCCACCAGCACATCCGTCACTTTGAGCACGGTGTAGGTGAGGGAGGCCGCCAGCACGAGGATGAACAGCTTGTGCAGCCAGACCTCCACCCGCTCGGGCCAGTGGAAGATGCTCAGGCCGATGTGCAGGAACAGGACGAAGGCCAGCACCTTCACCGGGCCGTTGAGCAGCTCCAGAAGCTGGTCGTCGAGGCTGGTTTTGGTCTTGATGGTGAACTGGCGCAGCCATACGCGCGTGAGCCAGTCGAGGAACTTCGCCACGTAAAACGCCAGCAGGATGTAGATGAGCGAGGCGAGGTATTGCCACAGCGGGTTGCCCAGCCATGTCCCCCGCAACGGTTCAAACCGGTCCAGACCGAAGGTCAGCAGGTCGCGCCGCTCGGCGGTGAACTGGGTGAGCAGGTTCGCGGCAGGCGTGGGGCGCACGGGGGCGTTGGTGACGGCGACGCTGGTGTTCGTGTTGGTCTGTGCCCCGAGCCAGTGCGGCAGGGTGAGGAAAAGCACGATCCACAGGGCTGCTGACATGCCGAGGAACTTCCACTTCGAAATCATGCGCTGAGTGTGCGGAAGCGAAGGGCTGTGCCGCAAGTGCTGCTTGGCACCTGGCTTGCCACTTCGGCCAAGGCCAGGTATCGGGCTGCTCTGGAACTGCTTGAATCCCATTGCCTCCCGGTGGCGTCTGCTTAACGTGTCGCCGTTTCCGGCTGGGTCGTTTCGTGCCCGGGCGTGACGTGTTCAAATCATGAACCTCAAAACCTTCCTCGCGTTGGCGGTTGCCGCCTTCGCCCTGTTCAACTCCTCCGCCCGTGCCGATCTCGCCAAAGCCGGCGACAAACTGCTCCAGCAGGAGCTTCGGCAGGAGCAAATCAAGGCCACCACCAGCCGCGTCGGCACCCAGCTCGGCGCGGTCATCGAGGAATACGAGCGCAACGGCCTCGAAGGCGACGATGTCGTCGTGCTCAAGGCCATTCGCGGCGTGCTCGACAAGTTGAGCGACAAGGAAATCGCCCGCGTGGTCACGCTCCTCCAGCAGTCGCGCACGGCCCCGGATGCCGATGCCGGCCGGCGCAACGCGCTCGACGCCTTCGCCGGGCAAAAGACGGTGACCGTCCAGCTCCGCGCCTTGCTGCTCGAATACCAGCGCCAGCAGGCCTTGCAGGAGATCGCCGCGCGCTTCAACGCACTGGCCCGCCGACAGGGGGACAACCTCAAGGAAGCCGTCGGCCTTGCCACCTTGACGAAGGGTCGTGACGCCCGCCGCAGCGAAACGGCGCACATGGTCGCGCTCCAGTTGCAGGAGACCGAGCAGAGCACCATCGGCGACGAGGCAAAGATTGTTCTCGCGAAGCTGGCCAAGGTCGTTGCCTCGATGGACGGTGCCGCTGCCGAGCGCCCCCAGACGGCGTTGAAGAAGGCGGAAGATTCCCGGCTCGCGGCGATGCTCGATTCCGCGACGGGTGACTTGAAGTCCGCTAACCTGCTCTCCGCCGCCGGCAACGAGAAGCGCGCCCGCGACGTGATGGCCGACCTCGCCAAACTCCTCCTCCCAGCGCGCGACAACCTCGAAGTCATGAAGCAGGCGTTGCGCGACCTGGAGAAGACCATTCCCGAGCAGAAGGCCACCATCGAGGAAACCAAGCAGGCCACGAAGAACAAGGACGACGTCGTCGAGGCCGAGAAGAAGCAGGCCGAGGTCGTGGACAAGACCGATTCCATCCGCGAAGACGTGGAGAAGGCCGCGCCCAAGGCCGCCGAGGAACTCAAGGCCGCCGTTGAGAAACAGCAGGAAGCCCGCGCGCAGTTGCAGGACCAGAACAACCGCCGCACGCAGCCCAAGGATTCCCCCGCCGTCGAGAAGCAGGAGCAGGCGCTCAACAAAATGCAGGACGCGAAGAAGACGCTCGAACAGCTCATCGCCAAGGCCGAGGCCGCCCAGCAAAAGCCCAAGGACAAGCTCGCCGACCTGAAGGAACTCAAGAAAAAGGTCGAGGAGCTCGCCGCCAAGCAGGATCAGGTTAAGGAAACCGCTGCGCAGGCTGAGAAAGCCGCCGCCGCCGAGAAGAAGCCGGAGAAGCTCGCCGAGCAGGCCGCGAAACAGGAGTCCGTGAAGGCCGAGACGCAGCAGACCCAGCAGGACGCCGCCGCGAATGCGCCCGATGCCGCCAAGACGCTCGGCGAGGCCGTCCGCCAGCAGGAGAAATCCCAGCAGGCGCTCGAACAGAAAGCCAACGCGCCCCAAGCCCAGCAGGCCGCAAAGGACGCGCTGGAGAAGGCCGGCGAGCAAATCGCCGCGCAAATCGCCAAGCTCGAAAAGGCGAAGGAGGATTTGGCCAAGCTCGACAAGCTCGGCAAGGAAATCGGCAAGCTCATGCAGGAGCAGCAGAAGGTCGCGATGGATACCGCCAAGGCCGCCGAGAAGCCCGAGAACAACGCCGGCAAGCAAACCGCCAAGGATCAGGGCGACCTCGCGAAGCAGACCGACGCCACCAAGGCCGAGGCCGCCGAAGTTGCGCCTGAAGCCGCGAGCAACCTGAACGCCGCGAAGGAG
>JACCDO011719754.1_pt1 | contig 14510 bp, 16 predicted proteins | sample 7446101 | NCBI WGS metagenome assembly JACCDO01 (sample SAMN15323440, study PRJNA562643) | freshwater metagenome | isolation source: river surface water | place: USA:Blue River Watershed | collected 2017-08-16
AAACTATTTAACAGTGGACTATTCTAGACTTGTACCATTGTTGGTCGAGGCCATCAAAGAACAACAGGCTCAGATTGAAGAACTGGAATCTCGCCTAAATACTATAGATAAAAACTAAGAGGTCCAAATTAGGAGAAAATAATGGCACTCACTTATACATGGATTGTTACTTCATTGAAGGTGCAAAACGTTTCCGAAGAAAAACAGAACGCAATAGTGCAAACATATTGGAAAAAAATTGGTACCGATGAAAACAATAATGAAGGTGTCTTTAATGGTGCCACACCATTTACAGTTGATCCTTCAGACGATTCTGGTCCATTTGTACCATTTGAAGATTTAACTGAAGAAGATGTTTTGAACTGGATTAAAGCTGTTGTCGTTGGCAAATACGAAGAACATGTGAACGAAGCCATCCAAAAAGAAATAGACAGAAAGATTAATCCTATTGTGGAAAGACCTGTGCCTTGGCCTGTACCTTTCGCCAATACTTCACCTTCAGCACCAGTATAAATACTTTTTTTATTAATGAACATTTTATAAGGACAATGACATGGAACAACAAACACAAGAAAGAATTGTTAAGTTGGAAGTCACAGTGAATGAATTGAATGCTATACTTATGGGATTAACAAAGGTTGAACTAGGCCTAGCAATCAGTGCTTGGGCTAAAATCAACCAACAAGCCGAACAACAATTAGGTAAACAAAATAATAATCTTTCTGGCCCATTAGCTAACAAAGTGCTTCAGTAATTAACTTTAGTTACTGGGCATCTAATTGCCTATTATAAAGAGAAAATAATGCCATCAGTAACCAATAGACAAACTTTTAAAGATTATTGCCTGCGCCGTTTGGGCTTTCCTACCATTGACATTAACGTTGATGATGACCAGGTAGAAGATCGTATTGATGATGCTCTACAATACTGGCAAGACTACCATTTCGATGCACTCCAAAAGCTATATTACGTAAAAGTTTTGGATTCTACAGATATGACAAATCGTTATATCAACCTGGACCCATCGGTAACAGTCGATTCACAGAACAACCATGTCAATATTATTGGTGTCACACGTGTATTTCCAATCACAGATGCCATTTCTTCGGCCAACATGTTTGACCTACGCTACCAATTGCGTCTAAATGAATTATATGACTTCACTTCTGCATCCTATATCAACTATACGTTGACAATGCAACACTTGCGTTCATTGGAAATCATGTTCACAGGTGAAGTTCCTATTCGTTTCCAACGTCATATGCACAGACTGTTTATTGATTGGAACTGGGGTTCAACTGTACAAGCAGGTAACGTGGTTATTGCCGAATGCTATGCTACGATCAAACCTGAAGATTACATTTCGGTATGGAATGACCGCTGGCTCAAAGAATATGCGACTGCACTAATCAAGAGAAATTGGGGTACCAACCTTAAAAAGTTTGGTGGTGTTCAGCTTCCAGGTGGTGTTGTACTAAATGGTCAACAAATATTTGACGAAGCGGCTCAAGAAATCAAAGACCTAGAACTTGAAATGTCCACCTCTTATGAGCTACCAGTTGAGTGGTATTTGAACTAATGGCAACAAATCTTTATTTCAATAATTACAATGATACTCCTGAGCAAAGGCTCATGGAGGATCTAATGATTGAAACCATTAAGATTAATGGCGTGGACTGTTATTACATCCCAAACATCAATGAATCGGCCAGAGATTTGATTTACGGTGAAGACCCACTAAAGAAGTTTACTGCCGCATATCCATTGGAGATGTATATCACTAACGTAGATGGTTACGAAGGTGAACGTGAGTTCTTCTCCAAATTTGGCCTAGAGATTCGCAATAATATGTCTGTGATTATATCCAAGCGTTCATTTGCTCGTTGGGTACCACAAAACAGATACGTCAGACCAAGAGAAGGTGATTTGATTTATGTTCCATTTCTATCACAGACTGGTGAAATGTATGAAATCAAATATGTAAATTACTCTGAGGCATTTTATGTTTTGGGTAACAAGTATCCTTTTTTCTACAAATTGGAACTTGAGAAATTCAAATACTCACAAGAAACAATTGATGTGGGTATTCCAGATGTTGATAATGTGGTCGTACAAGATGCATACAATGTTACACTAATGATGACAGCAAACACTTCTTCAAATAACTTTGTTGTTGGTGAATATGTTTCTGCTAACACATCTGGTGTATCTGGCACAGTTACATATTGGGATCGTCCAACTGGTACATTGAAGATCACCGACCTACTTGGAACATTTGCAAACAATCAGTTGCTAACAGGCAATACAAGTAAAGCAAGATTTGTTGTTTCAAATGCAGTTGATCCATTGACTGATCCACAAGAGCGTGAGATGTATGATAACTTCGTGATCCAAACAGAAGCAGACAATTACGTTGACTTATCAGAAAATAACCCATTTGGATTGCCTTCATGAGTTACGCATACCATAGAATAATCCGAAAGGTTGTTATAGCTTTCGGTAACATCTTCAATAACATTTCAATTGCACGTTACGATTCGGCCGGTGTAGAACAGGAACATTTTCTTGTTCCCATCGTGTATGGTGGCAAAGAGAAATATGTATCTCGTTTAGAAGGTGATCCAGACCTCGACAAGAAGGTACAAGTTACACTACCAATTATGTCGTTTGAAATGACAGACATGAGTTATGATGCATCACGAAAACTAAACACCAACCAAAGATTAACACATCCTGGTGGAGCACAAGATAAAACTTTAGCCGTTTACAATCCAGTCCCATTCAACTTTGATTTTGATTTACACGCATACGTCCGTAACATTGAAGATGGTGCTCAGTTGATGGAAAAGATTCTACCATTCTTTACACCCGATTATACAGTTTCTGTTAATTTGGTTCCTGAAATGGGAATCGTTAAACAGTTACCATTAATTCTAAATGATGTTTCACATGAAATAGAATATGAAGGTGACTATAACACCAAAGTTAGAACTGTTATATGGACATTGAGATTCACTGTCAAAGGTTATTTGTATGGTGCAGTTTCACAGCCAAAAATAATTCGAGCATCAATCACAAATATGTTGGACGATGTTGATTTACATGCAACAGATATTGCATTAGGAATGACAAATGGATTTGGCAACTATAAAGACGGTGAAACCATTTACCAAGGTTATTCATATGAAACTGCTACGGCCACAGCTACTGTTTCACATTGGTTGCCGGCGGCAAATACATTGACAATTAAAAACTTATCTGGACACTTTGTCACAAGTTCTAATGTTATTGGTTTGAGTACCAATGCAACATGGAATGCAAACAATTATCAGATACATTCATCCAATTTAGTTAATATTACGATAACACCAAATCCATCCGGAGTAATATTACCAAACAATTATACATATACTACCGTCATAACTGAATTTCCAAATACCTAATTATGTCTAATTTTGAAAAAAGTATGTCTGAAATATTTGATGTGGAACCAAAGACTCAACCTATTGCTACAGTGACTCCTACTCCAGTAGCAACAGTAACAGGTACAACTGATGCAAGTAAATTGGATCAAGACCTCGACAAAGATTATGAGGAGTCTCGTAAAACTTTAAAAGAGTTGGTCAGAAAAGGTAACGATGCAATCGACCATCTGATGGCCATTGCCACAGATACAGAACATCCACGTGCATTTGAAGTTGTTGCAACTTTAATTAAGAACACAGCAGAAGCAAATGAAAAATTAATGGTCATGCAGAAGTCAGTTCGTGACATGAAGAATATCAAACAAAAAGATTCTGGTGTCAATGTAGATAAAGCTATTTTTGTAGGCTCAACGGCCGAATTAAACAAGCTGTTAAAGGGTAAAAAAGATGGCGATTCCGAATAAGGACAGTTATCGTGATAACCCGTTACTCAAAAGAGCCGGCGTTGAGGTAAAATATACACAAGAACAACTTGATGAATACATAAAGTGTTCACAAGATCCTGTATATTTTGCCGCAAAGTATATTAAAATCGTCAACGTTGACCAGGGTTTGATGCCATTTCGTATGTGGGATTTCCAAAGAGAAATGATTCGCACATACCATGAAAATAGATTTTCAATCACCAAATGTCCTCGTCAGGTTGGTAAAACTACCACATCAGTTGCATATTTGCTTTGGGTGACATTATTTTCGGACGACCAAAACATTGCTGTTCTGGCCAACAAAGGTTCTTTGGCACGTGACATTCTGGCCAAGTACCAACTTGCTTATGAAAATTTACCAATGTGGTTGCAACAAGGTGTTGTGACATGGAACAAGGGTAACGTTGAACTGGAAAACGGTTCAAAGATTGTGGCAGCATCAACATCAAGCTCTGCTATCCGAGGTGGTGCATTTAACATTGTATTCTTGGACGAATTTGCGTTCGTTCCAAACAACATTGCAAACGAATTCTTTAACTCTGTTTACCCTGTAATCTCATCTGGTAAGACTACCAAAATTATTATTGTATCTACACCAAACGGTATGAATCTATTCTACAAGTTGTGGATGGATGCACTGAACAAACGTAATGGTTACCAGATGTTCGAGATTCATTGGTCAATGGTACCAGGTCGTGACGAAAAGTGGAAAGAAGAAACCATCAAGAACACATCTGAAGAACAGTTCCGTCAGGAATTTGAGTGTGAATTCTTAGGTTCGACCAACACTCTGATTTCTGGCTCTAAATTGGCACAGATGGTGTATGTTGACCCAATCGTCAAACATGAACTGCTGGACATTTATGAGTTACCAGCCAAAGCTGATTCTGATGAAACTAAACTGGATCATATTTACGCTATCACAGTTGACCCATCGGAAGGTAGGAACATGGACGCATCTTCGTTCTCTGTCTTTGATATATCAGCAACACCATATAAACAGGTTGCCAAATACAATTCGTCAGCCATTTCACCAATATTGTTCCCAACTGTCATCTACAACACAGCCAAACTGTACAATGATGCATATGTACTGGTAGAAATTAACAATACGCCACAAATTGCAGATACTTTACACCAAGATTTAGAGTATGAAAATGTGGTCAAGATTGAAACAGGTAACAAGAAAGCACAAGCTATGGGTACAGGCTTTGGCCGAGGCATCCAGCTTGGTCTTAAAATGTCCACACAAGTCAAGAGAATTGGTTGTTCCAACCTTAAGACCTTGATTGAAAGCAATAAATTAATTATCAACGATTTTGATACCATCTCCCAGCTTACAACATTTGTGCAACAACACAATACGTTCAAAGCGGAAGAAGGTGCCAATGACGATATTGTGATGACTTTGGTCATGTTCGCATGGATGACAACCAACCAATACTTCAAGGAAATTGTCAACCACGATTTAAGAAAACAAATGCAACTAGAAATGTTAAACCAGTCAGACGAGGAAGTGCCATCCTTTGGTATCTTTGATGACGGTAAAGACAACAATTACATTGTGGAAGGTGGAGATGTTTGGTTAACCCGAGAGGAAGATGTGAAAACACATGGTTTCCTGATGGGCTGAAAAACATCATTTCATAAATACACCATAGGTTATTGCTGCCAAAAAATAACATTATAACAAGGAGATAAAAATGGCATTTCAGATTTCTCCAGGCGTAAGCGTATCAGAGGTTGACCTAACTACGGTCGTTCCTGCGGTATCTACTACAGCCGGTGGCTATGCTGGTCAATTTCAATGGGGTCCAGCAGGCAAAAGAACACTCATTTCAAACGAAACAGGTCTTGTAAATACTTACGGTAAGCCAGACGGTAACACAGCAACTTCATTCTTTTCTGCGGCTAACTTCTTAGCTTACGGAAACAATCTACAAGTTGTTCGTGCGGCCAATACTGGTTCTTACAATGCAACTGCAAATACAAACAACTTGCTTTATATTGGTAACGAAGATACATATGATGTTTCTTACACAACCGATTCCAGTTCTGTTGCTTTTGTTGCTCGTTATCCAGGCGCTCTTGGTAACTCATTAAAAGTTTCAGTCAATTCTGCTAACACATCATTGAACGCCAGCGCAACTTTTGCAAACTGGCAATATAAGTCTAGCTTCACTGCCGCACCAAACACAAGCTCTTTTGTAGCTTCTTCTGGTGGTGCATATGACCAGATGCACGTTATCGTTATTGACGAAGATGGTTTGTTCAGCAATGGACAAAAAGGTACTGTTCTAGAAACATTCCCATTCTTGTCAAAAGCTCTTGATGCAGTTAACGATGATGGTTCTCCAGCATATTACAGAACAGTTATTTCTAACCAATCTCGTTACATTTATGCACTAGGTCCAACAGACTATGCAAACACATCAGCAACATGGGGTTCAAATGCCGCAGGAACAAGTTTCCAAGGTATCTCCGCAAATGCTACAATTTCTCTTGCTGGTGGTGCAACAAAAGCAGTTACAGACTCAGATATATCTACCGCATGGGATGCACTAGCAAACCCAGATTTAGTGGATGTTTCTCTGTTGATTTCTGGTGACGCATCTACAACAATCCAACAGAAGGTTATTGACACTGCTGTTGCTCGTAAAGATTGTGTGGCATTTGTTTCTCCACCAAACACAGTAATTACATCTGCTACACCAGATAGCGTTGTTTCCACATGGGCTTCTTCAACAATTGGTCGTGCAACTTCTTATGCTGTTGCTGATTCTGGTTGGAAGTATCAATTCGACAAGTACAACAACGTTTATCGTTGGTTACCATTGAATGCTGACATTGCTGGCCTATGTGTTAACACAGACCAAGTTGCAGACCCATGGTATTCACCAGCAGGTGCGACACGTGGAGCAATCCGTAACGTTGTTAAACTAGCATGGAATCCAACACAATCTCAACGTGATACCATCTATTCTATTGGTGTGAACCCAGTTGTTTCAATGCCAGGTATGGGAACAATCCTATACGGTGATAAGACATTCATGACACAACCATCAGCATTCAGCCGTATCAACGTTCGCCGTTTGTTCATCGTTCTAGAAAAAGCAATTTCTCAAGCATCTAAGTTCTCATTGTTTGAATTGAACGATGAGTTCACACGTGCTCAGTTTGTTGCTCTAGTTGAACCATTCCTACGTGACGTTAAAGGTCGCCGTGGTATCTATGACTATCGTGTAGTTTGCGACACAACAAACAATACACAACAAGTCATTGATGCTAACCAATTTGTTGGTGACATTTATATTAAGCCTGCACGTTCAATCAACTACATTCAGTTGAACTTCATTGCTGTTAGAAGCGGTGTCTCCTTCAACGAAATCGTTGGTGCAGTCTAATAAATAATCCAAAATAGGAGAAAAAAATGGCTTTCAATGTAGCTGAATTTAGAGCAAATATGGTTGGGGACGGTGCCCGTCCTAACCTATTCCAAGTCTCTATGTCATTTCCAACATTCACTCCTGACGGTGTAGGTGCCAGTCAGGCAGTAACATTCATGGCAAAAGCGGCACAACTACCTGGTGCAACACTAGGTACTGTTCCACAATATTATTTTGGCCGTGAATTGAAGTTTGTCGGAAATCGTTCATTTGCAGACTGGACAATTACAATCATCAACGATGAAAACTTTAAGGTTCGCCGTGCGTTTGAATCATGGATGAATGGTATCAACTCACACGGTGGTAACATCAGAACAGCGTCTGCCGCTAATCCTGCTGGTTACTCCACAGATGCAGTTGTTAACCAATACAGCAAGTCTGGTGAAATAATTAAAGCATATAAATTTGTTGGTGCATTCCCAGTTGATTTGTCACCTATTGATCTTGATTGGGGTTCAAATGATTCTATCGAAGAATTCACAATGACCCTAGCATATCAGTGGTGGGAAACGGACTCAACTACCTAATATAAGGAGCTTCGGCTCCTTATTGTATTTAATGTTTAATTTGAAATAGGAAAAATATGGCCCTAAATTTATTCGGCTTTCAGATATCTCGTCAAAAGGACGCTCTTGCACAGCAGTCCGAGAAAACGTTTGCGCCACCTTCCAATGAGGACGGTGCATTAACCATTTCCGCTGCCGCATATTATGGTACGTATGTTGACTTAGATGGCACAGCAAAGAACGAAGTAGAATTAATTTCACGTTATCGTGAAATGGCAATGCAACCAGAAATTGAATCTGCCATTGACGATATCGTTAACGAAGCTATCGTACAAGATGATGATGGTAGATCGGTAAGAATTGTTCTAGACAATCTAAAACAACCAAACCCAATCAAAAAAGCAATTGAAGAAGAATTTAAAATTGTTCTACGATTGTTAAACTACCAGAACATGGCTGCGGACACCTTCCGTAGATACTATGTTGATGGTAGATTATTTTACCATGTCATCATTGATGAAAAAGATCCTGGTGCTGGTATCAAAGCACTTCGCTATATTGATCCACGTAAAATTCGCAAAATACGTGAAATCAAGAAAGACAAAGATACTAATACAGCAGTAGATGTTGTTGAAACAGTCAACGAATATTACATCTATAACGATAAAGTTGTATCAGGTTCATCTTCAAACTATGGTCCAGTTGGTGTACGTATTGCCAAAGATGCAATCATCAACGTCAATTCTGGTCTAATGGACTCACGCCGTGCTGTGGTACTTTCTTACCTACACAAAGCAATTAAGCCATTGAACCAATTAAGGATGATTGAAGATGCAACTGTTATCTACCGTATTTCACGTGCTCCTGAGCGCCGCATTTTTTATATTGACGTTGGTAATTTGCCTAAGCTAAAAGCTGAACAGTATCTACGTGACATTATGGTAAAGTACAAGAACAAACTTGTATACGATGCAAGCACTGGCGAAGTCCGTGATGATCGTAAATTCCTTTCCATGATGGAAGACTTCTGGTTACCACGCCGTGAGGGCGGTAAGGGTACAGAAATTACCACATTGCCTGGTGGCCAAAACTTGGGTGAATTGGAAGACGTTAAATATTTCGAAAAGAAACTATACAAGTCACTAAACGTTCCAGTTTCCCGTCTTGATCCAAACTCTACAGGTTTCTCTCTTGGCCGTGTTGGTGAAATCACACGTGACGAAGTTAAGTTCTCTAAGTTTGTGGATCGTATGCGTCAGAAGTTCTCTGAGATTTTTGACCAAGCCATGCGTACACAATGTGTACTAAAAGGTATTTGTACAGCAGACGAATTTGATAGTTTCAAAGAAGATATCTATTACGACTTCTTAAAAGACAATAACTTTGCCGAACTAAAAGAGGCAGAATTAACACGTGAGCGTCTATCACTTCTTGGTTCTGTTGATCCATATGTTGGTCGTTACTATTCAATGGCATGGATCCAACGCAACGTTCTACATTTGACTGATGATGAAATCAAACAGATGGAAAAAGAAATTGATAAAGAAAAAGAAGAAGGTAAGATTCTGAACCCACAAGACTTGGCCGCACAAGCACAACAGGAATTAACTGATCCTGGTGCAGGTGGTGGTGCTGGAGGCGGTGCCGGTGCGGCAGCGCCTGCTCCATTGCCAGCAAGCGATTCTGGTTCAGATGCCGTTTCAACCAGTTCACAAGTTAAAGGTGATCTGAGCTTGAATAATGAGTACACTCCTGCAATGCGTATGTTGTCTAGAGTGTTATAAATATTTTATGGTACAAATGGAGATATAAATGAGTAGAGAAGATATTACAGCCGTTGTAGACAATGCATTAGTAGACAATTCTTCAGAAATGAAAGAAGCACTTTACAATGCAATCAACGATAAGATTTTTGCCGCTATTGAGCAACGTAAGATTGCCGTGGCAGCAAATATGTTAGCACATCACGGTCAACAATTAGAACAACCAGCAGAATGAAACGTCTAAAAGATTTTCTTCATAAAGAGAGCGCAGATTGTGGTCCAGATATGGATCATGATGGATATCTTTCACCTGAAGAACTTCATAAACACTTAGACATTCAGAACCGTGGTAAGGTAGATATTGGTGACTATGCGGCACATATTATGTTCCATGCTCGTCACCCAGAATATCTATCTAATGCAGTTGAAAACTTCAATGATGTTCAACGTAGACATGCTAATGGTGAAATTGTAAATCCTGATGATGCAGTATTCCACAAATTAAAAGGTGGTAAAACATTGGTTGCAACATCAGAACCAATGACAGAAGGTAAGACAGGTCAATCACGTGACATGGATCCTCCTGCAATTTTGATTATGCGTAGAAAATCTGTACGTCAGTTTCCAAATGGACAACGTGTGGCTCTTTATTACGTAGATAAGATTAACAAATATGTTACCGTTCCATATGAAGATATGCAATGGGGTGCAACATTTGAAGAAACGTTAATCAATCAATTGGCATACTCTGCCGAACATAAAGACAAAGTGGTAGTTGAGCACTTTGATGGTACGACTACTGAAGTAACTCCAGAAATGGCGCAGAACATTATTGCGCTTTACAAAAAAATTAATGAGGCTAATAGAGCAAAGATGTTAGACATGCTTGAGGCCAGCGCAAAACACTTTCAAACTATTGCTAAGTTTTCTAAGGAATAAAAATGGCAGCACCAGTAACATCTATTCAAATTTTAAAAGATACCACACAACACGCAGTTATTAAAATAACTGGTCTTTTTGATGGTACATCCCAAGAAGCTAATACATCACGTATTGTTGCAAACGGACTATACGGTGCAATGGCAACTAACGGATACCCAGTAGCTAACGTATATGGTGGTTCAGCAAATACACCACTTTCATATTATGGACTAACTGTTTTCCGTGCATGGGGTGTCAATTCATCTATCAACGGTTCTGTTGAACTTGCATGGCAAGGTGATACTCCAAAAACAATCATGTATGTGTCTGGTTCCACCGACTATGATGGCTATGCTAACTGGTTAACTATTCCAAACAATGCCGCAGGAACAGCAAATTGCCGTGGTGACATTTCCGTAACAACACGTGGTATGTCTGCTAATGATGCATACACTATCATTCTAGAATTGCGTAAAGATAACACAATGTACCAGCGTGGTCAGTTCAATGATCCAGCCGCATTCAACTATGGTGCATACGGCCGAACAACATAATATGACACTTGTTGAAGCAATACTCTCTGGTGATCTGGTATCGGCTAGAGAGTTGCTTACAATTAGAATTAATGAATTAATTGAGGAAAAACTAGAACATCGCAAGTTAAGATTAGCTGCCGAAGAATATGATTCAGATATGTTACCAGAAGGTAACGTAATGAAAATGGGTAGAACAAAACTAATTCGTGTGAGAGTACGTAAAGGTAAAGTACAAAGACGAAAGAAATTTTCTACTGTAAAAGGTTATACAATTCGTGGCGGTAGAGTTGTTAGGATGAGCCCCAGCGAACGGATTAACCGTAAACGTGGTGCTCGTAGGGCTAAGGTTAAACTAAGAGCAAAGAGAAATGTAATACTAAGAAAAAGAAATATTTCTCTCAGAAAAAGAAGGGCAATGGGATTAAGATGAAACTAATCAAAGAAATTACAGAAACGGTAAATTATATTACCGAAGATGCAAACGGACAAAAAGTTCTTCATATTGAAGGACCATTTCTTGTTGCCGAGAAAAAGAATAAGAACGGCCGTATCTATGAGTTCAACACTCTAAGAAAAGAAGTACACCGTTATACAGAAGATTATATCAATAAGAACCGTGCTTTTGGTGAATTGGGTCATCCTGATACGCCAACAATCAATCTAGAACGTACAGCCATTCTCATCAAATCATTAAGTGAAGATGGTAACCAATGGATTGGTAAAGCAAGAATTCTTGATACGCCAATGGGTAACATTGCAAGAAACCTTATCGAAGGTGGAGCACAACTAGGTGTTTCTTCCCGTGGTATGGGTTCTTTAAAAATGGTCAACGGTGTCAATGTTGTTCAACCCGATTTTTATCTAGCCACAGCGGCTGATATTGTAGCAGATCCTTCCGCACCTGGTGCTTTTGTACAAGGTATTATGGAAGGCAAAGAATGGATGTTAGTCGATGGCAAATGGACTGAAGTTCAATATGAAGAAGCAAGACAACAAATTCGTCAAGCAACTCGTAAAGAAATAGAAGCAGTCAGTTTGCAAATTTTCGAAAACTTCATTAAAAAACTTTAATATTATAAATACCAACATACCAAACCAAGGAGACTTTTAAAATGGTTAAAAAGTTCAATCTGTCTGAAGCTGCCGCTGACATTCTAAACAAGAGCGTTGCAGCCGGACGTTCAAGAAGCGATATGGCTTCTCAACGCCTTCCAGTTTCTGTTGTTGCAGGACAAAAAGAAGTTGGTGACATTGGTACAGAAGTTACCAAAACAACCGATGGAAAACCAGATGCAACAAAAGGTGTACCAACAGCTACACCTCCAGGTGCTACACCAGCACATGGTTCTGAACCAATGAAAAAATTGGCTCACCAACCAGGTGAAGATAATGCTGCCGACCAAGGTGATCCAGAAGGTAAGCCAGGCAAGCAAATGATGCAAAAGAATAAGAACGGCGTTGGCATCCAGTCATACGGCGGCCAAAAAAATGAAGAAATTGAATCTGAAGAAGAAGTAATGTCTGAAGAAAAAGAAGGACATGAAGATGAAGCAGAGGACAAAAAGATGGTTAAAAAGATGGTTAAAAAAGATGCATTGAAAGAAGATATTGATGCATTACTACAAGGCGAAGAATTGTCTGAAGAATTCGTTGCAAAAGCAACAACAATTTTCGAAGCTGCCGTTCTAACACGTGTTCAAGAAATTGCAGAAGAAGTAGAAACACAATTGCAAGAACAATTCGACCAAGCTCTTGAAGAAGTCAAAGAAGATTTCGCTAACAAGATTGATGACTACCTAAATTACATGGTAGAAGAATGGATGGAAGAAAACGAATTGGCAATTGATACTGGCCTACGTTCCGAAATCGTTGAAGATTTCATGAAGGGTCTACACAATCTATTCGCTGAACACTACATCGACATTCCAGAAGAAAAAGTTGATGTTGTTGAAGAACTTGCCGCTAAAGTGGAACAACTACAAGACGAGTTGAACGAACAAATCGACAAAGCTAAAGAGTATAAAAAAGAACTCAAAGAGCAGTTAAAGATTCAGGCCGTGCAAACAGCTTGCGAAGGCCTAACGCAAACCCAAGCAGAAAAACTAAAGGCACTCGCAGAGAATGTCTCGTTTACTTCTGAACAGGAATTTGCACAAAAACTAGAACAACTAAAAGAAGCATATGCTCCAACTTCACAAGTTAAGCCTGCTGAAAAATCTGTTCTAGAAGAAGGCGTTGATATCGAGGAACAAAAGCCAACCAAGGTTTCCCATGATCCATTGATTGACGCTGTTGCTAAATCCATTTCAAAATCTGTGGTTAAATAAATATACCACTTAACCACTCATACTAACAACAAGGAGTAACTTAGATGTTTCTATCTGAAGAACTAAAACAAAAGTGGCAACCAATTCTGGAACACCCAGAACTAGAAGCTATTAAAGATCCATACAAGAAGGCTGTTACAGCTATGGTTCTAGAGAACCAAGCTCAAGCAATGGCTTCTGACCGTGCTCAAATGGGCATCCTGAACGAAACAGCATCTGCGCCTGGTCCTTCCATGGCTACAGGTTCTGGCGTTCAGAACTTCGACCCAATCTTGATTTCATTGGTTCGCCGTGCTCTTCCAAACTTGATTGCTTATGACGTTGCTGGCGTTCAGCCAATGACAGGCCCAACAGGCTTGATCTTCGCAATGCGTGCCAAGTATGGTCAAGACAACACAGCATCAGGCGTTGAAGCATTCTTCAACGAAGCTAATACACAGTTCTCTGGTATCGGCTCTGACACCAACCGTTTCGGTTTCGCTAACAACACCACTGGTGACACAATCACCAACCCAGTTGGCAACGGCTTCACAACAGCTAACACATTCACAACCGGTATCGGTATGTCTACAGCTAAGGCTGAATACCTAGGTTCTGATTCCAACACAGCTTTCGGTCAAATGGCTTTCTCTATCGAGAAGGTTACTGTTACCGCTCAAAGCCGTGCATTGAAGGCTGAGTACTCACTAGAACTAGCACAAGACTTGAAAGCAATCCATGGTCTTGACGCTGAAACAGAATTGTCAAACATTCTGTCTACAGAAATTCTAGCTGAAATCAACCGTGAAGTTATCCGTACAATTTACACTGTTGCTAAGAACGGTGCTCAGTATGGTACAACAACTGCTGGTACATTCGACCTTGACACCGACTCTAACGGTCGTTGGTCTGTTGAACGTTTCAAAGGTTTGATTTTCCAAATCGAACGTGATGCTAACGTCATCGCCAAAGAAACTCGTAGAGGCAAAGGTAACGTTCTGATCGTTTCTTCAGACGTTGCATCCGCTATGGCTATGGCAGGTGTTCTACAGTACACACCAGCTTTGTCTGCTGACCTACAAGTTGACGATACAGGCAATACCTTCGCAGGTCTATTGCATG
>JACCDO011390738.1_pt1 | contig 14507 bp, 11 predicted proteins | sample 7446101 | NCBI WGS metagenome assembly JACCDO01 (sample SAMN15323440, study PRJNA562643) | freshwater metagenome | isolation source: river surface water | place: USA:Blue River Watershed | collected 2017-08-16
AAGAATTAAAATCAGATTTATCTGAAACTTTGAATCAAATAAAAAATACTTTTGATCATTTACTTCAATATTGATCAATAAAATCCTGAGGAACTGCAAATTTAAAAATTGGAGTTTCTATTTTAAAGGTTTCGTTATCATCTCCGAGCATGACAAAATAACCCCACATCTCACCAGTTAAAGTTGGAAGCGGACAAAAACTAGAGTATTCAAAAGCTTGACCGGGCCTAAAATGAGGAGTCTGACCGATCACCCCAGGACCTTCTACTTCTCGCATTTTTCCTGAGCCATCTTTTATGAACCATTTTCTAGATAAAAGCTGAGCAGAAGTTAATCCAATATTTGTGATAAGAATTGTGTAAGAAAATAAATAGTGAAACTGTATCGGATTTGACTGATCAAAATCAAAATCAGTTCTAACTTCAATCTTAAAATTATTACTGTTTGAAATAAATGGGTATGTCATGGCCCAATCTTAATAGGACGAAATTCTAATGCCAAGGAATTTATACACCATCTCTCTCCGGTAGGAGGTGGACCATCCTCAAAAACATGCCCTAGATGAGAATCACAACTTGAGCATCTAACTTCTGTTCTGAGCATTCCATGAGAAGTATCCCTGAGAAGTTTTACATTTGAAGAATTAAAAACTTCCCAAAAACTAGGCCAACCAGAACCTGAATCAAATTTAGAATTTGAATCAAAAAGTGGCTTACCGCAGGCCACACAATGATAAGTTCCTTCTTCCCAAAAATCATAATATTTTCCAGAGTAAGGATGTTCAGTTCCCCCTAGTCGACAAATATTATACTGTTCTTTTGAAAGTTTATTTTTCCAATCATCTTGCTTCATACTGAGATTATACTTAGTATAACTTTAAACAACAAAGGCATTTTCTTTGAACTCAATACAAGTTTATTCTCTGGCGATTGGGGCCAATCTCGCATTTTCAACGGCAAGCATGGTTTTTGCTATTTTTGCGAAGAGATTTTCTTCTATGTGGATTAATCAATTCAAAGTAGTTATTGCCTTGATTGCTTTTTTTATTGGAATGATTCTATCTGGCAATATAGCTTCCCTTACTTTTGGCTCTACAAGCTTTCTTCTTCTAAGTGGTTTATCCGGACTTTGTATTGGTGATATTTTTCTTTTCAAAGCTTATACAACCTTAGGAGCAGGTCGATCTCTCATTCTTTTTAGTTTTCAACCTCTTCTTCTTGGTCTTTATGGCTATTTATTTTTAGGACAAATTTTCACTCTTAATCAAACTCTATCCGTCATTGCCATGATCATTTGTATTTTTATCTTTATGTTTGAAAGAAATAAACTTACAGGAGCATGGGATTTAAAAAGTTTTTCATGGGCGTTTATAGGAATCTGCTTTGATGCCGTTGGAGTCATGCTTACAAGAACTAGTTATGAATTAAATCCTGATCTGCAAACCTTTCAGGTAAATTTGATAAGAGCTTTGGGAGCGATGGTCGGTTTTATACTTATTAACCCTAAAAGCTATCCCGTTATATTCAAAGACGTTATCTCTTTAAGCAGAAAAGATTTAATGATTCTTTTTACTGCTACGTTTTGCGGATGTTTTCTCTCTCTGACTCTTTATCTTGCAGCTCTTAAACATGCTCATATAGGAACATTAACTGCCATTTCCATAACAGGCCCTGTATGGGTTTCAATGCTTGAGTGCCTCTATCACAGAAAACTCCCTAACCCATATTTATTGACTGCCTTTAGTTTCTTTTTAGTAGGTTTTTATTTAATGATTTCTTAATTTTATAAGTATAAACTTCTTGACTGTAACTAAATAAATAATACACTACAGGCTTACTTTTAGAAAGGAAGCCAATGTCGATTCATCAACATCTCAATGATCGTGTTTTAATACTTGATGGTGCCATGGGGACCATGATTCAAAAATACAATTTAAATGAAGAAGATTATCGAGGAGAAAGATTTAAAGATTGGAAATCTCCTCTTAAGGGAAATAATGATCTTCTTGTTTTAACAAGGCCTGAAATCATCACTGAGATTCATAAAAAATATCTTGAGGCCGGTGCTGATATCATCGAAACAAATACTTTCAGTGGTACTAGAGTTTCTATGGGTGATTATCACATGGAGGATTTGGTTCCAGAGCTAAATCTTGAAGCAGCAAAGCTTGCTAAAACTATTGCTGATGAATTTACGAAAAAAAATCCTGCCAAGCCTCGCTTTGTTGCAGGATCGATTGGGCCAACCAACAAAACAGCCTCGCTCTCTCCTGATGTCAATAACCCTGGCTTTAGAGCGATTAATTTTGATGAACTAGTCGACACCTACAGAGAGCAAGTTAAATACCTTGTTCTAGGTGGTGTTGATATTCTTTTAGTAGAAACTGTTTTTGATACATTAAATTGCAAGGCTGCACTTTTTGCAATTCAAGATTACTTTGAAAAAGAAAATAAAACCCCACTTCCTGTGATGGTATCTGGAACAATTACAGATGCTTCAGGAAGAACTCTCTCTGGCCAGACGATTGAAGCCTTTTTATATTCTGTTTCTCATTTTCCCCTACTTTCGATTGGAATTAACTGTGCCTTAGGGGCAGAGCTTATGAGACCTTATATTGAGATTCTCTCGAAGGAATCTCCTTTTCATATTTCAGTTTATCCAAATGCAGGACTTCCTAATGAATTTGGCCAGTATGATGAAACTCCAAATCACATGGCGAATACTTTAAAAGAATGGTTCGATAATAAATGGGTTAATATCATCGGAGGTTGTTGTGGGACAACCAATGAACACATTAAGGCCATTGCTGACGTTGCCAAAAGTGCCACTCCAAGAAAAATTCCAAAGCTTGAACCCATTCCTAAATGGTCAGGTCTAGAGCCACTTAAAATTTTTCAAGGCTCAAATTTTATCAATATTGGAGAGAGAACAAATTTAACTGGCTCTCTTGCTTTTAAAAAACTCATTCTTGAAAAAAACTTCGATGCCGCTCTTAAAGTTGCGAGAGAACAGGTTGAAAATGGAGCTCAAATCATTGATATCAACATGGATGAAGCGATGATTGATTCAGAAAAAGCGATGGTTGATTTTTTAAATCTCATTGCTTCTGAACCAGACATATCAAGAGTTCCTTTGATGATTGACTCTTCTAAGTGGAGTGTTATTGAAGCTGGGCTTAAAAGAATTCAAGGAAAGGCCATTGTTAATTCTCTCTCATTAAAAGAGGGCGAAGAGAAATTTATTGAACAAGCAAAACTTGTCAAAAAATATGGTGCAGCTTTAGTTGTTATGGCCTTTGATGAAAAAGGACAAGCTGACAACCTTGAGAGAAGAATTCAAATCTGTTCAAGGGCCTATGAGATCCTCACAAAAAAAGTTGGATTTCCACCAGAAGATATTATTTTTGATCCCAACATATTAACTATAGCCACAGGAATGGAAGAGCATAACAATTATGCGGTAGATTTCATCGAATCAGTCAAATGGATTAAATTAAACCTGCCTTACGCTAAAGTGAGTGGTGGAGTTTCAAATCTCTCCTTTTCATTTCGAGGAAATAATATCGTACGAGAGGCGATGCACTCAGCATTTCTTTATCATGCCATTAAAGCTGGTCTTGATATGGGAATTGTGAATGCGGGTGCCCTTCCTATTTATTCAGACATTCCAGAAGATCTTCTTACTCACGTAGAAGATGTCATCTTTAATAGAAAGCCTGAAGCCACTGAAAAATTAATTCAATTTGCTCAATCTATTAAAGGGAGTGGAAAAGTTGAAAAGAAAGATGATGAATGGAGAAGTTATTCTGCTGAAAAGCGACTTGAATTTGCTCTCGTGAAAGGAATCGTCGATTTTATTGAACAAGATACGGAAGAAGTAAGAAAACAATTTTCAAAGCCTATCGAAGTGATCGAGGGACCACTCATGAGAGGGATGAATGTTGTAGGAGATCTTTTTGGAGAAGGAAAAATGTTTCTTCCTCAAGTTGTAAAGTCAGCTCGAGTGATGAAGAAGGCCGTTGCCTACCTTCAGCCTTATATTGAGGCGAATAAAGCCGAAGGTTCAGTCACTAAGGCCGGAAAAATTCTTATGGCAACAGTGAAAGGAGATGTTCACGATATTGGAAAAAATATCGTCAGTGTTGTTCTTGGTTGCAATAATTATGAAGTCATTGATTTAGGAGTGATGGTTCCTTGTGAAAAAATACTAGAAGAGGCCAAAAAGCATGAAGTTGATGTCATTGGTCTTTCGGGACTTATTACTCCAAGCCTAGATGAAATGGTTCATGTCGCAAAAGAGATGAACCGCTTACAATTTAATATTCCACTTCTCATTGGTGGAGCAACGACCTCGAGAGTTCATACAGCAGTAAAGCTTGATCCACATTATCATGGAAGCATTGTTCACGTTGCAGATGCCTCAAGGGCCGTTCCTGTTGTAGAAAAACTTCTTAATAAAAACACCAAAGAAGAAGCCCATAAAAATCAAAAAGCCGAATATGAAAAAATGCGATTAGCTCATGCTGCCTCTCAAAAAGAAGAAAAATATCTCTCATTAGAAGAAGCAAGAAAAAATAAAGTAAAAATTAATTGGAATGAATTTAATCCACCAACTCCTAGACAAATAGGGGTAAAGATTATCGAAGATATTCCCCTTCACGAGCTCGAAACATACATTGATTGGACTCCATTTTTCATGACATGGAGAATTCGTGGAAGTTATCCTAAAATTTTTGAGGATAAAGAAGCTGGTATCGAAGCGAAGAAGTTATTTCAAGATGCTCAAGCAATGCTTAATAACTTTATTGAAAATAAATCCCTTAAGGCAAAAGCTGTGTATGGCATTTTTCCTGCCAATTCTTCAGGTGATGATATTGAAATTTACTCATCTCAAGAAAAAACTCACACCGAGAATTGCGATAAGCATGGAAAGCATCAGCATGTTCAAATTATGGAGAATAGAAGCGAAGTCATCTCAAAACTACACATGTTAAGAACACAACGAGTTATGGAAGAGACTCACTCTCCAAATTCTTGTCTTGCTGATTTTATCGCTCCTAAAGAATCAAAGAAGAATGATTATGTGGGTGCCTTCTGTGTTACAGCAGGCATTGGACTTGATAAAATTTGTTCTGAATTTGAAAAAGCACATGATGATTATTCATCTATTATGGCGAAGGCGATAGCTGATAGGCTGGCCGAAGCTTGTGCTGAATATCTCCATGAAAAAGTAAGAAAAAATTTCTGGGGTTATGCTTTCAGTGAAAAACTTACGAATGAAGAACTTATTCGAGAGGAATACCAAGGAATTCGACCTGCTCCTGGATACTCTGCTTGCCCTGATCATTTAGAGAAAAAAACATTATTTAAACTTTTAGATGCGGAAAAAAACATTGGCGTAGGTCTAACTCACTCTATGGCAATGACTCCTGCATCGTCTGTTAGTGGATGGTACTTCTCTCACCCTCAGGCCAAATATTTTAATGTTGGTAAAATCGGCCAAGATCAATTAAAAGATTATGCCCAAAGAAAAGATATGAATTTAAAGGAAATGGAGCGCTGGTTATCGGCGAATTTATTTTAAGGAATAAAATGGCTAAAGTTATTGATCATTTAAAAAATTCTAAAAGCACACTTTTTTCTCTTGAAATACTTCCTCCAAGTACCGGTGAGAGTATTCAGAGTCTATTTGATAATTTAAATCCTTTAATGGAGTTTAAACCAAAATTTATAGATGTGACTTATCACAGAGAAGAATTTGTTTATAAAAAAATGCCAAATGGTCTTCTTGAGCAAAAATCTATCAGAAAGCGCCCTGGAACTGTTTCTATTTGTGCCGCTTTAATGCACAAATATAACGTTGATACGGTTCCGCATATTATTTGCGGGGGATTTACCAAAGAAGAAACTGAATATGCGCTTATTGATCTTAATTTTTTAGGGATTGATAATGTTCTAGCTCTGAGAGGAGATTGTATTAAAGGTCAAAAAACTTTTGAACCAACTCCGGGAGGACATCGATTTGCTGATGAACTTGTCTCTCAAATTTCATCGATGAATAAAGGTGAGTATTTATCAGACGAACTACAAAATCCTACTCCCACAAAATTTTGTATTGGAGTTGCTGGTTATCCTGAAAAACATTTCGAATCCCCAAGTTTAAAAATGGATCTTAAATATTTAAAGAAAAAAATTGAAAATGGTGCTGACTACATCGTCACTCAAATGTTTTTTGATAATAAAAAATATTTTGAATTCGTCGACAAATGTCGAGCTGAAGGCATCACTGTTCCGATTATTCCGGGAATTAAGCCTATCACAACAAGATCTCAAATCACTAATCTTCCAAGAAATTTTTATATTGATATGCCTGATGATCTGATTGATGCTCTAGAGAATTGTCGAAGTGATCAAGATGTGAAGAATGTCGGGATAGAATGGGCGATCTCACAATCCAAAGAACTTATTAAGCATGGAGTTCCTTGTCTCCATTTTTACTCAATGGGTAAATCCTCGGCGATTCATCAAGTCGCATCTCAATTATTCTAATTTTTTTTTCGAGGGCACTCATCACAGTCGCCCTCATTTTTTTTCTTTGTTATTTCTCGAAGTTCCTCAACCTTTTGATAAAAAAACTCTTTTGCTTTTCTTCCCTGATCTTTTTCAAGAAGCCAAGCAAATTTAGATATTCCAGGCAATGTTTCGGCGAGATAATCCACCACTTCAATTCCTCTAAGAATTTTGGATTCACTTGTAATGAGATGAACTTTTTCTAAGCAATCCGACTTATTTAGTGAATGAAAGTTTTTATAAATTTCATCATCATGGACTGAAGCGAAATGAAGAGATTTATCTAAAAACTCGAGCCCTTGTTTAAATCTTAAACAAAGGGGACATTCAGGATCGTAAATAACGAGAGGGAGTTGGTAACTCATTAGATCTATTGTATCATCAATTTGATTTCGTTCAACTAAAGGAAAATTATGAATCGCAGAGATTTTTTGCAATTTCTTGGAGGAGCTGGCCTTCTCTCTACACTACCTTTGGATTTACTTGCAAAAAATAAAATTGATCTTCTTGTTCCAAGCCTACCCATTTCTACTGAAGATAAGCTCATTACTCTTGATGGAGTTAACTACGACATCTTAATTCGCTGGGGTGATTCTATAAACTCTAAGGAGAAATTCGGTTTCAATAATGACTTTATTGCGTTTCATCCTTTGGAAAAAGACCGGGGAATTCTTTGGGTCAATCATGAATATGTAAATCCTCTATTTAATGGCGGACTAGAGAGAACAAAGAAAGCAGTAGATTTAGAATTAAAAGAGGTTGGAGGTAGTCTTGTTGAAGTGAAAAAAGATAAAGATCAATGGAAAGTGGTTAAAAACTCTAAATACAATAGAAGAATTGACGGTAATACAAAAATCCCATTTGCATGGGATAAACAAATCGCAGGATCAACTTTTGCCTTAGGCTCAATGGGCAACTGTGCAGGTGGATATACTCCTTGGGGAACTGTTCTTACTTGTGAAGAAAACTATGATATGTTTTGGGGTGATAAATTAAGAGATGGCACTTCCAAAAAAAGTTGGTTTTCTTGGGATAAGATTTATCCAAGATCCCCTGAGCACTATGGATGGGTGGTGGAGATTGAGCCGAAAACAGGAAAATCTAAAAAACTAATCTCACTTGGAAGGTTTGCTCATGAGTGTGCAGCCGTTAACAAGGCTAAAGACGGAAAGATCATTGCCTACTCTGGTGATGATACTAATGATGAGCATTTATATAAATTTATCTCTAACTCTGAGAACTCCCTTGAAAAAGGTAAACTCTATGTTGCTTCTTTAGAAAAGGGTGAATGGATATCGCTAGATATAAACGATCAGCCAATTCTAAAAGAAAAATTCAAAGATCAAACTGAAGTTCTTATCTATACTCGAGAAGCGGCGAAACTTGTTGGTGCCACACCACTAGCAAGGCCCGAGGATATTGAATTTGATCCACTGACGGGACATGTTCTTGTTGCTCTTACAAATAATAAGCCAAAGGGTAACTTTCATGGATCTATTCTTAAAATCATGGAAGAAAATGATGACTACGGTTCACTAAAATTTAAACACGATACTTTTCTTACCGGTGGAAATGAGCATGGGTTTGCGGCCCCAGATAATTTAGCTTTTGATAAAAGTGGAAACCTTTGGTTCACAACCGATGTTGGGGGAGATGATATCAATAAAGGTCCTTATGAAGGATTTGGAAATAATTCCCTATTCGTTTTTTTAAGGACTGGAAATTTTAAAGGAAAAGTCATAAGAGTTGCTTCAGCACCAAGAGATGCTGAATTGACTGGACCTTGCTTTTCTCCAGATTTTAAAACTTTATTTCTTTCTGTCCAACACCCTGGTGAAACTTCCAAAAGTTTGGAACAACTAACTAGTCAGTGGCCTGATGGAGGAATTCCAAAGCCAGCGGTTGTTACTCTTAAGGGGCCACTTCTTGATAAAATTGTTGAAGGAAAATTATGAAAAATGAAAAAATGAAATCAATCCTTGATGTCCATATTTGTAATTACGTTCGGGAAAATGGTGAAGGTTGTGGAACTTTAGGCGCCAAAGAACTCACGGACGATTTAAAAAAATGGGCCAAAGAAGAAACAAATGGCGAAATAAAAGTTTTTCGCGGAGGATGCCAAAGTAATTGCGCGAAAGGCATTTCAATGGCCCTTTATCCGGAAAGAAATTTTTTAGTTGAAGTAAAAGTAAGCGATAAAGAAGAAATTAAAGAGGGCCTCATTGAGGCCCTCAAACTAACTAAAAATTAATCATTACCTTTTCATGAACCTTTAAGTTCGTGAAAGATTTTGTTTTATTTCCAATAAACGAAATGTCATACCAGCTAGGTCTAAGTATGACGTGGAAAGTTCCATCTGGGTTAATTTTATATTTCTTAAAAGGCCTGCTTGCATTTCTAGTTGAGATCTCAATGCTACTATATTCATCTAAGTTAACTTTACCTTGGATACCAGGTCCTTGTAATCGATCAAGAAGATACATCCAACCAGCTCTATTTCTTTCAACCGTTTTATCTCGCCATTTAGCATAACTTGGATGAAATCCTTCATTCGTACTATTGACTTCTACCACGTAAGGTATGATTTGATGTTCAGTATAAAGGTAATCAATATCTCCTCCATCAACATTATAGAGAAGCTCCCAAGATGTTCCTGGTTTATAACCAATTTTTTGACCTAATTCTTTACCTATATCAACCACTGGTTCAGTTTCATGAGGCAACTTCGGTCCGCAACCAAATGGATAAATAACAATTTCAGAATAAGAATGATAAGAAATACTCATCACCGGCTTAACTGATCCAACAAAATTCATCATTGCTTGTGTTTCAGGCTCTGAAGCAGGCGATTTACCACGATAATCCTGCGCCCAAGTTGAACCACTCGATCCTCGACAAGTATTCCAGGCAGTAGGATAATTTCTATTTATATCCACTCCATGTCCATCACGTGTGTTTTTTCTCCACATCGGATTTCCATTCCACATCATATTGTTCCCATCAAGATTAAACATAGGAATAACCCAGATAACTGTTTCATCCATCCATTTTTTAACTTGCTCATCAGATGAATATCTTGTGACAAGATATTCAATCATATCGGTGGTAATTTCTGGGGTCATCACTTCACGAGCATGGTGCATACCATTGACGAAGAAAACAGATTTTTGATTATCTGATTCACCTGTAATCTTTATTGCCCAAATTTTTCGACCTTCAATTGTACTACCGATATTTTTAAGCTCTGTCGTCTCTGGAAAACGTGAATGAATATCAATTAAAAAATCTTCTATTTCCTGTGGATTTTTATACTCCTCATCTGGTGAGGCCATTAAGTGTTTTGGAAAAGAAAATTGAATATTGATTTTTTTTGATTTCATCTGATCGAGTTGATCTTCAGTTAAAAATGCCTCAATATGTTTTTCTTCAAAATTAATTCCCGTAATGTCGAATTCTTGCTGTCTCAAGTATTCTTTAACAGAATCATTTAAATCAAACCTTACAATCATCCCCTCATTTGCAAATAGACTACTTAAACTGCTTGCAAAAAGAAGACATAAGAAAATCCATTTACTCATGTTCACTCCTTTGAATAATCCACTTAGGATTTCAAAATGAAATGACTTCGTAAATGCTGTAAGAATTTATTGGGATACCTGAGTAATTAGATTAAGCAGCTAGTTTATCTGGCCAGAGTTTTTTCATTTCATCTTTAAATTCTTGAAGCTTATCTAGCTTATGCCCCGATTTTTCCATCGCTGAAACGAGCGAGGTCATGACTTGATAATCTCTGATATTTTGATTGTAAAGATCAAGACCTGTTTTAACCAATGCACCTGGATTATCGATCATTTTGGCACTAATAATATAATCTGAAATCATGTAATCTGGAGTTTTTTCTGACCCCGCTGGGAAACGGCTTAACATTTTCATAGCATCTTCAGCCTTGTTGTAATCAACAAGTACCGAAATCATCGCCTTAATAAATTTGGTATGCTCAGAACAAGAAACCGCAACATTATCAAAAAACTTCAATGCCATTTCTGTTTTGTTATTCAAAAAACAATGCTTGCCAGAAATATACATTCCTGCACCCATGAAATTTGTCATAACAGAAGTTCTTTCATCTAGTTGAGTAAAGATTTCATAATATTCCTGCATATCTTCGTAGTTACCAGTTTGCATAGTAAGACGAACCACTTGGGTTAATCGATCAGGGTTTGCTGGGAAATATTTCGCTACTTTTTTAACGACTTGGTAAGCTTGATTGAACTTATTTTGCTTCATAAATAATTCATAAAGACCAATCAAACATTTATAGTGAATATTATTATAAGAAAGACCTTTCGAGTAATTCCCTTCAGCTTGATTAAGTTGTGATTTTAAAAGTTCTGCTTGACCTAGATAGAATAATGCGAGGGCAGGTTTTGGATGAAGAGTTAAAGCGATATTCAAAATTCTCATAGCTTCATCATAATTTCCGGCGAATATCTGAGATTTAGCTTCTTCAATTTTAACAATATAAGGAGTTGGTTGAATTTTAGTCGCAATTGTTGAAAGAAGATTTTCTTGGATACTTTGAACTGTGTATGGCTTAATGATAAACGAATCAACATCTTCTTCTGCTGCTTTAGCGACAGCTGTCTGTGATATGTTCGATGTAACTAAAATAAGACAAAGTTCTTTCTTATCAGGCGAATTTTTTTCTCTCACCATTTTAAAAAGATCGAATCCTGAACCTCCACCAATAACATAATCAGATAATACAATTCCAATTTTTTTTGTATTGATGATTTCCTCTGCCTCGGCCATAGTTCCACAAGTATGAACGGTATTCCTTTTGCACCCAAGATCACAAACAGTTTTCAAAAGTCTATTCCTAGAACTTGCGTTCTTGTCCACGACCAGGACGTCGTGTGAATTGATGAATGACTTAAAAACTTCTTTTTTATCCATAATCTATTTATCTGCCACCTTGGCCAAAAATCTTGTTATACTCATCTGCTTTTCTTGTAATTTATTTAGTAATTTATTCCATGTATTCTCATAGGATTCATTAATTTTAAAGTGCTGTCCTCCATTAATGACTCCATCCAAAGATCCAACCATTGTGAAATTTTCCAGATAATCATCATCGAAAACACTTACCCTTAATAAGGCGAAAGTTCCCATTTGAAATTTTTTATCAATTGAGACAAAAACTCCAGTTCCTGTCATTTCTATTGGTTGAACACTCATTATCTCTTCCTCAACCATTAACTCTAATTGCACTCCACGTGGTTCAATCATCTCAAGCAAACTTTGATAAAACTTATCAAAATCAAATAAAAATTTATTAAGCCCTATGATCATTTTTTCCACATCTAAATTTTTTGAAAATATTCCTGAAATGAGATGTCTCTTTAAGAGCTCATCATCAGCAGGTATACTTGTGCCAAGAGCTATAAAAATTGGTAGTTGGTCTAGATAGAGCCTGCACCAATCAACCAGATGATGAATAAGTCCATCAGGTAAATAATAACTACAAATTATGACATCAAAATCAAATTCTTCCATCGTTGAGATTGCAGCGTCTACAGATTCTGTACAAAAAACAATTGCACCTCTAAGTTCAAGTTCACCTTGAAGCTTTGCTAAAATCTCTCTATCGCTTTCTACAATTAGAATTGTATTACCGTCTAGGCGGTTCATTTAATATCCCTTTACCTTTTTAATAAAGAAATCAATATTTTTTTGTCTTATTTGGTATAACTTCATAAATGAATCAAATGCTTTCACATTCTCATCACCAATCTCAATAGAGATATATTTTGTCCCCTCTGAGTCATCATCTAACTGGCTAACAGTTCCTTTGAAATTAAGCCTTGCGACTTTCTTGAGATATCTAAAGCTTAAATCCAGGGCCACTTCAGAAGAAGTATCTATTCCGGGAGTATTTGTTGTAAAAATGATCTTTTTATCAAAATAATCATCTAGTCTACATTGAAAATGAACATCATTTTGAGTCAGGATAGAAACTATTTCAGCAGATTCTGTTGCCTCTTCTAACTCTCTTGCATCTTCTTGTTCAGCATTAACTAGATTTTCAATTTCTTTTTGTTTCTTAATATCTTCAAGTGAAACAACTTTCGCCTCAGATTGAGACTGTGCTTTCCTGTCTTTTTTGGAATCTTTTTTACGATCTATACCTTTACCAAAAAGTACTGCAGGTGCGGCAAATGTTGCAGCATCATCTTCGAAATCTTGTTGATTTTGAGCACCTTCATCATCAAATAATTTATTTTTTCCTTTCTCTTCCCCATCTCTAGATTTAGCATCAGTTTTTTTCTTTCTTTGCTCATCAATAACTTTGGCCCATTCATCAGACTTACCTTGATCATCCGCTTTTTTATTTTTCTCTGTGCTCTTATTCGAATAATGCGAAGAAAGTTTATCAGTTGATGACTTTCCACCATAATCATCATAATCAACACTATCCATTCCTTTGAAATTATCCTTCTTAGCTTTACTCGGGGAGTTTTTCTCGGCTTCTTTTTCCTTGCCAAGTTTTTCACGCCTTTCTTTTTCTTTGCGTTTCATAATTTCCCTCTCTTGAGCTTCGATGGCTTCTTTCTTTGCCTTTTTCTCAAGTCTCTCTCGTTCCAAGGGAGATAATTTATCTAAATCTACATTCGGTTTAGATTGTTGGTTTTCTTTTTCCTTATTGTTATAATATTTGCTTAATTTATCTGTGCTAGAATTGCCTCCATAATCTTCAGGGCCATCATTTCCTTCTTGAATCCCTCCATGATAATTTCCCCCACGATCACTTTCAGAGTCTTTTAAATCATTGTTATAATATTTATTAACTCTATTGTTATCGTTTTTAAGTCCTAGCTCTGAACCTTCTCGAGGTTGCTCACCGGCCGGTCCATACTTATTTTCTTGATTTTTATCTTGATTGTTTTTTGCATTGCCATTCTTATAATGGGTTTCTATATTTCTTTGATTATTCTCTAACCCTAGCTCTTGACCTTCGCGTAATTTTTCCCCCGCAGGGCCATACATCCTGTTATTGATTTTATTTTGACCTGGCTTATTTTCCATTTCTAAATTCGAACCACTTAAATCATCAGCCGCAGAACCCTTACCAGATAATGGATCATAATTTTGATGATCCGTTTTTCCATTACCTTCTAAATTTTTAAAACGATCAGTTCCACCTTCAGTATCTACTTCCTCATTTGTATTAATGAATCCATCTTTTCTAAAGACCATTTCTTTATCAAAGGAGGCAATAATGATTTCTTCTTTAGTTCTGGCAAACTCTGAATTTTTACATATGGATAAAATTTTATCTCTTAAACTTAATCGAGATAAGATCTCACTCCCTTCTTGATAAAAGAGATTAAAATTTGTTCCTGTAATCATCCACAAATTTTCTTTCCAAATGAAATCGGGTTTTTGATCTCCTCTAAAAAACCACTCCCCTTTTCCATCAAGAAAATTTTCTCTTTCATCTTCTTTAAATTCAAATTGCCAAACGTTTCGTGAATTTCCAGATTCAACCCATTGTCCGACACAAGGGCTAGGTCCCTTAATTTTTAGTAGCCATTTACCTAATACTCTCTTGCAATCAGCCTTGTTTGCAATCAACCAAAGATCATCAGGACAATCTAGGGGATCAATCCATTTAGGTTCATCAACTGTTTTATCTGATGCTTGTCTTGAATTAGCCTGGTTTGAGCCTGAAACAATCTGAGAATTGAGTTGTTGTTGTTGTTTTTTTGATTGAATAGTTAAACCCTTCATCCAAAAATCAATTTTAAATTTTAGGGCCTTCACATTTATTAAGGGATCTACAACGTCTAAAATTCCTAATCGAGCAATAGCTTTTTCATACGTTTTATCGCCAGAAAAATTAACGACAACCATTTTAAACAAAGTATCGGGAGCAAT
>JACCDO010979437.1_pt1 | contig 14505 bp, 10 predicted proteins | sample 7446101 | NCBI WGS metagenome assembly JACCDO01 (sample SAMN15323440, study PRJNA562643) | freshwater metagenome | isolation source: river surface water | place: USA:Blue River Watershed | collected 2017-08-16
AATAACGGTTAGACCTGAGTAATAAAAAAGACTTTTTTAGTAGTAAGAAGCTCCGAAACCGTCGTGTGACACTCCTCCAAATAATCTAGTAGCACTTAATTATCATAAATTATACCAAATTAAGTAATCCCCTTACGCACCGGTACCAATTTTGGTGACTCAAAATTTGGTTTCTAGAAGTTCCAATTTCAAAGAATGGATCCAAATTTGAGTGCCGGCGACGGCTTCCTGATCGACGACGAATACTCGGTGGCTGTGGAATGGTACGATAAAGCCGTCAAGACCGCGGTGAACGATTTAAAATATGTGTTTGCTCATCGTGCTAAAGCATATTTAAATTTAAAAAATTATAAAAAATCATTGCAAGATTGTCTATTTGCATTGGAGTTAGATGCTACTCTTGAACCTGTCTATTACAGACAAGGGGTTTGCTATTTTGAACTAGAAGAATTTGAAAGTGCTAAAAGTGCATTTGAACAAGGTGAAAAATTAAGATCACAAGCAGGTTAGTCACTACCTCCTTCAAAAAAACTTATGTATTTCGTTACTTACTTGTAATCAGGTAAAGATTGTACATTATATAAGCGATGGATTAGAAAATGTGAAGCAGAAATAGAAGAAGTTATAAAGGTTGAGAGTAATGGAACTAGTGCAAAGCCAGCTCCAGCACAAAATGAATCATTGAACAATAATCCTCCACCACCAGCGCATAAAATACCACCTGTAACTTACCAGCATTACCAAACCCCTGATTTCTTAAATGTATCGGTATTTGTAAAAGGTACTAAATTCCTTGCACTTATTTGATTGTATATTCATTAACAATCATTCATTCATTATAGATACGACTCAAGACAATGTAACGGTACAATTCAAACCAAATCATTTATTTGTTCAAATAAAATTTATTTTACCGGATAATACTGTCAAAACAGAAACAGTTATTGATAAATATTTATTTGCTGAAATTGATGCAAATAATAGTAAGTATACAATTTCTAAAACAAAAATTGAAATAAAATTAATTAAAATTGAAAAATTTAATTGGGAATCACTAGAAGCAACGTCAGCAACAAGTACCAAACTAGCAAAAGTGACAGAGGTACCAACAACTGCAATCAAAACGGATACATCAAATCGTCCAAAACCATATGCATCTAAACGTGATTGGAATGCAATTGATAATGAAATAACAAAAGAATTAGATGCAGAAAAACCAGAAGGAGAAGAAGCATTACAAAAATTATTTCGTGATATTTATTCAAAAGCGGATGAAGATACAAGAAGGGCCATGAATAAATCATTTCAAACAAGTGGCGGAACAGTTTTATCTACCAATTGGAAAGAAGTAGCAGAAAAAGACTATGAAAAAGAGCGTCAAGCACCTAAAGGAATGGAGTGGAAAACTTGGGAAGGGGAGAAACTACCACAGATTGAGGATTAAATGAGTTTAAGTAAGTTATTAGTTATGAAGACGAAAGAATGATGGAGACAATTTAGAATTTATCACTTTTGTAACTTTAACTTAAACATCATAACAAAATTATTCTCTATATACAGTTTGTGATGATGATATTTGTGCAAATTTAAACAAACCAAATGTTATAGAAAAAAAGAAAAATATTCCCAACGATGGTGTGAACGATGGTGTCAAAAAATTCTTTATTATTGCATCAATATCTGGAGACACTTCAATATTAGGGAATACTATCTGTAAAGCCCCCGCGGAGATACCAACCCCACATAATACTACAAATAATAATGCAGCAAATGTCCCAGTCACTAATATATTATCTATTTTTGATTGTAATTGTGGTGAAATACCAGCAAGCACTGCTTCACCAAATGGTCTATTTGGATCATATTCTTTAGGTGCTAATTTAGTTACCAATTTGCCATCTTTTGTTTTAGATATTATCTTTTTTTTATCCGTTGTATTGTCCTTGATACCATACTTTTTAAATAATGCATCTACATCATCATCACTAGCATTGGATGTTGTTGATGCTGATACTGAAGCTTTAGATTCAGTTGATTTCACATTCACCGTGGAAGAATTAGAATCCTCGACACTAATTAAATTGCCGTCTGCATCCCGCGGCACTTTAATGTCGTCAATTGCTGGCATTTCTATCATTTTTTTACCAAATCCTTTACTCTCATTATTTTTCTTTGATTTTTTGCTAAGATACAATATTTGTGATCGAAGTTTTACATGTGCATTTATTTGACTATTCCTAAGTCCCTCGGCAGCTACGAGCAATGCCGCCAGCAATAGAAGCCCAAACACGCCCATAATTTGGTAGAATAAAATGGTACAACGAGATGCAATTTTACGAATTTGGAAATACCGGTGCCAGTGCCACTATTTAATTACCATCCTGGTATTACTATCATATTTAATGTAATCTTCTTTTAACGAAGAAGCTACTATTATTTTTTTTGTCTATTGCTTCAGAGTGGCGATATTAACTGTCCAGAATTATCGGTTGGCAGGAAATAAACTGGGTAATCGAGCAAAAGATGTTAATGAATCAAGTTAGATTCCTCCTCAATTTACTCTACTAACAAAAATATCTTCTAGTAGCAAGAAAACATAAATTATGTATAGCTGAAGATTTCATGGTAACGGATACACCGGTATGTTGGTATCGCCAAAAAATTAGCAATTTGGTATCAAACCGTACTTTTCGCGACTAAAATGCTTCCAAAGTTTCTGTTTCGCTCACAATCCCGCTTCCAGTTAGCTCGTTTCAGCACTGGTACCAAAGAGACGTTGGGATTTATCGGTCTTGGGCATATGGGATCTAAAATGGTTGCAAATTTACACAAAGATGGATATAATTTATTGATTTATGATAAAAATAAGGCAACATCACGTCAAGTTGCTGATGCAAACAATTCAGGAGGTGTTGAAGTTGCTTCATCGGTTGATGAAATTGCAGAAAAATGTTCAACAATTTTATCTATTCTACCAAATGATGTTATAGTTGATGATGTAGCTACTACATTATTAAATAAATCTAAAAAAGAAAATATGATACATATAAGTTGCAGTACAATTTCCCCTACAACATCAAGAGATTTAGCTGGTAAATATAATAAAAAGAATAGACATTTTATTGCATCACCTGTTTTTGCACGACCAGGTAAATTCCCTAATTCATAATATTTATCTCAATCAATTTACTTATAAATTACTACAAGATGGATTAGCTAAAAGGCAAGCTACGTGGATGATTGCTGGTAATGAATACGGCAAGAATGTTGCGACTAAAATATTATCAACTTTAGGTAAACCAGTAGACTTTGGTGCTGATGTTGGTGCGGCTAATATAGTTAAATTATGTGGTAATTTTTTAATTGCTACAAGTATTGAGTCTATTGCCGAATCAATGGCATTAGCGGAAAAACATGGGGTTGATCGTGTGAAAGTGATGGAATTATTATCATCAACCATCTTTGATTGTTTAATATTCAAAGGTTACGGTCAAAGAGTGTCGCAACGCGATCATCGACCAGGTGGCTTCTCGCTAGAATTGGGTCTTAAAGATGTTTCATTAGTTAGTCAAGCAGCCAAAGAAGCTAGTGTACCAATGCCATTCTTGTCAACATTACTTGATCGTTATACATCCGCTAAAGCTAAAGGTCGTAGTGATTTTGATTGGTCAGCAATTGGTTTAAATGTTGCTGAAGATGCGGGTATTGATGTGAAAAAAGACATTAAACGTAATAAAGATGACATCAAGAACAACAGAACTTACTAGAACAAATGCTTACAATAATACATTATTTGAACTGTAAACGAACAATAGGCCATTCTTTCTTCTTCGTTTTATTATTCATAATTTTATCGAATTCAATACCTAATTCACTTTCAATACTACTTTCCACTGTTTTTTGTAATAAATTGCCATATAATGACGAGATTGGTTTCGGATTTGCTGCTTTACCGGATATATATGAAACAGCAATATTTTTTCTTATTTGAGCTGACCAAGAACGTTTACGAGCCGTTAAAGCAATTTCTAACGCAATATCTAACTCACCGTTATAGCCGCTTATAAACATCAAAGCTTCCAGTGATTTCTCAGCGATTTCATCGAAATTATTATTGCTGGAATTGTTGTATATCTTGGTTACTTTACTACTTAACGGAAGAATTTTCGATTTCCACACCGATTTGGCAAGATGAATATTATCGAGATAACAACGTAAATATGCATCACATAATCGTCCATTTAATTTTATTTTGTGATTTAACACGTCGGTATTGAGTAGACTATGATGCTCGATTATAGTCCAGATACTGTCTCTTGCGGCATGAATATGCGCAATCTTATCATCTACATCTATTACATTATCTATACTTTTCCTTTTCAATTCTATTAAATCGCGTAATTTGCGTTGATAATGAGTTAGTAATAGGCAGAAGCCTTTATTACTAAGCTTAATGGTGTCATTTCGTATATTACTCCCCAACGTAGTCGTTGAAGAAGTGTGAAACACAAGCATCTTTTCAATTACTTCAACACTATTAAGTCCATTATACATTGACGATGCATTGTTTATGATTGATGGATTGTGTGCTAATGCAGCAACTAAAGCATCGCCGCTACTAGGATTATTGTATATACTATCATTACCCAGTAAATATTTTAATGAAATTGTTAATGCTGTTGAATGATCACCTATTAAACCTAAACTTTCTACAGCATTACGTATTAATGGTGGTGTTGCGTAGCCATTTATAACCTCTGCCTTACTGATAATACCAACAATCATTTCCTTTGTATTTACAATCCTTACAAGTGAGGAATAAGTATACATATCTGGTTCTAAGTTGAATTTCGATGTAAAATAATTATAATATTCTAATGCTTTGTCATTATTTTCTAAATTACGAAAACCCTCTAATATAATATTCATAGTTCTTATGGTTGGTTTTACACTACTTGAAAGAAAGTAATTGGTAATCATAGAATCAGCTGAAGTCATATTTTTCTTGTCAAATGCATCTTTAAGTAATATATGTATTGTATCTACATAAATTTGATGCCCATTATTGATTATATTTTCTTCGACTAATAAATTCGCTAAATCTTGTCTATTGGATTGCAAGTATGCATTAATTACCATATTATACAATTTTCTTCCGGAATCTGATTGATATGAAGTTGATGTACGAAGAGTTGATTTACTTGACTCATATAATTTAATGATACTATCATGATACTCCATACGATTCCATTGATTAATCTGTTGATAAAGTTTATCAAATGCGTCGTTATTGGGCGTATTTCGTATGCTTGAAGGAACGCTTCCAATGTATTGAATATAATGAAATTTCTTACGTGATGTGGAAAGCATAAACATATGCACCCCTACAAGGAAAGCAAACATATTAAGCAACCAGTAGCAAACCCTCATGCTTTATCGACTTCCTCCTCTACTTCTAGCACCAAATTTCATACATTCTAATGAATAACTATGGTATCTTATGCGGCGCACAAAATCATTTTCTTCCTGGTACGGAGGGCCGGTATACCGGTGCGTCAATTTTCGATGATTTCATTGTTGAAACATCGTCGTGCAGTACAAGAAATAACAAATATCGATGATTTTTGAGTCATTTTGATCCTATTTATTTGGAATGTTTTGATGACTAAAAAGTTGGCGATAGGTCATACCGGTACCATTTAAAAAAAAAAATATTTAGTCTAGGTAGTCTGATTAATTGATTGTCATTGGTTTGCTAGCGCTTGTCAATCAATCGTTGATTGGTAAATATGTCTCGTATCGTGACGGTTAGTGCATGTCAATTTTCTTGCGTTGAGGACATCTCACAAAATGTACTGACTGCAGAGTCGATGGTTCGCTTAGCAGCGAGTAAAGGTGCAAATGTAATATTGTTACCGGAATTGTTTTTAACGCAATATTTTTGCCAATTCGAAGATGAAAATAATTATAAACTTGCCATTAAAAATGACTCTAGCTTTGGTGTATTAAAACATTTTAAAGATCTTTCAAACGAGTTGAAAGTATGTTTACCAATTTCATTTTTTGAAGTACATAACAATAATTATTATAATACTACAGTAGTGTATGATTCGGGAGCTGATCTAGGTTATTATAGAAAATCTCACATACCAACAGGACCTGGATATGAAGAGAAATTTTACTTTACACCAGGGGATACTGGATTCAAAATATTTGAAACAAAAGCGGCAAATTGTGGAATTGCTGTGTGTTGGGATCAATGGTTTCCCGAAGTTGCGAGAATATTAAGTCTACAAGGTGCTGATTTATTACTTTATCCAACAGCAATTGGATCTGAACCTCATAATTCAACAATAAATTCTAGAGTTCATTGGATGAATGTAATGCGTGGTCATTCAGCGGCTAATGTTATTCCTGTTGTATGCGCTAATCGTATAGGTACTGAAAATGGTATAACATTTTATGGAAATACATTTATCACTGATCATACTGGTGAATTAATTGAAAAGTTTGATGTAGAGCAACAATGTGGAGTATTAACTCATACATTTAATCTTGATGAACTAAAACAAAATCGTGTTTCGTGGGGAGTCTTTAGAGATCGTAGAATCGATTTATATCCGCCAATACTGACTCATAGTGGAAGCATTGGCAGTACTGGTAGTGGAAGTATTCATTCTTATAGTAATAATAGCAAAAAAAATGATAGATATGACTCTAGCGATGTCTCAGAGACACTAAACACACCCGTAGTTGATAAGTATTACATGCCAGCGGAATACCATCCACATGACGCATGTTGGATGGCATTTCCATACAAGAAAAGTGTTTGGTCTCATCATGCTAAACCTGCTCAAGAAGCAATTATTGAAATAGCCAAGTCTATTTCACGATTTGAGACAGTTATGATGTTAGTTCATCCGTTATATTTTGAATTGGCTCGTGCCATGATTCCAGTTACGTGTGATATTAAATTGATTGTTGCTATATATGATGACATTTGGCTGCGTGATACTGGACCTACGTTTGTTATTCATGACGAGAACAATCGTTTAAGAGGGATTAATTGGAAATTCCAAGGCTGGGGACTCGGTGAAAAGTATATAAACGTTGAGGTAGAAGACAAAGTATCCTACTTCATTAATGACATAATTCATGTGAATGGTTACGTATGTGACTTGGTGCTTGAAGGAGGATCATTCCATACTGATGGTGAAGGAACACTTATAACAACAGAAGAATGTGTATTGAATATAAATAGGGATTTACATAGAACCAAAGAGACGTTGACAAAAATGTTTCAAGATTATCTTGGTATTAGAAAGGTAATATATCTACCATTTGGTGTTATTCATGATAATGATACTAATGGCCACGTGGACAATATGTGTACGTTTGTTCGGCCTGGTGAGGTGTTACTAGCATTCCCTGATGACGTTCAACATCCACAATATGCTAGATCCAAGGAAGCGTTTGATATACTAAGTAACACCGTTGACGCTAACAATAGGAAACTGGTAGTCCACCTGTTGCCGCACCCACCAGTGATGTACACAACTGCCGATGACTTGTTAGAATTAGAAGATGACTTAAGAGCTGTTGGTGAACCTTTAGCTGGCAGTTATATCAATTATTACCTAGCTAATAATGCTGTCATTTTACCTCAATTTGGGGTTTCTACAGATGAAAAAGCTGTGGAAGCTATGAAATTGGTATTTCCTACCCATGAAATTATTCCTGTTAATAGTAAAGCCATCCTATTGGGCGGCGGAAATATTCATTGCTGCACACAGCAACAGCCTAAGCTATTGTAATAACTAGAGAATAAATTATTTGTTTTTCAAAGTCTATCTTAACATTATTCCAGACGTTTCATTTAATGGCGGTATATGCCGAGCACCCGGTGTTTAGGGATTTCAAATATCCAAGATCAATTTCACTACCAAGTATAGTGACTACACATAGTGACTACAGCCCGACTCGGCTGCCCGAGAAAAATCAGATATATCAGATATATATATAACTTCCACAGATAACAGTCAATTCGAGACAGTCACGATAGTGAATGAAGTTTCTCTTCGTTTTGGTATTGTACGTGCTATCTTGCAGTTCAGAACGTCCCACAGAGCAAGAAAGAGTGGCATTATGGCATAAAAATGGTAATACATGGCCTCCTACATGGCAAGATGAGACTGATGAATATAAACGAGTAATGGAAGCGAGAGAGATGGAAATCATGCAAATACCTGGTGCTAATGAACGTTGGGAAAATTGGATGCAGTTTACGCAAGGGCGATTGGTACCAAAGTTTACCACACATGGATTTGAAGTAATCCAAACACCAAAAGTTACAAGTGAAAAATTGAGTGCATTCGTTGCAGATGCGTTAAGTAGATATGACACGTTGCCAACTGAATATGATATTAATGCAATATATGGGAAGAATAACCCCCTTTTTGCAACTGTGGGCACCATGGCATCAGATGTATTAAACGAGTTACAAAGTATTCATGAAGAATGGGCTGGTGGCATTAAATTGCGTGGAACATCAGCATATGGTGTCCGTTTATATAAAAATGGGTCGTCATTAGTAATGCATTATGATAAAGTTCATAGTCATGTGATATCATCAATAGTGCATATAGCACATGAATATGACAATGATGATGAGCCATGGCCCATCCAAATAGAAGATCATAATGGTAAATTGCATTCAGTTAATTTAGAACCAGGACAAATGTTGTTTTATGAAAGTGCAAAATGCTTACATGGTCGAATGACAGAGTTTAAAGGTAAATATTACGGTTCAATATTTCTTCATTACGCACCAGTAGATAAATCAATATGGAGTTATAACGTTGATCAAGTGATTGCGTCTGTTCCTCCTCATTGGAGAAATAATATTATCGAAGATAAAAGTTCGAGATGGGCGGGGCAAGGAATAACTGTAGATAGTCGTGCAGCTATTGGTTCAAATCCTAGAATTGTTAGAGGCGAACTAATTCACAATAACAAAAGTCCTTACGCGTATTACAATAACATTTTCCCTACCAACCAAACTATTAACGAGGAACTATAACTCTGATTTAAACTGTATATTGATAATACTATTCTCCTTTTCTTTGTCTAGCAATTGTTTTTTATTGGCGTATTCTGCATCCAGCAAACGCTTTTCATCACGATATTTTGTCTCTAGAATTTTTTTCTTCTTCTCAAGTTCATCTTCTAACTCTTGTATTTTATTATTATAACTCTCAATTATGGTATTTTTCAATTTATTATGTTCAGTTTCATCATCCTCTACATCATCGTCGTTAGTTGCACTTGAGTCTGTACTATTTAATGATAAATTATTGTCAGTAGAGTTAGTAGAAGCGGTAGAATTAGTACTATCAGTGGTATTACTAGTGGCACTAGCGCTAGTATCAGTGGTATTGTTATTAGTATTGTCTGTAGTAGTATTTTTATTTTTTTTAATTGTTTTTTCATATAATTCAAAATCATCCTCATATTTTTCAGCCATTTCCCACCATATATGAAGATTGGGTATTTTCTGTGTACTTTTAGTTAATCTTGGCCACTTAGATGGACTTTTAGCTTTTTTAATGGTAAACGTAAACTTTCCTACAGATGCTAGTGCATAAGTTGATTCCGATGGTATAATTTCATCATATAAGTCTAAATCTAATTTAAAATTTTTACGAGCACCATCCGATGCAAGTAAAAATAATTTTCCCTCATTGGTTAACGTGACATTAACAGGCTCAACATTTAATGTTGCAGGAGCGTCAATCTTATGACTAAATTTTATATTTAACAACACTTCACTTAGTGATTGTGCATATTGAAATGCTGGGGGAATAGTTGCAATTGGAGCCAACTGCTCAATCATGCGAGTTATATCATTAAACTCTTTAGTGAATAAACGTTTTTGATTATCAAATTCATCTTTACTTAATGATAAGACACTGTTTTTTAGTAACGACTTAATATTATTTAAATTATCGAGAGAGTTTTGAATCAATTTATTAAATTCCTCCTTCGAATCAGTGTCATCAACGGCGGCTAATACACCGACAAAGTGGCATAAAACCAACAAAAATGTTGCGAGAGCAAGCATGACCAGATAAAGTATAAATTTGACGCGTAATAGCATCAGGGATTAGTGGGATTAGGGAGCAATAAAAAGGATAATTAAAGCTAATAAGAGGGAAAAGGATAAACTTTTGATGTGAAAAGAATTGTTTTATATTGTTGTTTATACATGAAATGATACTGTAATGTCTAATTAATATTTAGGCATATATACTTACTTAGTTACGGGTGATTCAACAACCTTTAACTTGCAAACAGGGCAACAGTTGTTTGATGAAATCCATCCTGATGCGCAATTAGTGTGAAAATAATGTCCACAGCTCAATAAATTTAATATTTGTGTTGGTTCGTCACTAAAACTATCCATACATATAGCGCAACGATGATCAAGTCTAATTTTTTTATGTTCTCCTTGTCCATTGTTTGTGTTATTAGCTGTTTGTAAAATTTCATCGTATGTCATTTTTGGTAAAGATTCGATTATTGCTGGTGCTCGTAGTCGCCATCTTTCTGTTTTTACATCACCAATAGCTTGACCTAATGCAAGTAATCTCTCATAATCCCAATTATCTGGATCACTATTATCATTATCATCATTATCTTCTTCATTCTCTTCTTCATTACTTGCAACAAATTGATTGTGGTTACTTTCTTCTGTTACAAGTTGTGATATTGCTTCATAATCTTCTTGGCTCATAACTCCAGCATTTTCACGCATGTATTGTAATTGCATTTCATATGTTTCTTGTGATTCTTGTCGTAATAATTCCCACGCTAATCTTTCTGATGCTTCAATATCTCGTCTAATACGCTCTTCTTCTGATATGTTTTCTTCTGTAGTTGCTTCCTCAACTATAACAGCACTTTCTTCATTTACAGTTGAGTCATCATTTAGTGTGGTTGTTACTGTATCATCATTATTACTTTTTGTAATATCATTAAGTGAATATTCGCAACTTAATGGTGATCTCTTACGAATAAAATTGCCGCTAGATGGTGTTGTATTATCATTATCTTTACATGGTACTGTGTGATCATAATCGATGTCTTTTGTCGCTGGTGTCAATATTACTGTATTTAATGAGCATGAAGAGTTAATGCTATCGTTACCCAAAAAACTCTTGGAATTGGCAGATTTTAACGCTGATAAAACAGTTGTACTCTTTGTCGATGATTCTGGATGAACAATTGTATTTGCCATAATAACACTAAAACTAGTTTCATCGTCTTTAGTATCGATTGTTTTACCAAATACTGGTTCCTTGCATTGATGATTCAACACATAATTCTCTTCGTTGTCTTCAAAAACCTCCACGAATGAAGACATTCTATGCAGCAATTGGCTTATACCTACCTTCCGGTCAAGATATTTCGGTGCTCGCCAAAATTTCCACCAACGGTCAGTTCCGGTTCCACATATCGAAGTTTATTTGATTGTAAGTATTGAACTAATTATATTTTCGTACGGCAGAATGCTGCTGAAACAATAACACTTAACTTCAGTATCTAATAAGATCAACAAAATAAAATACCAAGTATCAGATATCGAATTGCAAACTTTTTCAAGTATAAAATGGGGAAGGTGCATCAATAAAGCATATATGGTACTATCATAAAAATAATGTAGCCAATTACTGAGGTGTGGTGCTATTAATTTAAGATTGTAACTACAGCTATTGACTCAAAACACTGTGGAAAAATCAGATTTCCACACCATATGTACCATTTCCAGAACCGAATTTCAATTTAAATATTTAAAAATTATATTCTAATTCTATTGAATCCCAATTTATTGTTCTCGTACTTTCGATGCTATGAATTGATATCAATATCCTTCGTAAAATGATTCTCGCGTATTTTTTGCTGCTGCTTCTGATTGTGGATTGTTTGTTGGTGGTGAACACGCAAGTTTATTTACAAGTAAGTAATACAACATCCCATCCAGCTGCAAAAGGTATATACTCTTGTTCACATTCTTCAGGCAGCAAATTGGAATTATCAACAGTTATAAGATGCAATTCTGTTGGTAATAGTAATTACGTATTGTATTACAAGTATGTCGTAGTTACTAATAACAAACAGCAAAAAAGGTGGTATATTGGAGTAGATAATACGACGACTAATGAGTATAACAATATATATGGTGCTATAGAGATATCATCCGATCCTTGGGAGCTATCGGCATGGAAATTGTTGAGCAATAATGCGGCGATACCCTCCACCGTAGAGGGTGTATCGGTAGCATTATACGATGTTGAATGTAAACCTCAACTAACTATCAGTCACATAAGTGAAATATTATATTCAAAATTGTTGTCAACCAAAGATCGCCATATTATTGATAGTGGTACGCAAGATTGTGGTGATATCTTATACCAAAAAATTACCGAAAATAGTAAAATACTTGAAAAATTTAGTATGGTGTCGTTAATTTATTGCAATTGGTTGTTGTATAGAGACACGTGGGATGAATCATATCAATGTTACAGTTCTATCGCTGCTAGTTATTCGCCTACATTGTCACTATCACTTGTACCAATGTCATATTTCGAATGCAATTTTGATGACATAAACTGTTTATATGTTGCAAGTTTAATCTTTTACACTAAATATAGTTTAATTCAAGGGGAATATACGATTACTAAAGATTTATCAGACGCGTTGCTTTCATTTTTCAATACGGCTGACTCGCAAGACAGTCATATACAGCAGCTGACAGGCGTTAATACATTAGCTGGTATTCTTGTAGGCGATGTTATTCATAATTATTATAGTAAAATTGACGAATCTGTTGATATAGGATGTAATTATGTGAGCCAAATGGATGTGCAGGGATACGAAATTCGACGAGAGGTCTTGACCACTATTTGCTATCAATTATTATCACTACCATCGAATATAAACACTACAGAAGTGAGAGGCTATGGCAGGTACCATTGGGATCGATCCGTTTCAATTGCTATGTCCTTGTTAGGTGTTGGAGCAATTGATACATCGGCCATGCATGTATTAGCTACAATCAAATATATGGAGCAAGAATCGAAGACCAGTAATGATGATAATAATATCACTGACAAGATAGTTAATTACATCAATAACAGTGATAGTGTGAGGGCTGTATTAACGTATTATAGTATCCGTCCAGCTACGTTAGTGAAATCCCGCAATGTCTGTGCTGCTGTTGTATTGAATGAAGCGATCAAGCGTATATTTTCATCGTCTGCATTAAGTAATACCCAAGATCATCATAGTGATAATAAATTAGCGGTCGTTGTTGGTACGATGTTTCAAGCTATTGCACCAACAATATTGTCATTGTCGACTGAGGGCTCGCAATGGATAGGCGAAATATTCGTACTGCGAACTATTGCTATTCAAAGTATGCAATTGATATTAATGCATTTGAACGATTATAGTATCAACAATAATAATGATTTCATTCTAATGGATCCATTGGCATATTTTGGTGCACCATGCAGAGGCCTATTCTTGCTAGCATATCAAGGTTTGTCTGTGGAAAAGTATTTACCGCCATCAACAAATGGATACAATGATGCGCATTATTTCCACGATCAATATTTGCCATCTTTGTACTACAAATTGCTGGTAAAAACGAATCCTGATTGGTTTGATTACACGCATCCTAACTCCCACAACACCGTCGTAACGGATAGTAAAAAGCACATTAAAATTGGTTTTTTATCGTCGTATTTTTTTCGTCATCCAGTTGGCAGATTACTAGCGCAAGTAATAGTAGGTTTGAAAAATGAAACGTTTGTCATAGAGGCCAATGAAGTCATATACGATGTGTATGTGTGCATCAATCCAGTGAACTATCATGGAGGCAAGCATATGAATAATGCCGGGGAGCCCGATGATATTTATAATGCTTTGCGCGATACCTTTATAGGTGTGGAAAGATATATAGAGCTAAGCACTGATCCATTAGCAGCTGCAAATCAAGTTAGGCGGTTAGAGCTAGATGTATTAGTATTCGGTGACATCTTTATGGATTCTATCACTGCCCATATAGCTATGCTACGAATGGCGAGTGTGCAAATTGCATTTTGGGGGCATCCCTATTCGTCGGGGTATCCCACGATCGATTACTTTATCTCAAATGGAGCGTATGAATCCTCGTTTCAACGCAGTAAATACAGTCATAAACATGGTAGAATACTTGATTTTTCGGAACAAATTGTGGTTTTTGATTCACTATCTCATATAATGTACCCTAAATTGCCGCGTACGAAACGGAGTCATTACGATGATAAAGAAGAATATCTAAATTGGTTGTATGGAATAGGTTATGACGTGGACAATCACGCGTATAATGCATCGAATGGTTACCAATCTTTATCGTCAATTCCTGCTAACGATGTGCATGTCTATGGCTGTTATCAAACATTA
>JACCDO012057931.1_pt1 | contig 14504 bp, 20 predicted proteins | sample 7446101 | NCBI WGS metagenome assembly JACCDO01 (sample SAMN15323440, study PRJNA562643) | freshwater metagenome | isolation source: river surface water | place: USA:Blue River Watershed | collected 2017-08-16
ACGCCAAGAAACTCTGCGAGCAATTTGCGTAGGAATGGATCGATCTTCATTAACTTCCTTTGATAGGTTCTTTGATTTTTATTAGTACTTCGTTGTGCTTCATAAAACCCGGCTTGAACGGAGGGTCGAACCTTGCCCAATAAATTGAGCCAATCGTTTCGAGTCCGGCGTTTTTCACCGCCGCTAACAATTCTTTACCCTTATCTTCGAAACGTTGGGAATTCCAACTTCCCGAAAATTTGATGGCTGCCGCGAAATGTTCGGCTACCGGTACGATTGTCACGCCCAACTGGCTCGGAGCAGGCAACGATTCCAAGGTGAAGTCGGCAGGCATTACAAAGCTAACCGCGTGGGTGGATTCAGCCAACGGCTCCTGCAACACAGGAGCGGTCATGGCAATCTTTTGACTGTTCGCATTGAAGCCAGCAATGTAGTTGAACAGCGGCCGGAAACCGCGGCTGCCGGCCGATTCAAAATCGCCACCCTCTTTCACCTGAACTAATACATAGGCGGGGTAGTGCCGAATCTCGATCTCGCCCTGCGTGGAGACCAGCGTGTATGGGAGCTTCTCAGTCACACTTTGAGTGTATGGCCGGTTGGCGGGTAGGATAAGAGTCTGTTTTGATCGCTGGTTTGTCTGGCGGCAAGCCATTCAATCTAGGTGAGAGGTCTTCATGGGTTCAGTTATCAAGAAGCGTCGCAAGCGTATGTCAAAGAAGAAGCACCGCAAGTTGCTTCGTAAGACTCGCCACCAGCGTCGCAATAAGAAGTAAAACTTTGCACTCCCGCCGGAAACGGCGGGTTTTGCATTTAACCGCTCTTGTTGGCTTTCAATTCGCGTTTTTTGAAATCAAGAATTTCCCAGTCGGCAGCCTTGGCGTGAGTCTTGAGAATTTTGTCTGGGTTGATTGCCACCGGATGACCAACGTGGGTCAGCATCGGTAAATCGTTGTGGGAGTCACTGTATGCGTAACTGTGCCTCAGGCTGATACCACGTTCTTTGGCGAGTTTTTGCATGGCTTTTAGTTTGGCGCGACCATGAAGTGGTTCTCCAACAAGCCTGCCAGTGAGAATTCCGTCTTTGCGTTCAACTAGTGTGCCTAAACCACCGGTCAGTCCGAGTCGATGTGCAATTACCTCGGCAATTTCAACCGGAGTTGCAGTGATTAACCAAACTTCGCGACCAGCCGCAATATGCTCCTGTGCTAAGCGAACCGTTTCGGGCCAAAGTTTTGGGCTGATGTAATCCTCATAGACCTGATCGGTTAGCGAAGACAATTCTTCAACGCGGTGATTTGCAATCAACCCGAGTGCACGATCTTTGATTTCGTTCATGGTCTTTGCCGATTCGCCGCGTGCTATAAAGCGTGCCTGATGCCAAGCAAAATTCCAAAAATCTCGACGGCTAAAAAACTTGCGCTTGAAGGCGGCTTTGCCAAATAGAAAAGATGACGAGCCACGAAGAATCGTGTTGTCTACATCGAAGAACGCAGCTTCGACCTTCTCTTGCTTTGGCACCGCTCAAGTCTAGTTGCGGGTGAAGTTTGGCTTACTCTTGAAGCATGGCCCAATTGGTTAACCTCACTCTAATTGCCAAGCCGGGCTGCCACCTTTGCGATGAGGCGCGTTTAGTGGTGAATGCAGTGGTTGCCGATTTTAAGGCGGCCCACACCGGAGTCAACGCATCGGTTCAGGTGCAGCTCGACGAAGAGAATATCCTAGAGAACGAGGCCCTCTTCAAAAAGTACAGCGAAGAGATCCCGGTGTTGCTGGTCAACGGCAAAGTTCATAACTACTGGAGAATTGACCCAGTAAGACTTCGCGATGCCCTAGAGAGTTTGGTGTACTGATGCCGCTAATTCGCTGGATCCTCAAGACCTTCTGGTTTCCAATCCTGCTGATCATCCTGGGCCGCCTTGGCAAGAAGCACGACTGGGCCGCAAAGACCCACACCACACTAAAGCGCTTCAAATAATGTCGCCCAGCTTGTCTATACTTTCTGTATAGACATTGGAGGCCTCGTGAAAACCCTAATTGAATGCAAAGTTTTCAAGAATGGCGGCAGCTCTGCTATTCGAGTGCCGGCATCAATCAAGCTTGAGCCGGGCAATGTTGTATACATCGAACTAAATGATGAGTCAGATGACTTCGTTGTCTTTCGGCATAAACCTAAACGCCTTGCAAAATTTTTCGAACTACAGAAACGACTTGGCCCGGTAGCGGATGAAGATTGGGATTTTGTAAGACATCAGGAAATTTCGTCGATGAGAAAGTCAATACAAGATCTGGTTGATTCAGAATGAAATTCCTAATTGATACCGATATTGCAAGTTATGGGCTCAAGGGCAATCCAGCAGTTCTAAAGAAAATGAATCAGTACTTGGATCAATGGGCAATATCATCAATCACATATCACGAACTTGTAGTTGGTATGAATTCCACCAAGAATAGACAACTTGAATTGAAATTTGCAGCATTTCTTGAAGATGTTGAAGTACTTGAATTTACAAGCTCCGATGCAATGGAATCAGGCAGAGTCGATTGGTTGCTAATAAAAACAGGTAAACCCATCGGCGACTATGACGCTTTGCTTGCTGGCCAAGCCCTTAATTGCAATTTAACCTTGGTCACAAATAATGAAAAACACTTCTCACGTGTTCCAGATTTGCGATTAGCAAACTGGGCTAAATAGTTTTACGGTTCGAGGCGGTTTGGTCCGCGGAACAGGTAACCTACCTCGCGGATGTTTGGCTGGTGAAGAAGCAGCATCAAAACACGAATCAGGCCCATACCGAAACCGCCGTGTGCCGGAGCCCCGTACTTGAAGAAGTCGAGGTAGGTCTGTAGGCCCTCAGGTTCAAGGCCCTTCTGTTTTACCTGCTCGATTAGCACGTCGAGGCGGTGTTCACGCTGGGCTCCGGTGGTGATCTCGGTGCCGCGCCAAATCAGGTCGTAGCTCTTGGTTAGGGCTGGGTTGTCTTCGTGACGCATGTGATAGAACGGGCGCACGGTAGCCGGGTAGTCGGTGACAAAGACAAACTCGTGGCCGAACTTCTCTTGCACGTGAGCAGCAATCTGGCGCTCGCCCTCGGGGTCGAGGTCACCGCCGCGAAGTACTTCGTGACCGCGTTCCTTGATTACGTCGATGGCGTCTGCAAGTGAGATGCGTGGGAACGGAATGCTAGGCACTACAACATCAACGTCGAAGTGCTTCTTGATTTCTTCGCCGTGCTTTTCGGCAACGGCCTTTATGGCAACGTGTAATAGCTCTTCCTGTAGCGCCATGATGTCTTCGTGTGAATCGATCCACGAAACTTCCATGTCGACAGAGATGAACTCGGTTGCGTGACGGGAAGTGAAAGATGGGTCGGCGCGGAAAACCGGGCCGATTTCAAAGATGCGAGCGAAGCCAGCCATCATGGCCATCTGCTTATAGAACTGCGGAGACTGCGCAAGATATGCGTTGGTCTCGAAGTATTCAAGTTTGAATAGCTCGGCGTTTGACTCAGATGCGCTGGCCATCAACTTTGGTGAGTGAATCTCAATGAAGTTGTTGGCAGTCCACCACTCGCGCCATGCCTGCTCGATTGTGGTCTGAATCTGGAAAACCAAATTCATCTCGGTGCGACGAAGGTCGAGGAAGCGCCAGTCGAGACGCTTATCGATTGAAGTGTCATCCGCGATTGGGCTGATTGGGTCGGCAAGAGTAACGATTTCGATATCGTCAAGCTGAATCTCTAGTCCGCCGAGCTTCACGCGCTCGTCGTGGACTAAGCGTCCGTGCACCCAGATAAATGAACCCGCGGTGAGGGTAGAAATCTTTGCAGCCAATGCGTCGTTCTCGTCTGGCTGGTCGCCAACTACTGGACGCGGGTAGGTCACCTGAACGTCTCCGGATTCATCGCGAAGAATGACGAATTGGATGCGCTTCTGATCGCGAAGTTTTTCGACCCAACCGCCAAGAACAACCGGGCCGTCCTGGCTCGCGGCCAAGTCTTTAATTAGGGTGCGATTGCGCATGGAATCCTTGCTGTTGGTTCTCTGAGAGGTTGAACTAGTGCTCTGAATGGCAAGTTTAGCCGAGGGTAGACTTAGGGCATGCCCGCTGACCGTCTGCACTTGGTCCGCCACGGAGAGGTTCACAACCCAGGTGGCGTGCTTTACGGGCGACTTCCGCACTTTCACTTGAGCGATCGCGGGCAGGCAATGACCAAGTCGGCAGCCAAAGAATTGAGCGCCACCGGTCTGCCAATTACTCATCTGGTGTCATCGCCGCTGTTGCGCACTCAGCAGTCGGCAGCCCCGCTTGGGGAGACTTTCGGTTTAGATCCGAAAACCGATGAACGACTGATTGAGCCATACAACGTTTTTGAGGGGCGAAAACTAGGTGCCGGGCACCTGGTGATTCGCCCTCACCTTTATTACCACCTGCGAAATCCGAAGCAACCAACCTGGGGTGAACCATATCAGGCCATTGCCGATCGCATGTTTTCGGCTATGGACGCCATTGCCGACGAGGTTTCGGCCGGGGATGCGGTTTTGGTTAGCCACCAGTTGCCCATTTGGGTAGTTCATCTGGCCACCGTTGGGCAGAAGTTCCCGCACAATCCTAGAAAGCGCCGCTGCGCGCTGTCGTCGATTACCAGCTTTGAGAAACAAAATGGACGCTGGGTCGAGGTAGATTATCGCGACCCCGGAGCCGCTCTGTCGGCAGTTGATGTGGGTGCCGTCTGATGAAGAAGCTAATTGCGTTCGCGCTCGCGGTATCGGGCCTAATTTCACTTACCGCCTGCACGGCGAATGATCCGCTAGCGCAGCAATACAAGGCTGGCGATAACAAAAACTACATTGCCGGTGATGGCACCGTGCTTGAGTTTTCCGAAGCCAATAGAGGTAGCCCGATTGAGTGGTCGGGCATAACCACAACTGGCGGCGAACTCAAAAGTTCGCAACTTGACGGTGTGGTTGTGGTCATGAACTTTTGGTATGCGGCCTGCGCGCCATGTCGAGCTGAAGCTCCAGATTTGGTGGCATTGAATAAAGAATTCACCGGACAAAAAGTTCAGTTCATCGGTGTAAACGTGCGCGACACTGCCTCCACAGCAAATGCATTCGAGCGTAAATTTGGAATTGTTTGGCCGAGCATCGTAGATTCGGCAACCGGTTCTGTTCTACTTTCATTCACCGGTGTGGTTACTCCGCAAGCAGTTCCAACCACGTTGGTGATTGACGCCAAGGGACGAGTTTCCGCGCGCGTGTTTGGTCGCATTGAAAAAGGAACTCTCAAGGCGCTAATCAAAACAGCGGTTAGTGAAAACAAGTGAATTCAATAATTCTTGACGGTTCACTTTTGGCAGCCTTTCCAATTGCAATGCTGGCCGGACTTGTTTCGTTCTTGAGCCCTTGCGTTCTTCCATTGGTGCCGGGATATTTGGGTTTTGTTTCTGGGCAATCAGCTCCAAGATCAAAAGTGGTGCTTGGTGTAATTCTTTTTGTTTTGGGATTCACGGTTGTGTTTGTTGGATTAGGTGCTGCGTTTGGAGGATTTGCTGCAATCACCAAGCTTGGAGGGGTGCTCTTACTTCAGCAAATTCTCGGAGTATTTGTGATCATTTTTGGGCTGGTAATGATCGGTCAATTCAATTTCTTGCAGCGTTCATTCAAGCCAAGTTGGCGACCGCGAATGGGGCTGGTTGGCGCTCCGCTGCTGGGCGTGGTCTTTGGTTTGGGCTGGACTCCCTGCATTGGGCCAACCCTGGGTTCGGTCTTGGCTTTGAGCCTTGACGCGGGCCAAGCCAGTCGAGGCGTAGTTCTGACGGTCGCTTATTCAATCGGCTTGGGGCTGCCATTCATACTGTTGGCTGCTGGTTTTGCTTGGGCCACAAAGTCAATCAACTTCGTTCGCAAAAATATTCGGGCGTTCAACATTGCAGGTGGAGTGTTGCTCCTTGTTCTCGGTGTGATGATGGTTTCCGGACTATGGTCAAGATTCATTGAGTACATTCAGGTGGTGAACAGTGGTTTCATCCCGTCAATCTGAAATTGAATCTCCAGAAATCGGTTTAGTTGGCTGGGCTCGATGGTTCTGGCGGCAGCTGACTTCGATGCGCACGGCACTTATTTTGCTCTTGGCGCTTGCCGCAGCGGCGATTCCTGGTTCGATTTATCCGCAACGAAGTGCAGACCCAAATGGAGTTACGCAGTTTTTTGACAATCAACCTGAGCTTGCAAAAGTTTTGGATGCATTCCAACTATTTGACGTCTACTCCTCGGTTTGGTTTAGTGCAATCTATATTTTGCTTTTCGTTTCGCTAATCGGCTGTGTAATTCCGCGCGCACAGGTTCACTACAAGGCATTACGTTCTTCTCCGCCAGCAGCGCCAAAAAACTTTTCACGCATGCCAGCAAATAAAAAAGTTGCTTGGAAAAAAGCAACCGTTATTAGCACGGCAAGTGAAATTCTTAAATCTCAGGGATATCGAGTTGAAGTTTCTGGAAAATCTGTTTCTGCAGAACGCGGGTATCTTCGTGAAACCGGAAACCTGGTTTTTCACTACGCGCTAATCGGCGTGCTTATCGCAGTGGGTTTTGGTGGTGGCTTTAGTTACAGCGGTCAACGAGTTCTAATCGAAGGAGACACTTTTGTCAATAACCTCACCGGCTACGACTCGATTTCACCCGGTACATTCTTCGACGAGACACAGCTGACTCCGCTTAGCGTGAAGTTGGACAAGTTCACAGTCGATTTTGATCTGCAAAATCAGACCAATCTTGGCACTCCGCTCGATTTTCGTGCTCAAGTCACCAGCAAAGTTGGGCTCGACGGTGAGCCAAAGCAATCGACCATTCGCGTGAATGAGCCTCTCGAGCTGCCAAATGCCAAGCTTTACCTAACCGGCAATGGCTATGCGCCGGTGATAACGATTCGCGACGCCAAAGGCAATGTGGCGTTCTCCGGCCCAACCGCATACTTACCGCAGGACAGGAACTACACCTCACTTGGTGTGATTAAGGTGCCTGATGCCCAGCCAAGTCAGTTTGGGATAATTTCGTTCTTTTATCCGACCGCAGAGCAATTAACCACCGGCGCCCTTACGTCTATCTATCCCGACCCGATCAATCCAAAGCTAACCATGAACGTTTACGTGGGTGACCTAGGGCTAGATGGCGGAATACCTCGAAACGTCTACTCCCTCGATGTCTCGAAAATGACTCAGGTTGCCGGTGGTAAGAGTGAGGTAAAGGGGCTTGAGCTCGACGTTCGAGAAACGGCTGAATTACCAAATGGTTTGGGTACAGTTACCTTCGAGTCGCTCAAGCGTTACATATCGTTGGATGTCAGTTATAACCCCGGCGAGGGATGGATTTTGTTCTTTGCGTTGTTAGCACTGGCAGGTCTCGTGTTTTCATTGTTAGTACCAAGACGTCGCGTTTGGGTTCGCCAGACCAGCGATGGATTTGAATTAGCAGCCTTAGCTCGCGGTGATGATCCGACCTTGGTGAAAGTGCTTGACGACTTGGCAGAAGATATTAAGAAGGCAAAATGAAATCGATTGTGTTGAACCCAGCGCTAGCCAACGTTTCCGTGGTGTTTATCTACGCGGCCATGGCACTTTACACAATCTCATTCTTATCATTTGCGCTTCATCTTTCTCGTCGCATTAGCGAAAAGAAGCAGGTTCGCGAGGCAGCCGGACCATTAGAAAAATTCGCTATGACCATGATGATTTTTGCTGCTGTTGCTCACGCGGTGGGAGTTGTGCTTCGTGGCATCGCTGCCTCTCGTGTGCCGTGGGCTAACATGTACGAGTTCTCAATCACAGGCAGTCTCGTGATTGTTGTCATTTTTATTGCAGCTCTATTTTTCGTGTTGGACATTCGCATCATTGCTGTAATGGTGAGCGGATTTGCTCTTTTGGTTTTGGGTGCAGCGACAACTTGGTTCTGGGTAGATGTCAAGTCACTTATGCCAGCTCTGCAGAGCTACTGGTTGGTGATCCACGTTTGCGTGGCAATATTGGCCACGGCTTTTTTCAACATCGCAGCAGCACTTTCGATTGCCTACCTGCTCAAAACCTCCAACCGCCTAAAGCAGAGCAAAAACAAGGCCGCCGTGATCACTCAGCGCCTGGTTGCATTGTTCACCGAGGAGGCCAAACTCGAAAAGATGGCCTATCGCTTTAACATCATCGGCTTTATCCTTTGGACTTTCACCCTCATCGCCGGTGCCATCTGGGCCGAGCGTGCTTGGCACCGTTACTGGGGATGGGACACCAAGGAGGTCTGGACGTTCATAATCTGGACAATCTATGCCGGCTATCTGCACGCCAATGCAACCCGCGGCTGGAGTGGACGGCGTTCGGCTTGGCTTGCACTAATCGGATTCGCTGCCATTTTGTTTAACTTCACCATCGTGAATCTCTTCTTCAAGGGACTTCACGTTTACAGCGGTTTGAAGTAAATCAGATCAGTCGATAGCAGCGCTCGAGTCGCTGCTTCCACCATTCAATTCGGTCAGTCGTAGCTGCTAGTGAATTAATTTTCTTTTCGCTTGGAATTACTCGTTGAACTTTGATTCGACCATTGATAGGTAACAAAGGTTCATCACAGACATCGTCTTCAAACATTGCCACTGTGCCTAGTCCGGCATCGAAAGTTGGAACTTCGAGAGCAGCAGCTAAGTGCAATCCCATCGAAATCCCCACCGAGGTCTCTAGAGCGCTCGATACTGTGACCGGCAAATTTGCTTCTTTAGAAACAAGCAAAGCGTTAGAAATACCACCGAGTGGTTGTACCTTCAGCACAAGAACATCTGCAGCTTTCGCTTGGGCAACAGCTAGTGGGTCAGATACTTTTCGCACCGATTCATCTGCAGCAATACGAATACCAATTCGATTGAGTTTCAATTTAACTTCGGCCATTTCGGAGATTGTTCGCACTGGTTGTTCAAAATAATCGAGGTCGATATCTGCGATTGCGATTTCTTTAGCAATTTCAATTGCGTTCTGAACCGAATAGCCGCCGTTGGCATCAATGCGAATTTTTGCGTCTGGAAAAAACTCGTGCACTCTCAGCACACGAAACATATCTTCAACGATGGTTTGACCGGGTTCTGCAACTTTAACTTTTACGGTGTCAAAGTGACCGAATGGTTCCAATGCTTCGACTATGTGTTTTGACTTGATGGCTCCCAAGGTCGCGTTAATCGGAACGCTTTCAACCCGAGGGGCTGGGACATCGCTAAATCCAAACTCGATGGCCGCGGCCAACCAGGTGGCTGCTTCTTCATCTTGATACTCCAAGAATGGCGACCATTCGGTCCAGCCCTGACTGCCCTCAAACAGCATGGCCTCGCGGTATTTGACTCCGCGAAACGGGTGCTTTAGCGGTATAGAAACCACACGGGCGCTAGACAGTAGGTCGCTGATCGAGGGTTTTGCCGCTTTGGTCACGTTGTTAGTCTAGGTTCATGTCCAAACCGGTATCCGAGCTATTTGACTCTGCAATTTGGCAGTCTGTGCCGGGTTTCGAAGCACTCGAAGACATCACCTACCATCGCCACAAAACACTCGGCATGGTGCGCGTTGCAATCGACCGACCAGAAGTTCGCAATGCTTTTCGCCCGCAAACGGTTGATGAATTGCATCGGGCACTTGAGCATGCACGAGTTGACCCAAAAGTTGGAGTTGTACTTCTCACCGGAAACGGTCCTTCTCCAAAAGATGGCGGTTGGGCATTTTCCAGCGGTGGCGATCAGCGCGTTCGTGGCAAAGACGGCTATCAATATGGCGACGGGCAAAGCACCGGACGCCTGCATATTCTTGAGGTGCAGCGCCTGATTCGTTTTATGCCAAAAGTTGTAATTGCTTTAGTGCCCGGTTGGGCGGCCGGCGGAGGACACTCGCTAAACGTAATTGCAGATTTGTCGATTGCAAGCGCCGAACATGCAAAGTTCAAACAGACCGACGCCGATGTAGCTTCCTTTGACGGGGGCTACGGCAGCGCATATCTTGCCCGCCAAGTTGGCCAAAAGTTTGCTCGCGAAATTTTCTTTCTCGGTGCCGAGTACTCAGCGCAACGCGCCTATGAAATGGGAGTGGTCAACGCGGTAGTTCCACATGAGCATTTGGAAAAAACCGGAGTTGCCTGGGGTGAAGAAATTCTTCGCAAGTCACCTCAGTCGGTGCGAATGCTCAAGTACGCATTCAATATGATTGACGACGGGCTGGTGGGGCAGCAACTATTTGCTGGAGAAGCAACGCGTTTGGCTTACGGCACAGCAGAGGCTGCCGAAGGTCGCGACTCATTTTTGGAAAAGCGCGAACCGGACTGGTCTCCGTTTCCGTGGCACTTCTAAAACGGGTTGCCGCCAACGACACCTTTGGCGCGTTAGTTGCGGTGACCGAAGCTCTTGCAGGCAAGCACGCTCTCTTTATTTCCCTTCCAGAGGTCAATGGAATCAGGCCGGAGGTTCACGGCCTACCCGATGAGGTGGCAGACGATGTGGCATTCGTGGTTCAGAGCAGTGGCTCGACGGGAAGCCCAAAGATTATCGAACACACGGCTGATGCCGCGATAGCAAGTGCCAGGGCCAGCGAGCAGCGCCTAGGAGGTCCGGGGCAATGGCTCCTTGCTTTGCCGCTCAACTACATTGCCGGATTGAATGTTCTGGTTCGCTCTGCAATAGCCGAGACTCAACCCGTAATGATGAACCCTTCGGTACCTTTTACGGCAGAGGCTTTTGTTTCATCAGCATCGTTTATGCGTGGTGAGAAAAAGTACACCGCGCTAGTGCCAACGCAACTATCCAGACTTGCGATAGCCGCCCAACACGATGACACTGTTTTGCGTGCACTGAGAAGTTTTGATGCGATCTTGGTTGGTGGTCAGGCAACTGCTCCGTCGCTGCTCAGTAACTTAGCTGAACTCGGTGTTCGCGTAGTTACAACCTACGGCTCTACAGAGACCTTTGGCGGAGTGGTGTACGACGGCAAGCCGCTCGAGGGTGTGCAGATATCACTTACTGAAAAATCGCTAATAGAAATTCAAAGTCCAACTTTGGCTAAAGGCTATTCACCGAAATTTATTACCAGCGATATCGGCAATTTTATCGATGGAGATTTACAGGTTGTTGGTCGTGCCGACCGCGTAATAATTTCCGGAGGCATAAAAGTTTCGCTTGATCGAGTTGAAGTAATTGCCCGCGAAATACCAGGTGTGGTCGAGTTAGTTGCCGCACCGATTGAAGATACTGAATGGGGTCAGCGAGTGGGGTTGCTATATCTTGGTAGCCCAGAAGTTGCCGACGAAATAGCAATTCAACTTGCCGATTTGCTCGGACCCGCGGCAAAACCCCTGAGAATACTGCGAGTTGATCAAGTGCCAAAATTGGCCAGCGGCAAATACGATTTACTTGCTGCTGCCGCGATATTTGCAAAGGACCCCAATGACTAAACGTTCTCGCAAAAAACAGCTTGCCCTTTGGGTTGAAGGCGCCCGACTCCGCACTCTGCCTCTGGCTGTAGCACCGGTAGCGGTGGGTTCGGGGGCGGCTGCTTCAATCCAGTTGTTTGATCCGCTACTGGCTGGGCTAGCACTAGCTGTCGCGCTGTTCCTACAGATTGGTGTCAACTACGCGAACGATTACTCCGATGGCATTCGCGGTACCGATGCCAAGCGCGTTGGTCCGCTTCGCCTTACCGGAAGCAAGTCGGTTAAGCCGAAGGCGGTAAAGAATGCTGCTTTTATTTTCTTTGTGCTGGCGGGGCTGTCTGGGCTGAGCATTGTTTTGCTTACCGGAATTTGGTGGCTACTGGGAGTCGGCGCTTTGGCAATCATCGCCGCCTGGTTCTATACCGGTGGAAAGAATCCATACGGCTATGCGGCACTCGGTGAAGTTAGCGTATTCGTCTTTTTTGGTTTAGTTGCTACTGTCGGCACCGAGTTTGTTCAGACTCGAGACTTTAGCTCCAATGGAATATTTGGTGGCATAGCAATGGGTGCAATTTCCTCTGCGGTGCTAATGGTAAACAACATTCGCGACATCGATTTAGATCGTCACGTTGGAAAAAGGACCTTGGCTGTTCGCGTTGGAAAAAATTGGGCTAGAGCGATTTACCTGATTTTGCTTTGGGTTCCCATTGCAATTTTGATCCCATTCCCGTTTTTGTATCCGGCAACGTTTTTTGCCTATGCGAGCCTGCTATTGATAGCGCCTGCAACACTAATTTTGCTAACGGCTAAAACACCTAAGGAACTGATTTTGGTTTTAAAACTGACTAGTTTTGCCGGGTTAGTTTATGGTGTGTTGCTTGGCTACGGTTTAGCTTCGGTGTCAATCTAATAATTCGTCTTCGGTTTTCGAATCGCTATCGCGTTCGCCATGACGCTTCGCGTAAATCGCTTTCGATACTTCATCTCGCTGCTTATTGAAGAAAATGAGTGAAATAGCCAAAGCCAAAACGGCTGCAATGAATGTGGCATAGAACGGATCAAACTGCAGGGCCAACATAATGGCCAGGAAAACAGCAAAAGCGCCTAGTCGAAGCAATATGTAGGCTAGCCAAGGGTTTTTCACGCTTTCAGTCTATGTAGCGGCTGGTTAGAGTTAATCCATGAGGTACGCACTTTTCGGAGCAATTGTCTACGTGGTTTTCACCGTGTTCGTGACGGCATTCGCAGCCACCGCTGATGCAAAAGCAGTTCGAAACTTGCCAAAGTGGCTCTGGATTCTGTTTTGTATTTTTCTCTCTCCAATCGGTGGAATTCTTTATCTGGCCGTTGGACGTCCGTTACCCGGAAAGGGTGATCGCCAACCCAAGCGAACCGTCGCACCAGACGATGATCCGGACTTTTTGCGAAACCTAGCCGATCAGCTCAAGGATGAGGGCAAAGACGAAAAATGAGTGCCCCCGCGCAGGTTTTCTCTGCTCACCTGCTGGCTACCCTATTGGCTGGTGGAGTTGAGCACATCTATCTTGCGCCAGGTTCGCGTTCTCAATCTCTAGCAATCGCCGCCGATCAGTTGGCCAGAGCAGGCCGTGTGAAATTGCACGTGCGCATCGATGAGAGAGTCATGGCCTTCACCGCTCTGGGCACGGCACTTGCCAGTCACAAACCGGTCGTAGTAATTACTACCTCTGGCACCGCGGTGGCCAATTTGCACCCGGCGGCACTTGAGGCACATCACGCTGGCGTGCCGCTGTTGTTGCTCACTTCTGATCGACCGGAGGAACTCCGCGGCGTGGGTGCCAATCAAACTACCGACCAGGTCGGGCTTTTCGGTCCAGCCATCAAACATGTTTTCGATGTCGATGCTCCAAGTGATGAAGAGGATCAAACCTCACGAGCAGAAAACCTCGGTCGTGCTGCATTAGAACTGATTGCCAACCAACCAGGGCCAATACAGCTCAACTTGGCTTTTCGAGAACCGCTTTCCAGTCTCACTCCAGATGCTGCCGGTGTTTTTGTGGAGTTAGCCGAACCAGTAATGGACCAGCAGGTTGACTTTGCTGTGCTACCAGCAGAACCAAAGACTGTGGTCGTGGCTGGTGCCGGTGCCGGCGAAGCGGCGGTCGAACTAGCTGAGTCGTTTGGCTGGCCAATTTTTGCAGAACCTTCCTCGGGGTCACGCTACGGAGCAAATGCGATTGCAAATTATCGGCGACTGCTCGAGAACGAACATGAGCTTGCAGCAGAAATTGAACGTGTGATTGTTTTTGGAAAGCCAACGCTTAGCCGAAAAGTAACCGCGATGTTTTTTAATCAATCTATAGAGGTAGTAGTGGTGCGAAGTAAGTCTCATGGACACTTTGACGTGGCGCATCGGGCAAGCCAAATTGTTGATGAGATATCGGTCAGCGATGAAGTTGATTTTGAGTGGCTAAATTCTTGGCGAAAAGTTGACACAGATTTTCAATTAGAAGTTTCAAGTGAATTATCGCGAGAAAATATCGTTCGTAAAATCTACGAAGCCACAACCGATGGAGATTGTTTGGTGCTTGGTGCTAGTCGAATGATTCGCGTTGCCGACGAATTTGCTCCAGTTAAACCATTGGCAATCTTTTCTAATCGTGGGCTAGCAGGAATTGACGGAACCATATCCACTGCAACCGGCGTGGCTCTGGCGTATTCAAACGATGATGGCTTCACTCGCGCCCTAATCGGCGATCTAACCGCACTGCATGATGTTGGCGGATTGGCCGTGGACCAACAAGACGGCGAACTTAACCTTCAAATTGTTGTGGTGAATGATGGCGGCGGAAGTATTTTTGAGGGCCTCGAAGTGGCAAAGGCAAAAGAGTCATTCGATCGAGTGTTTAGAACCAAGCAAAATGTTGACTTTTGGCATCTGGCTGAGGCCTACGGCTGGAAGTACAGCCGAGTTGAGCACCTTGAGCAACTGAGCCCGGCACTCAAGCAGTCGGGTCGAGTGCTCATCGAAGTGGTTCTAGGCTAGGGCCTCGCGAATCGGCTTGAATTTGAGTTCGGTCTCGGCCAATTCA
>JACCDO011520372.1_pt1 | contig 14501 bp, 10 predicted proteins | sample 7446101 | NCBI WGS metagenome assembly JACCDO01 (sample SAMN15323440, study PRJNA562643) | freshwater metagenome | isolation source: river surface water | place: USA:Blue River Watershed | collected 2017-08-16
CTAATTTTATTTACAATTATAAAAATATCGATTTAAATAATAAACAAAATTCATTAAAATCTAATTGATGATCACCATCATTATCAACACTATCAATCATAGTATCAATAGTACTCATAGCATGTGATTCTGCATCTAACTCATTCATACCATCACTATCACCAAGTATAGATTTTGCTTTAATATTTTGATTTTTTACTGTATTTTTTAATACATTCCTTATTTCATCTCTATCAACAGTACCACTTTTATCACTATCAAAAAATATAAACATTGCTTTTAATTGTTTAATTTCATCAACTGTTAATTCTCTTTCTTCTTTAATACTACTATTAGGACCAGTAAAACGAATTTTATTAAGTTCAAAATATCTAATAAGTGATTTTCTATCAATATCATTTAATGTTGGTATCATTTCTTTTATACATTCTTTAAGTGTCACATTAACAGAAGCTTTATCAATATTGTAATTTTCCATTTTACGTTTAAGCAATTTTTCCAACATTAATTTAAAATTAGGACGTGCACGAATATAACTTGTATTTAATATTGCATCTAAACTAATTAATTCTTTTTCAATTGGAATAGTTAATAATCTTTTTTCCTTTGGTTTCGGCAATTCAATTGGTTTTGGTGGTGGTTTAGCTGACATGTCATCCCAATCAATATCTTCATCATCGTCATCATCATCATTTTTTACTACAACAGGTACAATGATTTCATCTTCAATTTCTTCTTCTAATATATTCAATAGTGGTAATGATTCCCAAGTACGGAAAAATTTTAATAATTCATCAGCTTCATATACACCAAAATGTGTTCTTGAAAGTAATTTTTCATCTCTTGTAACTGGTCTACTAGCACCACTAGTACTAGGTGGACTTAACGGTATCTGCTCTAACATTGATGCCTTATTTATACTATCAGATACATGTTTTGGTGAATCATTTATTTCTTTGATTGAAGAATTTTTGCCTATATGTAATGGTACTCTATTTTTTGGTGCTTGTATTTTAATATCTCTTGAACACATAAAATCTTTACTTATTGTCATATCTATTTTTCTTTGAATATTTTTATCAACATATTCTTGTTTTTCACCAATTTCTAACATTTCACTCATTGATGCTGATTTTGATAATAATAATTGAGCATACATACGTCGTGGATTTACAAATGTTTTATCCGTTGATATTGAATTTTGAGTTGTATCATTCATTGATATTGATCCCAATGATAAATTATCATCATGTAAAAATGGATTATTCAATCTTGCATTTTCTCTATCTTCAATATCACGTTTTTTTTGTTCTTTTTTAATTCTTCGAATTGCTTTTTTAGCTTTTTTAAATGTTACTTCAACTTGTTTGATACTTTTTTCAAATTTTTCAACACTAGAAAAAAGATATTTAAGATAAGAAATTGAATAGAATATTAGATCTGAAATATTTCTTCTTACCTTTGTTCAATATATTGTAAATTTAATAATCTTTTTTCTTCTTCTTCCATTTCTTTAACAGTTAAATAACGTTTAGGTGATTGTATAAGTGATGGGGATGACATAGATAATTTTAAATTTGTTTGTTTTAATGGTGATAATTGAGCAGGACTTGGAGGTAATGTTAACGATGATAACTTTCCGGCAACATCAACTTCTAATGGTGGTGCATACATTGGTGCTGGTATAAGCTTTGTATCAACTACACTATTATTTAAACCATCAACTTTAGTTATAGTAGTATTAATACTAGTTAAACTATCAATTTCTTTTTTAGCTGCTATTCTTTCACTTTTTATCAATTTAACAAATGCCATAAAATCATTACCAGGTGAAACAGAATTTAATTTATGTATATATATAGCCATTTTATCTTTTGTAATACCCGCTTTATCGAATTCTTTATATAAATGAGCATATAATGCTCGTTGTCTATTCATTGATTGAATTTCCCAATTATGAGGATCTTCAGCATCAATTTTAGCTATTTCCATATCAAACCTAGTTGCAATTTTACGTTCCCTTTTTTTAAATAATGAGGATACTGGTTCTTCCTTTTTGATAATTGTTTTTGTAGAACTACTCATTAAATCAGACATATATTTTGCACTTGAAAATGGATCTGGTAAATTGTTGGCACGCTTTTGATTACTTATAGAGTATTGGTCACCATTATCATCAGTACTTTTACGACTGTTACTACTGTCAATACTTAGGATATCATTCAATGCTTTCGTTTGTTTCGCTTTCATTTCTTGAGCAGTTATATCTCTACTACTCATTATATAAGTAATCTTACCAGCTAATTGTCCCAATACTCTAGTAGTTTCAGGTTCTTTAAATTTAGTTTTACTATTTCTACTGTGATCTTTACTACCTTTACTATTGTTGTCATTGCTTTTATTAGTGTTCATAGATGCAAGACTCTTATCATCAACACCATCATTTAGTAGATGACTATTAGATTTTGATTGATTAATACTATTACGATGCATATAAGACTCATGTTTAGCACTACTTTCATGACCAATCGATGTTGATTCATGCCTAATACTACTTTTAATACTACCAGATAATGAGATTTCATCATCATCATCATCTTGTATAGTTGAATCAATTTGTAACTCAAGTCCATCCATTAATCTAACGGCCATTTCTTTTCTTTCATTACCTCGTTTTTTCATATTTATTGGACAAACCCATCGTGGTTTAAACATTTTATCAAATTTTCTACCTCTAGTTAATACACCTTTTTGATATCCTTGTAAAGTAAATAATGATACAGAACCATCATCCGATGCTAATAAAATATCATCATAATCACCAATAAAAGATAAAGTATTAATAGCACTTCTAGCACCATGCCAAACACGTACTAATCTAGATTTTACATGTATTTCACCGCTACTAATATCATTTTTAGACCATAATGATCGATCTATTTCACTATCTCGAATAACTCGTTGAAATATTCTACGAGGATTATAATGAGGAGATTTAGATGCTTTTAATTCATCTGGCATAATACCAATATTAATTTCCTTTAATGCTGGTGTAATATCAGTCATACATACTGTACCATCATCATTACCACAAATAATATAAGCATACACATTTGTTGGATAATCTGGTAAATTTGCTTTATTATTATATTTGGATATATCAATTTTGGTTTTATTCATTTCATCGGGTTCATCAATATCACTATTGTCACTTTCATCAACAACATCTATACCAGCTTCAAACATTTGTTTTTTTAGTGCATCTTCTTTCATTTTATTATATACTTTAATAGCCATAGCTGGTAAATCTTCAGTAACATTTTCTCCACTATTATCTATTCCTCTTATATATACTTTCATACATTTCGCTTGTCTACGTTCTAATAAATATGATTCCATTTTCCTAGGTGAAAATGGTTTATGTTGTATTTCTTCATCATCATCATCGTCATCATCGCTATCCTTTTCATCGACTAGTTTTAATTCGTTACTATTATCAATGGCATTATTTGGTTCTAGAATATTATTATTTTCAGTTTCTTTTACTTCATCATCTTCATCACTATCACGAAGATTGGTACTTGTCGGTCTACTATTACTTGTAACTGACGAAAATGTTATAGTAACACCTTTATCAACTTTTACAATTTGACGAATTAACTGTGTTTCAATATGCCATAATTTACGTCCATATGCTCTTTGAGCATAACCAACAGGGATAATAGTAAAGTTACCAGATGTATCTGATACAATTAATAATGGGAATGGTTCAATAAATTCTAGTTGACCAACATCAGGACCAAAATAATTTTCAATAATTGTATCTAATTGAATATATTCATAATTAAATAATTTTAAAGTTCCAACACAATCAATTGTAGCTATTAAACCTAGAGTATGAGAATACGCTATTGCAGTAACATCGACTTCATGAGCTCTAGTATCACGTAAATTAAATATCGAATCTGCATCATTAGGTAATTCATCATATATATATATATCACCTGGTCCTGCTAAAGCAATAACTGTTTTATCAGGTGTATAAATTAAATTTCTTATAGCAAATGGTACTGTTTGAAATTGTTTCAATTTTACACCACTTATGCAATTATATACAACAATTTCACCTTCAGAGTTTCCAACAATTAATTTTCTTAAACGATCATCTAAAACTGCACATGAACATTCACATCCGGGTCCTTTATTACCAACATTTTCCATTTTCATTTGTTCATCACCTGTAATTGCAGACCAAAATAATATATCTTTCATGTGTATTGATACTACTAATAACAAATTTTTACTATACAAAACTTTGATAGGAGGTGATTCACACAATGCATAATCTTCAAGACGATAAATATGTTGTTTCCTTGCACTAGAAACAACCATTAATTTGTGCATTGTATCATATTGACCAGCTAATGATGGTATAACATCAAATGCCCTTAAATGATCTTCTAAACAACTTGTTTGAGCTAAAAGACGTAATTCCTTATCATTAGGATTTTCTTTTGATACATCCCATAATTTTATAATACCATCAGCATCTAATGTAAAACATCTATTACAATAATCTAAACAAACAATTTTACATATTGGACTATTATGTCCCCATAAATTAAATAACGGTCGATCTAACTCTGCATCTAAATCCCAAGCAATTATTGTATGATCAAATCCACCAGCTAATAAAACTGATTTCCCATCATATGCTAAACATTGAACACCTGAAATAAAACCACTTCTATTAACTTTATATTGTAATGTTTCTAAATCCCATAAATAAACTTTTGCATCCATACCACAAGATACTAGTATATTATATGTATCACTAGATATTACTAGAATATCTTTTACTATATCAGTATGTTTACGCATAGTTTTATAATTTGTTAATTCTACTTCACCACCATATGATATTTCCATATCCCAGCATTCAATAAATTTATTAATACTTCCTATTGTAAATAATATATATTTATTATTAATTTTATCATGATGTACTTGAATTTTTGTTGATGATTGTAATAATGGAAAAGTTGATGTACAACTAATAGTTTCAGGTAATAATTTAGATCTGGACATAAATCGGAAAAAATCAATTCTCAAATCACTACGCAAAACACACAATAATTCTTTACTATCGATAAATACCATATCAATTACATTCATAGTTAATTTAACATCCATACCTTTACCAGTTGCTACAATCGCTTCGGGATTATTACCAGTTCTATTTTTCATTGGGATTGATAAATTTAAATCTAACCAAGTAGGTATACGTGGATCTGGTGAAAATATACTTAATTTTCCATCTATACCAACAAATAATTTATTAAACTCTTTAATATATTTACATGCTGTAACATGTGTTCTAGATGCTGATTCTTGTATTGCCATTTCATTAACCAATGAAAATTTTTCACAAATTGCTATACTTGTATCTTGAACTACTTGCTCTATAACGAACATAACAAATTCACTCCATTCCATATGACCATCTCCGTTCACATCAACTAAATTAAAAAAATCAACCAAATCAGGTAATATTTTTAATAATGACTGAGTTGACTCAAGTGACATATGTTTTACAAAAGCTAATAAGAATTGAACCATATTAACACCGTCCTCACCAGCATCTTCAAATTCTTTTCTTAATGCCAATAAACGAGATGTTGGTACTTTCAACATAATCGTAGAACTAACTAATGATGCACTTTCAGCATTAGCTATTTTTGAATCGCTGTCTATATTATCGTCTTCCATATTTTCTCTAATTCATTAACATGTAATATGATCCATTGATGGAAACTGGTCAAAGTAAAGCGCCTAATAATGTGTTATCCGATATCGTTTTTTTCTTTCGCAATTTGGTACCGGCAAATACCGGTTAGGTAGGTACCGGAAATCATCCCTTGGATTCATCCCGATCGATCGAAATTTCCGATTCCTCTAACAAACTCATATCCTAAATTAAAGGATTATTAGATATCCGTATTATGAATGTAGAATAGTTAATATGAGAATATAACCATTTTCTTAATATGTAATCTATGAAAATGAACTTTTTAATTATTCATGTAAATCCTATATATTAAAAAAATATTTTTGAAATATTGCTATTCTATTTTCATCTGTTCTATGCATTATTATTGTTACTTAAACTTAACTTATAAAAAAAGAGGAACCAAATTTACCAAAACGAGTCGAGTTTGCAGACAAAATAATCGAAAAATGGATAAAACAGGTTTAGAACTGTGGGCGGCAAGTAAAATAATTGGACGAGAATGCGCCACACAAAGTAAACAATTCTTTTTATGTAAAAAAGAAAAAGGCGAAAATCCTGCAGAATGTTTAGCCCTTGGAACAATTGCACATAATTGTGCCACAGATATGTAAGTATTCATTATATCCATTTATTAGTCTAGTAGTATTATGGCTGCGAGGATTTTATGAATTTGCATATCCCAAATTAATACATTTTACTATCTTTACTCGTATAATGATTTTCTTTTTAATTACTTATTTTTACAAATTTATTTAGTGTAAATACTATTTCAACTGATTATCCAAAAGAATATCAATCATTTCAAAAGTGTTTGGATACAGCAGATTATAGATTTAATGAGTGTAGAAAAGAAGAAAGAGCTTTATTAGATTGCTGGAATGCTAGAAATAATTCACTTCATCATAATTAATTTAGGTGGTTTCCAATAATGTAAAAAAATTGATAATAATACAAATATATATATAATTACAAATAATCTTCGGCTTCATCTCTTTCAGCTTGTGGAGGAAATCCAATTTCAAGTTTAGCTGCTAGAAAATCATTTTTTTCATGAACTCTTATATTACCCATAAATCCTCTTGCAGAATATTCAATTTTTAATTGTTTACGGCGACCAGGACAAGGATCACTAAATAAAGCATCTAAATTAACATTTCGTTCAATTCTTAAAAATCTTCCTTTTACTAATGCTTGTACATCTGATGTGACATCAATACATTTTGATAAGTCATCAAAATTACCATAAATAGCTTTTGAAACATAAATTAAAGGTGCAGAATAATCGGTAGCAAATTTTATCGATTCACTCATGATCCCTCTAGTACTTGTTGGGTGATCGTGGACTGATATTATAAATCTAGCATTCTTTCTTGTAATAAAATTTCTAGGATGTCCACTACCTGTCATATCTTTACTATCAGTTTGACGTTCACTGTCATGACCATAACATAATACATTAATTTCTAATAATTTATGATTCCCTTTAGATGGATTAGAAAATGAACTATTTGGATCAAATGTTTTTTTATCTATGAATAAACATGAACCACCTTCATCAGCTAATGTTTGAACTTTTTTACTAATATCTATAAAATTTATTGGAATATTTTGAAATATTCTTTTTTCTTCTTCCAATGCTTCTTTTTTTCTCAAGAAAAACATTTCATCTGGAGATATAATCATACCCAATTTAATTTTTGTTTCAATAGCATATATTTTTCTTAATTCTCTTTTTATATGTGCTACATGATCTTTTCTACCAGTAGGTGTTACCCCATAAAATGCACTTTGAACTAATATCAATGGTGCAATTGTTGGTGATGTTTCAATTAAAACTCTTCTTTTTAGATAACCTCGACCATCTTCATCATAAACATCTTTACCCCATCGACCAGTCATTTCATATTGTACACGTAAATCTTTAGTATATCCAGGGCATGGGTCACCAAAGAATTTAAATAATGATTGTTGATTTGAAATAGTCAAAAATGAACCACCATTAACATCAACTAAACCTTGTACAATTTCAGTAACATCATATGACATTCTTCCATCTACAGCAGCACCTCTAGGATAACCATAAGATGCTTTAATAATTCGTAATGCTCTATCTTTAGGTTTAACTAACATAAAATGATATGGTAAATGATTATTTGGTAGGACATCTAAACATAATGTCCCATAAATAACACCAAGTGATGAATCCATTCTATATCGAATACGTAATTGTTTATTATTATTTGGATTTGGATCTCTACCAAATTCACCACCAAATATATATGACAAGTCATCTTTTTCTTTAAATTGTAATCTATCCCTAAATTTATTAGCATCAATAATTTTTACAATATGTGGTGTAACTTCATAAGATAATTGAACATAAAAAGGATCGCCATAGGTAGCATATAATATATCTAATGGAGCATACAATGGTATTGCTGCAAACCGTTTCCTCAACTTTATAGGCTCTCTTAAAGTATTAAAACACGAATAACATATATTATACATATCTAACATTGAAGGATCAGGATGTTGTGTACCACATACACCACAAAAATCTTCTCTCCATAATACTGGATTCATAACACCGTTATCAAGAGTTGTATATCCCAGCATAGCCAAATACTTATTCTCGGCACTAATTTCTGGTAATTTCTCAGCAGTTGAAAACTCTTCCTCTTTGCCTTTTTTATTCTTTTTCTTATATCTGCTTCCTGGTTTTGATGCAATAACATCTTTATTATTCTCTTTTTCAAATAATTCTAAATCTGTTAATGAATCTGGAAATATTCTTTTTGCATCAATATGAAAATGTTCTAACTTAACATCCTTTTTAATAATGATCGGTTTTGTTTGTGCTAATAAATCTACCCAAGCATTAGTAACAATTTGTTCATTATTAACTACCTTTTTAGATGAAGCTTTAATTGGAGAAAATAAATTTCCTTTTAAACTTTCCATATTATATACATTAGGATGGGTTTTAGAAAGATGTCAACGACGAATAATACTTGTAAGGCAATCAATTTCAGAAATAGAATCCAAAATTTGGTATGCTTCTAAGCTGCTTAACTTAAAAGATCAGGCTCATTTAACAGTTTGACAAAAATATTGAAAGTTCCGGGTATTCGCCGGCACTAACTGGGTCAATTAATCAATTAATTAAGCATCTAACGATGTATAAACAATGGCCAGTATACTACAGATTTGTAAAGTTAATTATTTATAATATATCTTGTATTGTTCACACTTCTTTTGATAAGTACCGGTTTATAGTCGTTAAAACTTTTTGGACCTTGAAAATCGCCATGTATGATACTAAAAAATTGGATCAAACTAGACGGAATGCCATCAAAATTTGATAATTTAATAGCGTCAATTCAGCCTAAATGTACTAAATACTCTGTAAATCCTGTGATATTATCAAGTTGTGTTAATAATTACGAATTAGGTACTACTCAATTTAAATCTTTCTACCCAAATATTCGACTATTTGACTAACTAAAAACCATTCTCAATCACACAGAATCTACTGTCGTAAATGCATCAGTATCAAATAAAGTTGAAATAATAAAAAGATATAAATATAATTTAAGAAAAAACATATTAATGGCCAAAGAATCATTGATACCAGCTGATAAATTATTTTTTGATTTAGTTTTAGATGTAAAAAAATATTTAAAGGATAATGGTCCTGATGAATTAATAGTCAACAACGAAGAATATGTCATGTCTTATAATAATTATAAGCACATTCGTAAGCATATTGTTCCAACAGAATTATTGAAATACTATGATTCATTAAATTTTTTGCTATTTCCTAAAAATAGTAAAGGTTTTATTGTTGTCGATGATTTTTTACGTTCACTACAACGATTAATTGATGTGGATAAATTATGTATTCATTTATTATCGTATTCTATTAAAAATAGAATATATATTTATGAAAATGAGGTACTATCATAACGCATTCATTCACTCATATATTCACATAATTACTCATTCATTGATGTATTCAGGTAGAAAGATATATTTATGATTTAATATCAGCTCGAGAAATAAGTGCCTGCCAAAATATTGATAAAGAATTGTATATATTCTATGTATATACTGTTGTAAAATGTATTTTTTTCTATTTAGATTCACATAGATCCCAAAGAATATCAATAAGTAAATTGGCACATAGTTCGATTATGGAGGATTTATTATATTTAATAAGAATGTCTGATCAAGGTACTCCCTTATATTCATTTATATACTATCTTGTTCCATTCAATCACCAACTCACTTTTCAAGATGATACTTCAAATAATAATGCAGATGAAAATGATATATTATCACCACCAATTGAATTTAACTGGTTTAGTGGTGCTAATACAATAAGATTGTATCAAGAATTTTTATTTCTTGATCAAGATAAAAATGGTACTCAAATAATATATACTCACTCATATTAATAACTTACATATTTAACCAATTAACATGTAGGAATGTTAAATCAAGAAGAATTTATATTTTATGGTAATGGTAATAAAAATCCAATACAACTTACACCACTAGCTGTCAGCAGATTATTTGAAGAAAATTTATACTATCGTGGAAGTAAAGAATTAGGTAATATATTTATCTTTCACTAGTGTATTACTCTTACTCATATAACTTTTCCCCAAGGTATGGATTATAAAACATATGTGGAATTTGTAATTGCAATTGAAAATAAGACATCAATACAATCATTAAAATATTTTTGGCGTCTATTCAACATAGATAATAATAATAAATTAAGTAGTAAAACTATAGGTGACATTAATTTAATTATTACACACTTACTAAACTTATTTACTCACTCACTCGCAGCATATTTTTATAATGAAATATATGATACATTAAAAAAGAATGGATATGATGCACCACCAGTAGATGATGTTGTATCTGAAATATTTGATATATTAGGTTGTCAATACGATAGTCAGCCAGATTTTGATAGTATAGTTAAAAGTGGACAAGGTCATGTAGTTATGTCTATGTTACTTGATGCTTATGCATTTTATTTATATGATAATAGAGAATCACTAGTTAGTCAAATACCTTCGAATTCTACAAGTTAATTAAACATTTTTACAATTTAATGAAAAAAATATGTACTACTTTTAACTAATTTTAAATCTAATTGTCCTCTTTCTGGTAATGGAGGAAAATTAATATTTGAATAACGTATTAATAATGATTCTCTTAAATTTTCTAATATTGGTTGTTCATATAAATCTACAAAACATTCTCTTAAGCATTCATTTAATACAGGAATATCACAAGCATGAGTCCAATATGAATCATGAACTGATGCAAATGTTAAATTTCTTTCCTTCATTTTTAAACTAGTTAATAACATATGTGTCGCATCCAATGAATGAACAAAATTAGGTGGAAATGCTGACCTTTGTTTAACTGAAGAAACTGGTAATAATTCATCTTGATATGTTAGTAAAACTGTTTGTAATATTGTTTTTACTACATGAGCATGAGATTTTCGATAAGGTTGCATAACAGGTAAACCTAGTGGTGTTATCCACGACATAGGTTGTCCTTGCAATGCAACAAGATGAGCACATGTAGCTAACCAATCCATAATATCTCTTGCTCCAGTAAACATTTCACGAAGGGATAATAAAGTTAAATCTGCTAAATAAGATGACGCTTCGAACAATTGTCTCTCAAAAACAATATCTGTTACACTTTTTTTTGAATCAGGTGATAATTTTTCTTCTAATCTAGCAAATATTTGTGCTCTAGCACCTATTCTTGTTACTCCGTAAACGGAAGTCATAACTGTTTGTTTTACAACTTTTCTGTCAACAACATCATGAATCAAACGTGCTAATTTACCTTTTGTTTGCATTGCTGTATCAGGATGATCAGATGGGATTTCACAGTCTTTTGCTACTTTTTCTAAAACTAATACTAAAACACTAGAATATACATCTTGAGGTGAAGAATTATTTACTAAATTAACTGCTTTGCCACCAGGTTCATCTCTACCTAATGCAGCATAATGTTGAAGTCCATTACATGAACCATCCTGATGTATAGGTAAATGTGAAACATATGTTTCTGGATTACCACTTTCAATTGCAGCAACAATTTCATGACATGTCGCTAATGCTTGATATGGACTTTCAGCAGTATTCCACCATTTTTTACCATCTAATGGATTTTTTACACTATCAATAATATTTTCCATGTTACTTTCAGTCCATTTTATTCTATCCTGAAATGTTATTTTATTTATTCCAAACAAATTTGCCAAATGTATTTTTATCCAATCCAATCCATTTGGACCTAAGGGTTTTCCTGTATCAAATAAAAGTAATCCTCTACATAAATCAGATCCTAAATGATTTAAATTTGGTGGAATTGGATAAGCACGTCCACGAAAATCTAAGTTAAATGGAAAATAAAATTTTTCATCAATAAATTTTTCTGCAACCCATAATTTTAATGCTAAATCACAACGTAATGAATGCATTTCCATATTTTTAACTTTAATTCGACGAACTATTTCGTCAAAAAATCGTTTTGTTTCTACTTGAGTTGGAGGTAATACTTCACTTGTTTCAACACCATCCTCATTAACTACAAATTTTCTGAATAATCTCGCTTTAATAACATCTTCTGGATCAATTACATACTCATTAACATCTGGAATTTTCAGATTTTCTTGTTGTGGTAATTCTCCAAGAACCATTTTCTGCTTCCACGCTGTATTAATAATATTAAACATAGTTTTATTTATACGCCAAGGACAACTACCTAAAAAATTTAAACCGTCAATTACACTAGGCATATTTGCTAATTTAACTGCACTTATTTGTTCTTTCGAATCAGTTCGTATTAAAGTTGATTTTAATCTAAAATATGCACTTGTATCATAATCTTTATTGTTCCAATGTTTTGGTGGTACAATCATTGGAAGATAACGAGGGTATAATATTTTATAATCTTTAGTAAATTCATTATCAGTTAATTGTTTATATGTACTATCCTCAAATTTTATTGTGCCTGCTTTTTTCATTTTATCTAAATTAATTTTTTCTGGTGATGGTCGAGGAGCTGTTATATCAAAATTATTTTTTTTTAAATAAATATGTTCAAATACAGATTTCCCATCATCTGTAAGTACCGATTCACATAATAAATGTATTACCACTGCCCCTACTTTCGTGATTACTTCATGAGACCAATTTGGTTCATCCATTAACTTTTTAAACTTAATTTTTAAATTTTTAATTGGAAATCTACTACTATCTTGACTTTTACCACTAGATAATGTATCCAATAAGTCCTTTTGCCATTGTTTTAAACCAAGTTTACCTTTATTTAATTTAAATAAATATAGTTCTGATTGTATAAGTTCTCCAATAGCTCTTGATAGTGTAGTTACTTGAACTCCTTGATTTGCACTTTTTAATATAAGATTAACAGTAGAGTTTAAACCAATAACTGCTATTTTTTCTGGTGGTAGTAACATTAAATATGGTCCATACACTTTTCGTAATTTACCTGGCACGTTTTGCTGAATCAAATTTATTTCATTTATAATATTATTTTGAAATGGACCAAACCATTTTAATATAAGACGATGTATACTTTTCATGGAAGAACCTTTACCGAGCGAAAACAAATTTTTCTTTTGTTTAACAAATGATGAAAATGCTTCTTCGTGTTGTTCCAGTTCTATTTAAATATTATATAAATAAATCATATAATAATAGTTAATGAATAAAAGAAAAATTACCTAATGCCAATTCTTTGAGATATAGTCCAGAATGTGAGAATGCAATATCTTGATCAACAGAATATGTCCCATTATTATCTAAAAAATGATCTTTAGAATATTTATCAATTTCTTGTGGGATATGTTTTATTGTTCCTAATAATTTCTGTGATAAATCGTCTTTATCTTTAACTAATATATCTTGATTTATTAAGTTAGAATCAATTTTTACATCTGTTCCATTTAATCCTGAGATGCTATCAAATTGTGACGAAAATTTTCGATACTTGATATTACTACTTAAACATTTAATTTTTTCATAATTATTTATGTTTTTAGCGAAAATTTGTTTACACTTTAGTACATATCTTGAACGTAGCATTTTAAATCATTCATAAATAATTAATCCGTTGACGAAAGCTTTGTTTCTCCTGCATATAGTTTGGATTTTCCAGTAAAATTTCCTCTTCAATGGTGATGGTAGAGAACCGCGGACCGGTGCCGTGCCAGTTCCAAAATAAATATTATACATGACCATAGAATAATAGTGGAATTAGGTATATAAGCGATGGATATTATTTGCCACTATTATATTTTGATTTCTTGTATTAATATTAAATTAAATGATTTTTATTTTTTTTCTAATTTAGTTTTTTATATTAATACGTTGATCCAAAGATCTTATACAGAGGGTCGATGTTATTTTCAAAACTTAATCAATAGTAATGAATCTTATGTTATTTGAAAGATTTTTCTGATACTGGAACTGGACGTCATTCTTTGAATTTTCGTCCCTCAGGAAAATTGTTACCATAAGTTTTCCTGTCCCAGATATCAAAAGTGATTCCTGTGCGTAGTACTATATCTGCTGTGAGTAAAAATCTGTTTTGGGTTGTAAATTTTGACTGTAGAATTAATTATCATGAATAATATACGTAA
>JACCDO011204026.1_pt1 | contig 14499 bp, 11 predicted proteins | sample 7446101 | NCBI WGS metagenome assembly JACCDO01 (sample SAMN15323440, study PRJNA562643) | freshwater metagenome | isolation source: river surface water | place: USA:Blue River Watershed | collected 2017-08-16
CCACCACTTTCTTGAGAAAGCGAGAGTCTTTGGCGCAAGCAACCAACTCGTCCATGAGCCGCGTGTCGCACAGCGCAAGGCCAATCTCGGCAATGTCAACGATGGCGCTGAGTTCCATCGCGCGCAACATGGGCATGGTGTTCACGGCCACGCCACCGGCTTTGGTGACTGCCAACCAGACCGCCACCATGGCTGGGTTGTTGGCCGATCGGACCAACACCCGCTGTCCGGGCTTGAGGCCAAAGTCCTCCACCAGCACATGCGCGATGCGGTTGCTCCAGTCTGCAAGTTCTTTGTAGGTTCGGCGTCGGCCATTGCCCACCAAAGCGGTGTGGTCGCCAAAGCCTTTGGCCACCATGGCGTCGCTCAACTCATGCCCCGCATTGATGCGATCGGGATAGGGGAATCGGTCCAATAAAAAGTCGGGCCATTGGTCGGCCGGGGGCAAATGGTCCCTGGCAAAGGTATCGACATGGGCTGTGGGTCCAAGCATGAGGGGCTCCTTTCAGGTTGAGCTCAAGGCATGGCGGGCAATGACCACCCGCTGAACATCGCTTGCGCCTTCGTAGATGCGCAAGGCCCGGATGTCGCGATAGAGGTGCTCGACCACCGAGCCAGTTTTGACGCCATCGCCACCGTGCAGCTGCACCGCCATGTCGATGACTTTTTGCGCTTCTTCCGTGGCAAAGAGTTTGGCCATGGCCGCTTCGCGCGAGACGCGAGCAGCACCCTGGTCTTTGGTCCAAGCCGCTCGGTAAACCAACAAGGCCGAGGCATCCACGGCAAGAGCCATGTCAGCGATGTGGCCTTGAACCATTTGCAATTCGGCCAAGGCCTGGCCCGCAATGCGGCGGGTGTTGACGCGCTGAACGGCTTCATCAAGTGCGCGTCGGGCAAAGCCCAGCGCCGCCGCCGCAACGGTGGAGCGAAACACATCGAGCACCGACATGGCGATGCGAAAACCTGCGCCCGGCTCACCAATGCGCGCCTGAACCGGCACACGGCATCCGGCAAACCGCAAGCGCGCCAAAGGATGGGGCGCAATCGTTTCCAAGCGCTCCACCACCGCCAAACCCGGCGTGTTGGCCGGCACCCAAAATGCCGACAAGCCTTTGGCCCCAGGCCCCTCGCCAGTGCGCGCAAACACGGTGTAGCCATCGGCAATGCCACCGTTGGAGATCCAGGTCTTCTCACCGTCGAGCACGTAGTGGTCGCCTTCTTGTCGTGCCGTCATGGTGCTGTTGGCCACGTCTGAGCCCGACTGCGGTTCGGTCAGGGCAAATGCAGTGATGGCCTGTCCCTGGCGACTCTTGCGCAAGACCTCGCGCTGCTGCGCATTGCCAAAGAGCGACAACGCACCCGTTCCCAGCCCTTGCATGGCAAAGGCAAAGTCAGCAAGCCCGTGATGGCGCGCCAGCGTGTCGCGAATCAGGCAAAGGCTTCGCACGTCCAAGGCCGTGTCGGGCTGGTCGGGGTCAACGGCGCTGTAGCGCAACCAACCGCCTTGTCCCAAAGCGCGCACCCAGGCTTTGGTGACCGCGTCGGCATCGTGCGGGTCTTGTTCTTGGGCGATGCGCTCGCTCGCTTGGTGCGCCCATGCATCAAGTTCGCGCGCCAGTTGGCGATGCGTGTCATTGAAAAAAGGCCAGTCCAAAAATTGAAGGTCAGCCATGGCGTGTCCTTTGTGATTTCTTTTGCTTGACTTTGGATCAGTTGCCTTCAAACACCGGGGTTTGCTTGGCCACAAAGGCGTGATAGGCGCGATGGAAGTCTTGCGTTTGCATGCAAATCGCTTGCGCCTGGGCCTCGGCCTCGATGGCTTGTTCGAGGGCCATGTTCCATTCATGGTTGAGCTGGGTCTTGGTCATCATGTGCGCAAAGTTGGGGCCTTCGGCGATGCGCTTGGCCAGCGTCTGCGCCTGTTCGAGCAAGGCCTCAGGCGCGTGCAAGGCGTTGTAAAAGCCCCAGGCCAAACCTTCGTCGGCCTTCATGGCGCGACCGGTGTAGAGCAAGTCCGCAGCGCGGCCCTGACCAATGAGTCGGGGCAACACCGCACAAGCGCCCATGTCGCAACCGGCCAAACCCACGCGGGTGAATAAAAACGCCACCTTGGCGCGTTCGGTGCCCAGCCTCAGGTCTGAGGCCATCGCTGCGATGGCGCCCGCTCCGGCGCACACACCGTCAACCGCCGCAATGATGGGCTTGCCGCAATGCAGCATGGCCTTGACCAGATCGCCCGTCATGCGGGTAAAGCGCATCAAACCCGTCATGTCCATGCGCGTGAGCGGGCCGATGATGTCGTGCACATCGCCGCCCGAGCAAAAGTTGCCCTCGTTGCTGGCCCACACCACCACATCGATCTCGTTGGAATACGCCAGCGCCCTGAACCAGTCGCGCAGTTCGGCATAGCTGTCGAAGGTGAGCGGGTTTTTCCGTTCAGGGCGCTTGAGGCGAATCGTGGCAATGCGCCCATCCAGTGACAACTCAAAGTGCTCTGGCGTGAGTGAGAGTGCGTTGCGCCCAACGGGGTTGAAGTCAAAAGGCTGTTCAGTGGGATTCATGGTGGATCTCTTCGAAAGGGTTGTCGCGAAATAGGCCTTGCTTGAGCATGCCCAGCAAGTCGTGCAGTTGCAGCTGTTGATCGGTGCTGAGCGATGACATCAAGCCAATCACCCATTGCTCATGGGCCTTGGCCATGGTCTCAAAAGTGGCGCGGCCTTGTTCGGTCATGCAGACGCGAAATGAGCGTCGGTCGCTGGGCGATGTGCTGCGCGTGACCATGTGTTCTTTTTCAAGTTGGTCGACGATGGCCGTGACATTGCCACCGGTGACCATCATTCGACGCGACAACTCGCCCATGGTGAGTCCTTCGCTTTCGCGTTCGAGTTGCGCCATGAGGTCAAAGCGCGGCAAGGTGATGTCAAAGTCTTCACGCAATCGCTGGCGCACAGTGTCTTCCATGCGGATGGTCGTGCTGAGCAGGCGCAACCACAGGCGCAGCGATGTGTGGTGCGCGTCATGCAAGCGGTTTTCAAGGTCGGCGGTGAGCACGTCGTTCATGGCCTTGCCCTCTGTCTCACTGGTCTGCGCCATCGGCCAGGCTGGCTTGACGCAGGCCTTCTTGGCGAGCAGCCTCGATTTGGCCCTGGATCTGGGCTTTCTCGCGCGCAAAGTTGGCCTCCATTTGTGCCTTGGCCGAGCGGTATGCCTTGGGCCAGGCCACAGGTGTGAAACCGATTCGCGCCGCTTCACTCAAGGTCCACGCCGGGTTGGCCAGATGAGGGCGGGCCACGGCACACAAATCGGCGCGTCCCGCCGCAATCACGCTGTTGACGTGATCGGCTTCGCTGATGGCGCCCACCGCGATCGTCGCGATGCCCGCCTCTTGGCGCACGCGGTCTGCAAATGGCGTTTGGAACATCCGGCCAAACGTGATTTTTTCTTTCTTGCTGACCTGGCCTGACGAGCAGTCGATGAGGTCGGCCCCTGCGGCCTTGAAGGCTTTGGCAATGTCAACGGCATCGGCAGGCGTGATGCCGCCTTCCACCCAATCGTGCGCCGATATGCGAACCGACATGGGCAAGTGCTCTGGCCATTCGGCACGCACAGCCTTGAAGACCTCCAGCGGATAGCGCAGCCGGTTTTCCAAACTGCCGCCGTAGTCGTCGTTGCGTTGGTTGGTGATGGGGCTGATGAAGCTGGAGAGCAAATAGCCGTGGGCGCAGTGCAGTTCCAGCCAATCGAATCCGGCTTGGGCCGCTCGCCTTGTTGCGGCCACAAAGTCGGCCTTGACCTGATCCATGTCGGCACGGTTCATGGCTTTGGACCATGCGCTTTCACCTTCGAGGTATTGCTGAGGCGAGGCTGAAATCAGCGGCCATGCGGGCTCAGCGCCTTTGGGGTCCAAGGGTTTATCGATGCCATCCCAGGCGCGCCGCGTGGCGCCCTTGGCACCAGCGTGCCCGATTTGAACGGCCATTTTGGCGTCGGTGTGGTCGTGGACCCAACTGGTGATGCGCTTCCAGGCCTGGGTCTGCTCATCGTTCCAGAGACCCGGGCAACCGGGCGTGATTCGAGCGTCGGGGCTGACGCAAGTCATCTCGGCGAACACCATGCCCGCGCCTCCCATGGCACGTGCGCCCAAGTGAACCAGGTGGTAGTCGCCGGGCAAGCCGTCCTGCGCCGAGTACTGCGCCATGGGCGATACCACCACCCGGTTTTTGAGCGTCACCGAGCGCATGCGATAGGGCGTGAACATAGGGGGCGTGGCCACGACTGGCGCTTGAGTTTGGGTTTGCTCGGCAGCGCGTTGGGCAAACCATTGTTCATAGCCTTCTAACCAGGCCTTATCGCGCAAGCGCAGGTTTTCGTGCCCAATGCGCTGGCTGCGCGTGAGCATGGAATACATGAACTGATCGGGATCGAGTTGGTCGCAATAGCGCGATCCGCAAACCTCAAACCATTCCATCGCATTCCATGCGGCGTTTTGAATCCGCAATGTGTCCACGCTGCGAACGGCTTGGTATTGAGCCAGCACCTGTCCGAGTTGCTCGGGCTTGTCGCCCATGGTTTTGAATTGGCGAACCAACTCGATGGCATCTTCAAACGCGAGTTTGGTGCCTGAGCCGATGGCGAAATGGGCGGTGTGAACGGCGTCGCCCATCAGCACCACATGGCTGCCCTTGGGGTTCTTGACCCACCAGTTTTCGCAGACCACCCGTTGGAAGTTCAACCATGCAGAACCGCGCAAGTGGCGCGCATTGGTCATCAGCTTGTGGCCTTGCAAGTTGTCGGCAAACAGTTTTTCGCAAAAGGCGATGGACTGGGTTTGATCGGCTTTGTCCAAACCGTGCGCCAGCCACACGTGCTCGGGGCATTCCACGATGAAGGTCGTGGTCTTGTCATCGAACTTGTAGATGTGGGCTTGAAACCAGCCGTGCTCGGTTTTCTGGAAATCAAACGTGAAGGCATCGTACAAACGATGGGTGCCCAACCAGATGTAGCGATTGGGGCGCACCACGATGTCGGGCTTGAAGTGCGCTTGGTACTTGTTGCGGATGGTCGAGTTGATGCCATCGCTGGCGATGATGAGATCGGCATCGGGGTATTCGTCGTCCGAAGTGGCCTCGTGCTCGAACACCAACTCCACGCCCAACTCCTCACAGCGCGCTTGAAGGATGTTGAGCAATTTCTTGCGCCCAATGCCCACAAAGCCATGCCCACCCGAGCGGATGGTTCGGCCTTTGAACAACAACTCGATGTCGTCCCAGTGGTTGAAGGCTTGCTGGATTTCGTCTGCGGTGGGCTTGTCCCACAAGCGCATGTTGTCCATGGTCGCGTCCGAAAACACCACGCCCCAGCCAAAGGTGTCGTAGGCCTTGTTGCGCTCAACCACTTTGATCCGATGGGCGGGGTTGAGCTGCTTCATCAGCAAACCGAAATAGAGGCCAGCCGGGCCGCCTCCGATGCAAACGATGTTCATGGCTTTACCTTGTTTGAGGCTTTAATATTTGAGGTTTCAAGTAATTTAGGCAAGCCACTCCCAGCTTGCATCGGGGCAAACCCGCGGTTTTCTGGGTTTAAAGGGATCAGCGGGCCGCGTAGGCCTTGGCGTAGGCCTCGTACCAAGCCAAGCACTCGGGGTTGGCCATCGCGTCCCGGTTCAAGACCTTGTCGATGGGCTGACCGAGCATCAGCTTTTTGATCGGCAGCTCTTGTTTTTTGCCGGTCAGGGTGCGGGGAATGGCTGGCGCGTGCACGATTTCATTGGGGATGAAGCGGGGCGAGAGCGCGGTTTTGATGGCGGCATTGAGCCTTGCCTTGAGCTCATCGCTCAAGGCAAGCCCCTCGCGCAAGACCACAAACAAGGGCATGAAGCTGTCGCGGCCCAGGTATTCGAGGTCGACCACCATGGCGTCGAGCACCTCGGGCAAGGCCTCCACCGCGCTGTAAAGCTCGCTGGTGCCCATGCGCAATCCGTGGCGGTTGATGGTGGCATCGCTGCGACCATAAATGATGCAACGACCCTCGGGCGTGATGCGCAACCAGTCGCCATGCCGCCAAACCGGCCCCAAGCTGGCGTCGCCATCGCCACCACCGGGTTTGCGCCCGTGACCGGGCGGGTACATGTCGAAATAGCTGCCGATGTAGCGCTGGTTTTGCGCGTCGTTCCAAAAATAAAGCGGCATGGACGGAATGGGCTGGGTGCACACCAACTCGCCCACTTCGTTGTCCACGGGTTGACCGTGTTCGTTCCAGGCCTCGACGGCACAGCCAATGAGGCGACACTGCATTTGACCGGGGACTTGTGGCAACTCACGGTTGCCGCCGATGAACGCCCCTGCGAAGTCGGTGCCACCCGAGATGTTGCACCACCAGATTTCTTCGCGGCCCAGGCGCTTGAATTGCTCGATGCCCCAGACCTGAACCTCCTCACTCAAGGGTGAGCCTGTGGTGCCCAAAGCACGCACCAAGGACAAGCCTTTCCATTGCGACAAATCCAGACCCGCTTTGAGGCAGTTGGCATAGAAGGCGGCTCCTGCACCGAAGAAGGTCACTTGATGGCGTTCGGCAAAGCGCCACAAGGTGCTCCAGTCCGATGTGCCCGGTGTGTTGCCCGCAGGGCTGCCGTCGTAGATCACGCAGGTGGTGCCGTTGAGCAAGCCGCTGGTCTGTGCATTCCACATCACCCAACCGGTGGTGCTGTACCAGTGATAGCGCTCGCCCCAGTTGTTGGCTTCGTAGCTGCAACCCACATCGTTGTGCAAACACTTGAGCGCCAGCGCCACCAACACGCTGCCACCGTGGCCGTGAACGATGGGCTTGGGCAAGCCCGTCGTGCCACTGGAATAAACCACCCACAAGGGGTGATCGAAGGGCAACCACTCGGGTTCAAATGCGGCAGTGGCCGCATCGTCGCGGGCCACGGTGCGGGCATAGTCGGTGCAGTTGGAAACGCCAGAGCTGGCGACATGGGGATCGAGGTTGCGCAAGACGATGAGGTGTTCCACCGTGGGCAGGGCTTGGCGCATCTCTTCAACCACGGCCACTCGATCGATGGCTTTGCCCGCGTAACGCACGCCATCGCATGCGATGAGCACCTTGGGCTCGATCTGGCTGAAGCGGTCGAGCACCGCGCGTGTGCCCATGTCGGGTGCACATATGCTCCAAATCGCACCGATGCTGGCGCAAGCCAGAAAAGCCACCATGGCCTCGGGCACATTGGGCAAATAAGCGGCCACCCTGTCGCCCCGAACCACGCCTTGCGCTTTGAGGTGCAAGGCCAGGCTCGCCACCTGCTGGCGCAATTGCGGCCAAGACATTTCGCGGATCAAACCCGCTTCGTTTTCGGAAATGATGGCCATGAAACCCGCCGCATGGGCTGGGGCCACATGGCGAAACACCTGATGGGCGTAATTGGATTGTGCGCCGGGAAACCACTGAGCACCGGGCATGGTGTTCTTGGCCAGCACCGCCGTGTGCGGTGTGGGCGACTGGATCTGAAAGTAATCCCAGATGCTTTGCCAGAACGCGTCCAAATCGGTCACGGTCCAACGCCACAAGTCGTCGTAATGGTCGAATCGAAGGTTTCGATGTTGGGCCAACCAGTCCTGGTAGAGGCGAATTTGAGGGACTTGAGGCGGCACAGTTGGGGCTTGAGCAGGCATGGGGATTCCTCGTCGTCGCGAGTGTAACCACAGGCTTTTGCGGAGGTGCTTAAGATGAACCATGACACCGCAAGCCGCCGGAAATGGCCGGGCTTGCCACTTGTCTTCGTTCTCGCCCTCAGCTTTTTGCATCAGGAAGGAAACGCCATGAGCCGCCGATTTGTGGACCTCTCGATTTATTTGGAAAACGATGTGGTCAGCGACCCCCCTGCGTTCAAGCCCAACATCCAGTACTTCACCCACGAACAAACCTATGAGCAGATCGAGCCGTTTTTCCCGGGTCTGCAAAAGTCAGATTTGCCCGACGGTGAAGGCTGGGCTGTGGAGCTGGTTCAGCTCTCCACGCACAATGGCACGCACCTGGATGCGCCTTATCACTTTCACTCGACCATGGACGCCGCCACTGGCAAACCCCAGCGCGCCATCGCCATCGATGAAGTGCCGCTGGAATGGTGCTTTCAGCCTGGGGTCAAACTGGACTTTCGCCACCTGCCCGATGGCCATGTGGTCACGGCCGATGAAGTGAAAGCCGAGTTGGCGCGCATAGGTCACACTTTGTCGCCGCTGGAGATCGTGGTCGTCAACACGCGCGCAGGCTCGCGTTATGGCCACAACGACTACGTGAGCAGCGGTTGCGGCATGGGTCTGGAAGCCACGCTGTATTTGTTGGAGCGCGGCGTTCGCCTCACCGGCACCGATGCGTGGAGCTGGGATGCGCCCTTTGTGCACACCGCCGAAAAGTACAAGGCCACGCAAGATGCCAGCCTGATTTGGGAAGGGCACAAGGCCGGACGGCACATTGGCTATTGCCATTTGGAAAAGCTGCACAACCTGGAGGCTCTGCCACCCACGGGTTTTTACATCAGCTGTTTCCCGCACAAGATCCGCGGCGCATCGGCGGGCTGGACGCGTGCGGTGGCGATCTTTGACGATGCCTTGATGAAGGCTTGACGAGCGTTTGATCGGGTTTGATCAGCCCGCTTCGCCCTTTTTGACGCGCTCGCTCTTCCAGTAGACATCGTCACCGCCGTGCATGCGGTTGAGCACGCGCGCGAGGACAAACATCAGGTCGGAGAGGCGATTGAGGTATTGGCGAGGCGTGTCGTTCAAGGCCTCTTCGTTGCCCAAGGCCACCACCTGGCGCTCGGCTCGGCGCGCCACCGTGCGACACACGTGGGCTTGTGCGGCCGCGCGGTTGCCTGCGGGCAAGATGAACTCTTGCAACTTGGGCAACTGGGCGTTGTGGTGATTGAGCGCCTCATCGAGTTCGAGCACCGCTTCGGGCTTGAGCAATTCAAAACCGGGAATGGACAGCTCGCCACCGAGGTTGAAGAGCTGGTGCTGGATTTCAACCAACAACTCGCGCACATTGGCCGGCATCTCTTCACACAGCAACAGGCCGATGTGTGAGTTGAGTTCGTCCACATCGCCCATGGCATGAACCCGCAGGCTGTTTTTAGAGACGCGCTGGTTGTTGCCCAGCCCGGTGGTGCCGTTGTCTCCGGTGCGAGTGGCGATTTGAGTGAGTCGGTTGCCCATGGTGCGTACTCGGGTTGTTTGGAGGCATTGTAGAAAAGGCTTTTGAGGGGTATGGCTATGCCAATTGCGAAACCCTAGGCAAGGATTTGGGCAGCGCTTGTGGGGCGCCTTGGATGGCTTCCCACCCCAGGCACGCCAGCCAAATCGCACGGGGCACAGGCTTTTGAGCGGTTCGGTAGTAGCTCACCATGCGGCGACTGATGCCCAAGGCTTGGGCTGCCGTTTGGAGCGACAAGTTGTTGCGCCTCATCCAGGCGTCCCACATTTGGTGGCTGACGGCACCCGACTGCTCTTTGGCCAAGGCATAGACGTTGTCTGCGCCAAGCTCGGCATCCAGCCAAGAGATGCCGTGGCCCCAATCGTCGATGCGGGCTTTGGCAAAAGTGTCTGGGTCCAGCAAAGGCGCTAAGGCGGGCACACTCCGCAAAGTGGCGCCCACATCGACTTCCAGCACCTCGCCAGTGTCCCAACGGGTCTCTAAGCGATATGGGGCCAAGGCCGTGACGGCTTGCAATTTGGGTTTGAAAAACTCACTCATGGATTCAACTTTTGCCATTCAAGATACAGCCAGATTCGGTTGTGCTCGATCCATACCAACACATGGCGAATTTCTCGGAGTTTGACGCGGCCAATGAGAACCAATCGGCCCAACTCGACCATGCATTGGCGGCCATCATTAAGCTGAACATGAACATGCGGGGGTTGGTGGTCTCTGGCATGCATCACCACACGAGAGTCTGTGAACTGTTGCAGAACTGGCATCGCAATGCTAGTGCAATGATTGCACTGGGTCAAATTGTTTTTTAAGCCGCTAAAGAAAGCCAAGGCTAGTTCTGAATGCGTGGCCTCTTGCTTGAACTGGTTGGCACAAAAGCGGTAATGGCGACACCAAACCCTTGCCTGAAGGCGACAGGGTTTTTGACCTCCCCGCCTAGAATCGCTCGAATCCGGCCCGCCCGAAATGCCTTATTGCGAGGAAACGCCATGAACGCACCGCAACACTTCACCATCACCCAACGCGAGGTGCCCGAGGCCCTGATTGCAGCGCTCAAATCGCGCTTTGCCGAACGGTGCTCGACCGCGATGGTGGTCCGTGAGCAGCATGGCCGCGATGAATCGGCCTTCACCCATGTGCCGCCGCCAGCCGCTGTCGTGTTTGCCGAATCCACCGCCGAGGTGGCCGAGGTGGTCAAGGCCTGTGCCGAGCACCGCGTCCCGGTGATTCCGTTTGGTGTGGGTTCTTCGCTGGAAGGCCATTTGCTGGCGGTCGAGGGCGGTGTCTCGATCGACCTCACCCGCATGAATCGCGTCTTGTCGATCAATGCCGAAGACTTGACCGTGACGGTGCAGCCCGGCGTGACGCGCAAGCAGCTCAACGAAGAGATCAAGTCAACGGGTTTGTTTTTTCCCATCGACCCGGGTGCGGACGCGACGATTGGCGGCATGAGCGCCACCCGCGCCAGCGGCACGAATGCGGTTCGCTACGGCACCATGCGCGAAAACGTGCTGGCGCTGGAAGTGGTCACAGCCAGCGGCGAAGTCGTTCGCACGGGCACGCGCGCCAAGAAGTCAAGCGCTGGCTATGACCTCACACGCCTCTTTGTTGGCTCTGAGGGCACGCTGGGCGTGATCACCGAAGTGACGCTCAAGCTTTATCCCATCCCCGAGGCCATGTCGGCCGCGGTGTGTTCTTTCCCCAGCATTGCCGATGCCGTGCAAGCGGTGATCCAGACGATTCAACTGGGGGTGCCGATTGCTCGCGTGGAGTTGATTGACGCCCACACCGTGCGCATGGTGAACCAATATGCCAAGCTGGGTTTGCGCGAAGAGCCCATGCTGCTGATGGAGTTCCACGGCTCACCCGCCAGCGTGAAAGAGCAAGCCGAGACGGTGCAAGACATCGCTCGCGAACACGGGGGACAAGATTTCTGTTGGGCCAGCACCCCTGAAGAGCGCACCAAGCTGTGGACTGCGCGCCACAACGCTTACTTTGCTGCCGTGCAGTCACGGCCGGGTTGCCGCGCAATCAGCACCGACACCTGTGTGCCCATCAGTCGCCTGGCCGATTGCTTGCTGGACTCGGTCAAGGAAGCCGACGAGTCGGGCCTGACCTATTTCTTGGTGGGCCACGTGGGCGACGGCAACTTTCACTTTGGCTACCTGATCGACCCCAACGACCCCAAAGAGTGGGCGATTGCCGAGGGGCTCAACCATCAGCTGGTGCAACGCGCCTTGCGCTTGGGCGGCACTTGCACGGGCGAGCACGGCGTGGGTTTGCACAAAATCGATTTCCTGATCGACGAGGCCGGCGCGGGTGCCGTCGCGATGATGCGAACCATCAAGCACGCGCTTGATCCGCACAACATCATGAATCCGGGCAAAGTGTTCCGTTGGTGAATCAACGCTCGCGCTGCATCAAGCGCTCAATGCTCTGAATGAACCGCTCGACCTGCAAGGGCTTGAGCATGATTTCGTCCACGCCTGCGTTGCCAAATCGCATGAGGTCGGACTGGGTGATGTTGGCGGTGAGGCCCAGCACCGGCATTTGGCGCAATCGGGCATTGCCGCTGGCCCTGATGCGCTGTGTGGCTTCGATGCCGTCCATTTCCGGCATGACCATGTCCATGATCACCACATCAAAGTCTTCTTTGGCCAGCACATTGAGCGCCTCGAGTCCCTGTGTGGCCTCACTGACGTGACAGTCGGCGCAATGCTGCTTGAGGATGAGCCTGACCAGTTTGCGATTAACCACTTGGTCGTCCACCACAAGAAAGCGGGCTTGCTTGGTTCTGTGCATGGGAAGAGCGGGGGCATCGGCGTCCTGCTCCAAGGTGTCAAGGCCCAGCTCAACCATGGGCAAGCTGAACCAAAAGCGAGAACCTTCATTGACGGTGCTGCTGACCTCCAATTTGCCGCCAAGCAGCGCCACCAGTTGGCGAGAGATGGTCAAACCCAGCCCAGTGCCGCCATAACGGGTTTGGGTTTGTGAATCGGCTTGCGCAAATCGCTCAAAGATTTTTTCCAGGTTTTCCTGGGCGATGCCAATGCCGGAGTCCTGCACGGAAAACGTCACGCCATCGGCACTGCGGCTCACCTTGAGAACAACCTCCCCCTTGAGGGTGAACTTGACGGCATTGCCCAGCAAATTGACCAAAACCTGCATGAGGCGGTGACGATCTCCCATCACCCACTGAGGCACGTCGTCGTCGACCTCGCAGCGGTAGCTGAATGCCATGGTTTCGGTGCGTGGGCTGAACAAGTCAAAGGCCGAGCGGATCACTTCGCGCAAGCGGAATGATTCCTTGTTGGCCGTGATCTCACCCGAGATGAACTGTGAATAGTCGAGCACATCATTGATGACCGTCATGAGGTGGTCGGCCGATTGCTGGGTGTACTTCAGCACTTTCTGGGCTTCGGGCTTATCGGTCACCCGACTCAACAGCACCTGGTTCAGCCCCAAGATGGCGTTCATGGGCGTTCGCAGTTCATGGCTGACCGAAGCAATGAATCGGTCGCGCAACGCAATGGTGTGTTCGAGTTCCTTTTGTTTGATTTCCAAGTCTTGCTGCTTTTGACGGATGGTGTGATAGCGCTCCTGGATGGACTTGTCGTAAATCCACGGAATCCCCATCACCAACAGGCTCACATTCAGGTAATCCAGGAGCGACATGAACGCCAGCTCGGGGGCATCCAAGATGTTGATGCTCGAATCAAGGACCCAACCCATGTGATCCACAAAGGTCAAAAAGCCCATCAAAACCAAAGAGGAAAAGAGGCAATAAAGCCCCAGTTTTTCATTCACCAGATAGTGCAAGGCCAAAGGGGCCACCACAAACCAAAATGAGGTCGAAGATCGAATGCCCCCTTCAGCCCAAGCAAAGACCACGAGGTACAGCAGGCCAAAGATGCCTCCCATGGTGGTGTACCGTTTCAAATTTCCCGAGATCAGGTAGTAAACCAGCAACAGGTTGAACGGGATGCAAAACGACCAGGCCAGCAAACTGCCTGGATAGGAAGGGGTGATCGCACCCGAAATGATGGCGGTGATCTGAGCCGCTACATTGAACGAAATCGCGTAGGTGCGTTGCTGGTCTTTTGCAAGAAAGGCGATGAGCTTGTTCATGCCAAGCTCCGCTTTGCGAGGGCCATGCGTTTTTGCATGACCCGCTTGATTTTGGCGTTCAGCAATTCGGCTGTAATGGGTTTGCTGGCGACATCGTCCATGCCCGCTTCAAGGCATTGCATGAACTCGGTTTGGTCTTCATGCGCCGTCAATCCGAGCAGCGCAGTTTGCGCCACTTGTGCACGCTCATGCTGGCGGATTTGCCGGGTCAACTCAAGCCCGTCCATGCCTGGCATGACACGGTCAATGATCACCACATCAGCATCGTTGGTGCTGAGCCATTGCAATGCCTGTTCGCCACTGGGCGCGAGTTGAACCTGTGCTTGAGGCCAAATCCGGTGAATGGATTTTTCGGTCAATTGAAGATTGACGGCGTTGTCATCGACCACCAGCACGCGCCAACGCGCCATGTCGTCCATGTCTTCCATGTCGATGTCTGGTACCTCTTGGGAGTCTTGCCCACCTTTAAGGGGTAACAGCAACCAGAAGTGGGCGCCTTTGCCCACTTCGCTTTGAACCTGCAATTGGCCTTGATGGCATTCCGCCAATTTTTTGCTAATGGCCAGGCCAATGCCTGTGCCACCGTATGCGCGGTTGGTGTGCACATCGGCTTGTTCAAAGCGATCAAAGATCTTGAGCAATTGATCGCGTGCAATTCCGGGGCCGGTGTCTTGCACATCAATTCGCAACTGGTCCTGTTCCACCCTCGCCTGGACAGAGACATAGCCTTGTTGCGTGAACTTGATGGCGTTGTTGAGAAGTTGCTCAAGAATTTGCGTGAGCCTGAGTGGGTCCACATTGACCCATTCTGGCAATGCATCGTCGCACTCAATAACAAGAACGATGCCTTTGGCCTGTGCTTGAGGCAACCAGCGCTCCAGCAATGTGTCAAACAGGTTTCTCAGTTGGACGGATTCGGTTCTCAACTCCACCCGATTGGCCTCCAGTTGTGACAAAAGCAAGAGGTCATTGACCAACTGCAAAAGTTGTTCGGTGGAGGTCCGGATGAGCTCGGCCAGCTGCAAATCTTCCTGTCTGTCTTTCAACTCGGCCTGCAACACATCGTTGAGGCCAAGAATCGCATTCATGGGCGTTCTCAATTCGTGGCCCATGGAGGCAATGAATTCATCTTTGTGTGACTGTGCTTGGATGAGCGATGTTTGAGCGCGC
>JACCDO010737056.1_pt1 | contig 14498 bp, 2 predicted proteins | sample 7446101 | NCBI WGS metagenome assembly JACCDO01 (sample SAMN15323440, study PRJNA562643) | freshwater metagenome | isolation source: river surface water | place: USA:Blue River Watershed | collected 2017-08-16
TAAATAGTCATTAAAACCATAAACTAAATCAACAAATAAGTCTGTATCTAGTTTTTTATCTTTTTCAGAATTATATTGATATTTAACATCAACAGTGTGTTTTGATTTTTTTTCAAGATTAGATAAAATATCATTAAAGCCCAAATAGAAGTTATCTAATTTATTAAAATTTTTTAAAATATCATAATATAATTTAATAAATTGATCCTGAGAGAAACTATTCGTGTCGATATTGTTAACTATAAAATCTTTACCAAGTTTTACAAATATTCTTCGAATTTCTTCTAAAATATTATTAATTTGAATATAAACTTTATTATAATAATTTAACTTTATTTCAGAAAGTAATCTTAATAATTCTTGGTATTCTAGTTTCATATTTTCTTTAGATCCTCCAAACATTATTTTCCAAATATCTTCTTTAATATTTTTTTTTTGTTTATCATAAAAATCAACTGGTAATTCTATATTTGGATAAGCTGACCAAATAACTCTAGGGATAAATATTAAACCTTGTTTATCTAAAACAAATTTTGACATTTTAATAGTAGCGGATCCTTCAGTTTGTTCAATATATCTGGCATTACGAGTAGATTTTTTTATAAAATTTCTAAATTCTAGTTGATTAGGAATTATACCATATGAATAATTAACGATATCTGAATCTGAAATAATATTTTCAGAAACAGCAAATATTTGTGAATAAACACTTTTTTCAACAGCAACTTTAGGATAATCAGGTTTAATTATATCTCCAAAAACACTTTCATAATTTTCTAGAGAAATTTTTTCAATGTAATTAATAAAATTAGTTGTCAGTTCTATTATTACATCTTGTAAAGTCTTAGAATTTATATATTCATTATATTTTGTTTCACATGTTAGACAACATTTAAATATACTACGAATAAATTTATTTTTAATAAAATCAGATAACCTTATTGTATGATATGTTTTTGGAGGACTTGATTTACCATAATAACCTTCAGGTGGTTTTGTACATTCAAATTTAAATAAAATTTTATTAATAAAGTCATTGTACATTTTTGTTGAAATATCTGTGATAATATTTTCATAATATGTGTTTTGACTAATCAAAAATTTAAATTTGTCATTAAAAAAAGTATCTAATTCTATTAATTTATTTATTTGTGCTTTAGTTTTTTCCAAAATAATACTAGGATATAAATAATCATAAATAGTAGTATTTTCTAAATGATCAAAATAATATTTTTGGTTATTTATAATATCATTTAATATATATCTAAATGAAATCATTGAATCTGGGTTAACTATTAAATCACTGAAAAAATAACTATTTAATTTGTTGTAAGATTTAATATTATCAATATTAAATTTTGGTAACACTAAACTTAAATATTTATTTAAAATCAAAATATGAAAAAGTTTTTCAGAGGACAATAATTTAAAATTTTTATCAGGCAAATAATATTCATCTAATGTAATATTACCATTTAATATTTGTGTTAATTTACTAATATCATTTATCACATCAATAAAATCTGTTTGTAACAGATTATCTTCAAATAAATTGTTTTGCATAAATAAATTATTAAGCGCCTGATTATTATTTATGATTAATTTACGCATAATCAAATAAGCATTATTTCTTAAAATAATTTCTTTAAAATTACTATATGAATTAGACGCAACACTATTTTTTTCTGAATATTTATTTAAATATTCATAGAAATAATTAGTTGAATCTAATATTAATTCATGAGGTTTGTTTTCATCTTCATTAATATTGAATTTTTTTGTTTGAACATAATTTAAAGTATTATTAGTAAATTCAGGAACATTAGTATTTTCTTTTGATTGAATAATAATTTCTATTTCTTTAATTATATTTTCTACTTCCTTAACAATATATTTAAATATAACATTTCTAGTATATGTTTCATTTTCTATATCATTAAAATATTCAACAGTGAATAAATATGTATTTTTTAAAATATCATAATCTTCTTTACCTTCCTTTAATATTTGTAAATAAAATGTTAAAAATATTTTCATAACATATAATCTCTTAATTATTTGATATTCATAAAATTTGTTAACATCTAATTTCATTATGTTACAAATATATATTTTTTCAAAAAGATATACCAATCTATAAACACAGTTTCCTATAAATTGAGGTTCTGTCCAAACATAGTCATCATTACTATCTGTTTCTAATTTATAAAAAGTATTATTTTTATCAATGAGTAAATTTTTTTTTTGTAATATTACTAAAACATCATTATATAGTTGATCATATTTATTAACAAGTTTAATCATTTCTAAACTTTGAATTAATTGTTGTTTATTTAATTTATAATATAAAATACCTTTGACTTTAACATCGTCTTCTATTTTATATCCATTATAGTTTGAGTGAGCTCCTGAGTTTATATAATATAATGAATAATTTCTTTCATTAATTTTATTTATATAAAATCCTGTAGAATGTCTTTCTGGGCCAAAATGAATTATTGTATGAGTATTTTTTATAATTTGTTCAATATCTATTTTAGTATGGTCCAGATATAAATTTTTTATCGTTTTCATCATAACATCAACATCTGTATTGTCAAAAATATCTAGATCCATTACTATTTTTTTAAATTCCGGATTATTATATATTTTAACATATTTATAATATAAATCAGCTGAATATGATCCTATTTCAGGATTTAGATTATAATCATTAATTAAAAAATGATACAATGATGAACAATTAGGTATATTTTCACCAGTTTCAACATTAATATTTAATAAGTCAGTGATTGTTGGCGAATCAGCCATATATATAAATATATAATAAAATTAATAATTAAATTATATTATTAAACTATTCATTAAATTTTGATTTTATCACATATAAATTTCTTATATTTTCAATATAATTTTGAAATATATTTGGGTTATATTCTTCTATCTCATCATTAAGATTTTTCTCAAGATTTAACAAAAAAAATAAATTGTTTTGTGTTATTTGTAAAAACATGTTTAGTTCAGCTTCGGTGAAATCATTATAATCTCTATCTAAATAATTATTTTTTATCATTATTGAGTTTTCTTCTTTTACAACTTCTGGATAAGCCTCATTTAATATTTCTACCATCTTATTTATTTTGTAAAATTTTATAAAAGATTCAGAATATTTTTTAGTATCCTCGCTATTTCTCTCTTCAAAATACATATTGTATACATTGTTAATTTCTTTAACTGTGTCAATATCATAATCTGATATAAATTCATTTTTTGCGTATTTCTCTTTTTCTAAATAATTTATTATATTGGATAAACTAATATATCTTTTGGTTTCATCTGACAATATTAAAATAGTTTCAGATGCTTTTTGGGATGTTTTTATATTAGATGTAGATATAGAATTTCCATATTTATATCTGCATTCTACTATACCAAAATATAGTACTAAAAATAATAATAACTTGTTAAGTAATAACATTTTATTTAAAAATTATATTTAATATATTAGATTGAAGTTATTTTTCAAATTTTATCGTATAAAAAATCAAATTCATAGGATAATTAAAATCTTATAAATTTAGTTGCTGGAAGTGGGATTCGCACCCACGCACTTAACGTATCCAGGCTTGAACTGGACGCCTTAGACTACTCGGCCATTCCAGCGCTAGACTACTACCTTGTAGTCTTATTATTAAATATAAATTATCTTTTAAATTGTTTTATAAAAATATTATTAACCATTTATTACAGAATGTCCAGTAATAAACTTATTAGAAACATTTTCTTTATTAGCAAAATAAACTTCATATAAATCCCAATTATAAATTTCTTCATCGACTACTATATGTAAAATACTTTTTTTATTTATTACTTTGTATGATTGTTTTTTTAATGAAAAGATATCTGGCTGGGGTTTTGAAATTAATTTTATAATATTTTCATGAGGCGTATTAATTGTCCTTGTCTCTTCTAATTCAATATAAAATTTAAATTGTTTACCAGTATATTTATTTATAATATTTGATATTATTTTAATAATATTTTCTTCTTCATATTCATCAATATCTAAATCCATTCCTAACATTTCTTTACAAAATATTATAATGTTTTTAACACTTGTAAATAGTTCAGCTCCATCTGTTCTATAATAATCAAAATAAGGTCTGTCTGATATAAATTGAGCCCATTCTTCTCTTTCTTTTAAACCATCTTTTTCTAAATAATAAGATGAATTAGGATAGATTTTAGGATGTTGATTTATCCAAGTTTTTAAATCATGACTAATTTTAATAATATTGTTTTTAGGATTTAAAATCCAGTCTGAGCTACCTTCTTTTTCAATTTGTTTTTCAGAATAAAATATGATATGAGCAAAACGTAAAAGAGAAAACTCCATACAATCTGTGTAATCACGTCCATTATTTTTAATAGGAATACATTCAGTCGTTTCTAACATTTAACTTTATATATTATATAATAAATTATGTTATTGTTAAATCAAATTTATAGGATTAATATAATCTTATAAATTGGTTGCTGAGAGTGGGATTCGAACCCACGAAGCTTACGCACTGGAAATCTAAGAAATTCTTTGAAAACCTTATCAAAGATGCGAAAAGTCGCTATGACTCTTAAGTCCAGCCCATTTGACCACTCTGGTATCCCAGCTCTAGGCTACTACCTTGTAGCCATACTATATATAGTAAATAAATCTTTAAATTATTTTTTTATTAAAATATTATTTTTTAATAATTTTATATTTTTTATAAGAACCACCAGCTAAATTAACATCATATATTCTATTAGATAATTTGTCTGATAATTTATCTTTCAATATATTAACAGCATGATTTGTAACATCTTCGAAATATTTAGGTTTAGATCTAATATCATAAGTATTATAATTAAATAAGAAAGTAAGTAAATCATTATTAGAAGATTTATAAGTTTCTTCAATCATTTCATTAATTAACCTGTTACGTAATAAAATAAATTTATAAATTACTTCATAATCGATAGATCTAATAGAATAGTTAAATAAGTCTCTAGAAATTTTTAATAATTTATTATCAAAATCAGGTATAGTTTTATAATAAATAATAGATATTACATAGTTAGGTAGAATATACTCAATAAAAGTTCCAAAATTATCAATATTATAATTTGATGATATAATGTCTTTAAGACTGTCTCTATAGTTTTTAAATCTTTTAATAAAAACAATAGAATTATCTAGTTTAATTTTTTTAAGATTTATAGAATCAGTATTATTTTTAACATAATTAGCAATATTTAATTTTTCCTTACTAATATAGTATGTTAATATTTTTAATTCATATTTTGGATCAGACTTATTAATTAAAATAAATTTTTTAGTTGACAGAATAAATTCTTCATTAGTAATTAATTTTTTATTTTCATCGGTTAGAATATCTCCAACAGATAAATCTGTAATGACAGATTTTGCCAATATTAATTTAATTATAAGTTTATCAGTAATCTTAACTATAAAATCATTATTATTTTTAACATCAAATATATCAAATGAGTATATAAATCTTCTAAATATATTAAGTTTAGTTGAATCAAGATAACCTTCAACCATATTTACCATAAAGTTAAGATTAAAAATTTTTTTATCCATTAAATAGTAGAATAAGTTGATAAATCCAGGATTATTACAGTTATATATATTATAAAAATAATTAATCTTATCAATACTAGTTCCATATTTAATACTAACAGATAGAATTTGTGTATACTCGTATTGAGACAATACTATAATTTTATTATGTGCTTCATTATATATAAGATTAAAAGTTTTATATAAGTCCATGTCTAAACCAATTTCGGTATAGAATAATCTTAAATAAATTTTTGAGATTAAAATATTTGGTGCATATTCGTATACAAAAAATGTATAATTATTAATATTAGTTATAAGTGCACCAGTATAATCTCTAATAATAAATTTATTATCTGGATCTAAAGTCATTATACCAATTTTTTCTTTTGGTAAATTAACCAAATCTTCAAAAGGATATACTGGATTAATGTTTGTAAATTGAGAATAAAAGTCAATCAAAGCAATTCTTAAATCCCTCTTCATTTCTATTTCTTCTTCCTCTTCTTCTTCCTCTTCTTCCTCTTCTTCTTCAGCTACTTCTTCAGCTTCTTCTACTTGTAATGCTTCATTTGTTCTAGCTGTAATTTTTTGTTTATTAACGGAATTATTAATTAATAAAATAAGGTTATCAAGCTTATTGTTAAATTTAAAATCAATAAAGTTTTCTTCAATTAATTCTTTTAAATAATTTGCTTCAAAAACATTAAATTCATCAATACTTAAGTAAAATTTATTAATATCTTTTGATAAATCTAAAACAGATTTTACCATATATATCGATTCAGAAATATAATTAAAGTTAAAATATATTTTAAGTGTGTGTTTTTCATCAATCAATGTATTTCTAAATAATGTTCTTAAATTATGGAATGATTGAGCTTCTTCTTTAGATTTTTTGTTTTCATCTTCTTTTTTAACAAGATATGATAATATATTTTGTTTAAAAATATTAATATTTTCATCAGTACATTTATCAAATATAATTTTATCAACAGCTATATCAGTATATTGTGTAACATTAATTTTTCTTAATCTAAAAGCACCTTGTGAATAGTCTCTAATAGAATTGTTATATTTAATAAGAGTTAAACCTTTAGCATTTAATGGCATTATTTTAACATCAATACCAGTAATGTGTTTTTGATCGAAGAAAACAAGAATACTTTTATTTGACCAATAACTAAAGCTCTGATCATTTACGAATTTTTCATTTTTAGGATCATCTTTGGTAATATAACATTGAACATCTTTATCATTTAAATATACAATATGATCATAATAAGCTTCTAGATATTTAATTAATATTTGAGCTATACTTATACTTGAATAGCCTAAGAAGTATGCACCTACATCAATAATAGCTGAATATCTGTTAGTAGAATTTTTAGCTTTATCTTTAATTAAACAAATAATATTTTTAATATTAGAAATTTGATGTATATTAGATTTAGTTTCTAAAATTGAAAAGAAGATAGCACCTTCAGCAGACATATCTGAAATAGGTTTTCTTCTAATAACTTTCTTTTCTGATTTATCATAAGGCGAAACAAAATAAGGAGTACCAGAAAATCCACTTCTACCACCTCTTGAGAAATCACTTGAAACTATATCAGAAAATGTGCTATTTAATTGAGTTGTATATTCATGTAAGTTCTTATTAGCAACTATTTCAAAATAATCAGTAAATATATCTAATTGTATTTCTTTTTGTTTATATATATCAAGTGGTATATCTTTTTCTAATTTTTCAAGTTCTTTTGAATTATTAATGGTATCCCAAGTATTTACAATCATGATGTCATAATAAAAATCAGGTATCTTTGTAGTTATTAATTTACCTCTAATAGCTTGAATTATTTTTATAAAATCAAAATAATCATCAGATATTTCCCAAATTTCTTTTGACTCATATTGTAAATATTTTTGTTTTAATTCATTTAGTAAATAATCATAATCTCCTTTTCTTAAAATTTGTTTATTTGAAAAATAAGATGCTACTGTAAAACCTATTGTAATATTAACGTTGGTAAATTCTGATTTAATAGATGGATTTTCTGTAGATTTAAAAGGAATTGCAATAAGATTTGGTTTAGTTCTATTATAACCATCTAAATCTAATAAACCATAATTTAATCTACATCTGTTTGTTACCATAAATGGTAATACTTGAAAAATAAATTCGTATAAAATATTAATTTTAGAAATATCAGAAGCATAATCATTATATATAACTAATCCAATATGTTCAAAAAATAATTTTATTGATATATAGCTCATTGTAGTATCAAATAATGAATTTTCACTAGTTTTATTTGTTTTTATAACCCAATTAAAATAATCATTAACATATTGTTTTTCAGATAGTCCTAAATTAGTTGATTCTTGTGTTATATCTATTAATAAATTTCTTATAATACTTATATCACTATCTAGTAAATCTTTTACAAAAGTATTTTGGTTTGTAAGTATTTTAAATAATTTAAGTAAATTATCTGATTGTGAAGTAAGAGCCGGATTACCTGTTATAAAGTCATTGACTATATTAGTATATTTATTTTGGATATAATTTTTACAATGTAAATTAAATATATTTGTATTTGTTAGTATTGATACTACTTTTTCTTGTGGTAAAATTTTATTTATAAAACTTTCATTTTCCATAAAATCGTCATTAATTACATCTATAATCAACAATGCCCTATTTTTAATTAAGTTAGAAATAACATTTTGATTCATTTCTGTATCAACAAAATATTTATTTATTTTACCAACGGAAGTTTCCATTACTTCATATGTATCTAATTTAATTTTATCATGAACAACTATTTCATTAATATAAAAATATTTTAGTATTCCAATTATTAACTTTAATCTAAAATCAAGTAATTGAATATTTCTTTTAGAAGTTGAACTTGGATAGTTTAATTCACACGAAAATGGATCAGATATATCATCAACTTCATCAAAAATTAAGAATGTGTTTTCTAATTTTTCTCTTAATACACTTAATAAAGAATAATCATTTGTACCAACAACATTTAATAAAAGTGCTTTTATAGAACTATCACTCATTAAATAGTTAATATTGTAAACATTTGTTCCAATTACTTCATTTAATATGTATGAACTATTTTCAGTACGATCTATTTCTTTGAACAATGTATTAATACCAAAATCACTAAGTATTTTAAAGTTACCAATTGATTGATTTGTTAGATATTCTGGCATCACATGAATAGGATATTTACCAGCTGTAATTAATAAAAGGGTTAGAAGAGGAGCTATGTATGAACTTTTACCAGCACCCATAATTAATTGATAAAACTTGTTTTCATCATTAATTATACATTCAGAACTAATAATATCTTGTATTAAATCATATTGTTCTTTTCTAATAACAGTACCACCTCTCAATTTATTTTTTTTAGCTTCTGTAAAACTAAAATGATAATCAAAGAAAATTACTAGTGTATTGACTTTTATATATGGTTTAAGATTTCTATCAAAATTGATGTAACCTGGTATTTGTAACATATCTTTAATAAAAAGATTTATATTAGATTTAATATCATATGTAGGATTTGATATTTTTTCAAGATCAGTTTGATATTTTAATTGTAATGTTTTAAAGAATACATATTCAGCAATTTTATTATTACCTGTAAAATTAAGTAGTTGATTTGTTTCTAAAAATATTTCAATTTGTCTATAATAAAATTGAATTCTTCTATTTACAAGTTCTAATTTTTTCTTAATATAATTTGTTATTGATAATATAACACTATCATATCCCTTTTCTTGATCAATATTGTATACAAAAGTATTGTCTATATATTGTTTAATATTATATTTAATTTCACAAATATCAATTTCTCTATTATTTTTATTAATTAGATCATTTATATTATTATAAATTTTAGTTTTTATAATACCTAGTTCATCGAAACTAAAATTTAATTCTGGTAATATTAAAAAATTTTCTAAAATACAAATATTATCCAATTTAGTAGTACAATATTTTTTTAATAGATCATTATTTAATTCTAAAATATTCCATTCAAGTGATTTTGAATTATTAGCTATATGTAAATTACCATCTGATTTATAATATTGTTCGGTAGATTTAATTTCTTCTTTTTTAGGAACATAAAAGAATTTTACAATACTATTGTAATCTAGTTTATATGACACATCTTTATATTTAATGTATAAACTATATTTAGTAATAAACTTTTGATACTTAGTATAATCAATATCTCTAATAAAATAATTAAGAATAATTAATTCTTTTTCTACAATTCTTTCCTCTAATTTATATTTTAACATTTTTAATAAAATTTTTATATCTGTACCTCCTTCATAATTTCCAGAGATTAATAATTTATGATCTAAGTATTTTTTAACATCATTATCTAAAATACCTTTTGACATCATTTTTTCGATATAACTTGTTACGTGATAATTGTATGAATTAATATTATCAAAGTAAGATTTTGGTAATCTTAAAATTTTAGGAATATGATTATTAATAATTATATATTTATAGGTTTCTTGAAATTCTATTGTAAATAATTTATTGTATACATATGCACCTACAAAATATGGTTTAAAATTTTTTATTTTAGTTAATGATATTTGTTTTATCAAATAATAGTAAAAAATAGTTGTTAAAGGGAAATTATTGTTTATAGAACCAAGATAAAAACCATCTAATAAATCTTCAAAATTATTAACTAATAGTATATTATTAGTATAATCAAAGTCTATAATTTTAGTATATGATATGTTTGACTTGTAATATTCAAATGGGACAGCATTTCTAATGCTATTTTTAATTTCAGATGGTTCGACATAATTAGATAATGTTGTATTGTAAAATTTATCTTTTTTATTCATACTAATTGGTATAACTTCTAGTGATTGAAAATTTTTTGTTCCATAATGATTAAAAATAGTTAAAATAATTCTGTTATTAACAGAACCTCTACTAAACAGTATATTCCCACAATTATTTAATATATTATAATAATATCTCTCTTTATTAATACAAACATATTCTTCATCATCCTTAATATAATATAATTTTTTCTCTTTTGAATTATAAAATAATTTATAATTGTTTTCTGGTATCCATATTATATATTCTTCTTGATTAGAAATATTTCTTAAAAAATATGTTTTTTCTATATCACAAATGTATTTTAACCCATAATTTTCAAGTAAATCAGTTAAATTAGTTTTTTTATCGAGAATATATTTAATATCATCTACTATAAAATAATATTTATGTTTTCTTTTATCAATTACAAAACTATCAAAACCTATATTTTTATTACCTATTTTAATAAATTTATTTTCACCTGTTTTATACATAAATATATATTGATTAAATAAATCTCTAGGATATTCTAATATAAAATATGTAGATGGATTGATTACACTTAGACCATTTATAAATACATTGTAAAAATTAACATTTATTAAATAATTATCTCTATTAAAATATTTGTTTATTCCAAAATTAGTATCGATAAATAGTTCATCAGAGGAAGATAAATATATATTTTTATCTAATCCTACATATTCAAAACCTGTGGTATTTCCTTTTTTTACTTTTAATTTATAAAATTCTAAAACCAAATCATTATTGACATATAAATATCCACCATTACTTAGAACTAAACTAGAGTTTATATTTATGTTATAATGTTTTATTATTTGATTTATACATACATCTTTATCAATTCCATTTAATGAAATAGTTTTAGAAAATATATCAGTTATCGTGTTTGTATATTTATTCCATTCAAAATAATCTAACATAAGAATATTATCATAAAATATATTTTTAATAATATTAACTACGTCATTGTCTATTTTAATTTTGGATTTTATTAATGATAATTTACCATAATCAAAACTTAATAATATTTTTATTGAATTATTTACTAACTGTTCATTTTTATAATTAATTTTTGAATTTAATAAAACATCAATAATTTTTAAAAACTCTATCAAGAAATAATCATCAAGATTAGGAGAAGATTTTATAAAATTAATCATTTCACTTAATATCTTGAAATTTTCTAAATTTATATCTATGTCATAATAACTTATTGATACCGTATAATATATTGAATATATACAAATTAAAAATATTTTTTCTATTTTATCTTTAATATCCTTCTTTTTATTTATTAATTTTATACTTTCATTTAAATTATAAATTTCACTGTTTAATAAACTTATTTCATAGGTTTTTTTATATAATTCCAAACTAAAATAATCACCTATTAATATATCAGATTTCTTAATATTATTATTAATATCTGGTATTATAAAATATTTGGGTAAAACACTAATCATATCATCTGGTATATTTATATCAATATAAAATCCAAAAGATAATTCTTTTATTATATTATTTAATGATAATTGGTTATTATTAGATTGTAAACTTAATGGTTTTACAGGATATCTTGATATAGTGTTATTTATACTTCCAAGAATTCTTAAATCATCATTACTCTTAATTAATAGAGGTAATAATAACATGTTTTTTATAAGAACTTCTATTTTATCTGTAAAATCTGATCTTGTAAAATGATTTTCAAATACTGTTAGTAGATTATTAAATTCATGAGCTTCTCCAATACCTTCACACTCGTTAAACATATTTTCAGGAGTTACTTCAAAATAAATATTTTTACGAGTTTTAAAATCGAATGGTCCCATGATACTTTTAAGTTTCAAATTACCCATATTATCATACACTTCTTCATAATTATAATGATATATTTCTTTTTTACCAGCCTCTAATGGATTATCAAATTCCATTCTGATACAATTCAATTTTTCTTTTCTAAGATCAACACTGTATTTATTAAAAATTTTATTTCTAAAAGTAAATTTAAAATAATTCATAAGACCTGTTAATAATTCTTCTTTAATATCATTATTTTCGAATATAATATCATTTCTATCGGCATCTGTTTTAATAATTTTTGTAAATGCATCTTCGTTTAATAATAATTTTGAAAACATAGTAGTTATTTTTTGAGGATCTCTAATCTCTCCTATTATTATATCAAATAATATTATATTTAGTCTCTTATCTCCTAATATAGCTGATTTTTCAGATGTTTCTATATTATTACCATTTGCATCTTTTATTATTTGTGTTTCTTTATAATATAATTCTTTATTTAAACATTCTTTATATTTTGGATTACTATCTTTTATTGTTGGAATATTATATAATGTATCAAATATTTCAAATATTATTTTGTAATTAACCATTGACACAAAACCACATTCATATTTAAAAATATTCTTTATCTCATATTTTTTTAATAACTCTTCAATCTTTTCATCAACAATATTTTTAAATATATTTTTATATTCTTCATTAAATTCATGTTCTTCACTTTGATAATTACTTTTAACTAATAGCTCCTCTAAGTTTATAATAAATTTTTTATATGATTCTCTATCAGATATATGACGTTTTTTTCTATATTCTATAAAATTTAATACTTTTATTAAATCATTTTTTGTAAATAATTTATCATTTAATTTTATATTTAATAATCTAGATATCATTTTCATTTTGTTTAAATAATTTTTAATTTTTGACATAGAAACTGATAATTTATTTCTCTCTTCTGGTTTTAAATACTTAGTAAATGTGGACACAATTTGTTCAACTTTATTTAAATTTATAAAATAACAATTAAAAAATGAACCACCTACCTGTATTTGATTTATATTAAAACCACCCCAACTTTCATTATCACTATCACTACCTCTACCTCTACCTCTACCTCTACCTCTACCTCTACCTCTTCCTCTACTTCTTCTTCTATAAAATGAATCTCCATCATCTTCATCTTCTTCGTCAGGAGAAGGATAATTTTCATACTCTTCACCTTCATTATCTCTTTCAAAATCCCCTTCATCTTCTCCTTCATTTTCTACTACCTCTTCTACTACCTCTTCTTCTCTTACTTCATCATCTTGAAATGTATGATCAATTTTAAAATCAGGAGGAAGTATTTTCCATAATAAATTAAATGATTCATCATAACTATCACTATATTCATGATTAGTTTGTTTAGGATTACTAGTTGTTGGAGTAATTTCAGGGAAAGAATTACTAATGTAAGTTCCTTTTCTATAAGAGGGTATTGGTTTATAACCAAAAATAGGTTTATTGTTATACCAACCGATTATTGGAATATTATTAATATCATATTCATAAATATTATAATTATTATTTGTCCCCCCCTTTCCAAAAATAGGTATACCAGTAGAGTCAAGTTGAGTTGATACTTTCTTATTGTTTTTAAAGTATTTAGAACGTTTATATATAGGGGTATTATAATCAACAAATCCAATAACATCAGAACCTTTATAAAAAATTATTGGTTCACCATTTGTGTTTATAAAATGAACAGGATATGATCTAATTCCTTCAGGACCATCAATATTAATATAATCAACTATTTTTTTATCATTATATAATTCATCATATCCAAATACAGGTAAATATTTATTTAATTCTTTTGAATAAATATATTCATATATAGGCAAAACTCCATAATCTTTTTCTTCATAACCTATGATTGGTCTATTTTTATAATCATAACCTATAATAGGCACTTTATCTATTTGTTCATATTTTTCTAAATATTGTTTAGCTTCCTCGTTTCTATTTTGCGATATGAGCCATTCATAATATTCTATTCCCATATCTACAAAATTTTTACCCATTCTATCTTTATCTAACCATCCATATATATCATTTTCAAATGAATCATATCCTAATATATGATATTTTTGAGTATTGTGAGATTTTTTTTTATATTCTTCA
>JACCDO010340075.1_pt1 | contig 14496 bp, 16 predicted proteins | sample 7446101 | NCBI WGS metagenome assembly JACCDO01 (sample SAMN15323440, study PRJNA562643) | freshwater metagenome | isolation source: river surface water | place: USA:Blue River Watershed | collected 2017-08-16
GATCAATGATATATACAGCGATGCCGATCACTACGAGGATTGCCACAACCTTTAGGATCATGTCACCATCAAACATACTTGCCATTCTGTAATAAGCATAGTCAAGAATTTTAGCGAGTTTTGCCAGCCAAACCGGGGATTACTCATAATCAGATTCTGCCTCCGTCTCGGTGTCTGAAAGGTCATCCCCGTACTTCGCAATGTATTTTTCATAGGCCCGTGCGGCCCTGAATCTGGCCAACTCCACCTGAAGCTTGGCTTCACGCAGCTTCTTCTTGTCCTTTTCCTTGGCAGCGGCCGATGGACCAAGAACAAATTCAGGCTTATCATCGCCGGTGGAAGCCGGTATTATATCATCGGTACCAATTTCTTGTAGATCGTCTTGCTTAGCTTCTTCAATAGGCTGACTTGTAGTTGTTTCTTCTGCTTTTGTCTCAGGCTCAGGAATGGCTTCATGCTGGGGTTCTTCATCATCCTGCCAGCTTATGACCGCTGTCGTCTTTATAAGACGCCAACTTACCTCCATTGTACTGCCGGATACACACATTGACATCGGTATAAAATACCATTGAACTACACCTGTTCCTTCATGTTTATTATCTATCGTTGTTATGATATGAGTAAGCTTGCTACCTAGACGTTCTGCCACTAGTGGTTTGGGAAAGTATTTGGAACAAGATGTAGCGAATACACTTGTAAAGTTCTTTAAAAACTCAATACATTCTGTACTGGTCAGTAAATCATTAAGTGTTGGTTGGTTTTCCGATGTATATATAACTGGATCTTTGAGAGATATGACAAAATGATATGCCGGTTTCTTGTCTTTGGTTTGTATGTACTGTGGCGCTGAAAACTCAATATCCATTTTAATTCCAAAAGCGGAGAAAAACAAGCAAGATTTAACTCAGCGTTAACAAAGATGAATGAGCCGCCAAAGGATAAAAAATCACACGGCAAGTTGATCAAGCGCTGGGTCGAAACACTGGCACATTCAATACAGCAAAAGGAAACAAAAGAATGGCTTCAAATGCTTGTTCTTGATCCCTTCTTATCCTATATTATTGATCGTGTATTCCCATATTTTATTCTTTTAATTGTCTTATTTGCTTTGCTTTTAGTATTTGTGATTATCACTTGTGTTTTGATAATCTACCGTTTTCAGAATATCCAGAATACAATTGGTGCTGCGGCAAGTGTAGCACGTGGTTCTGCGATGATATAGTAGAAATGTCTATGATCCCCGGTTTACAAGTAGGTGTTGATATGCTGACAAAATGGATTCAGAGCTGGGTACATTATGATAATCTGGCTTCCGCACATAGTCGTCAAGCTACGAATGCGCGAAAGCTGCGCGATGAAAATGAAGAACATGTAATCAAAGCACTTGCTGGTACACCAAATGAAAAAATGATAATACAGATTCATTCTGGACGACTTCAAATTGTGGAAGACCGACATGTACAGCCTTTAACGCTCGGTCGTTTGGAAGAGTTTCTGGGAGAATACTTTGCCACACGTCAACGTTCACCGATGTTGGACACGCCTGAAAAAGAGACAGCGGCAGTTATGAAATTCATTCGTGAACATCGCTCAACGCAGATCAGCAAGAAACTAAAAAAGTCGTCAAATGTCTCACAGCCACCTCTTCCACCTCTACCTGTGCCTAGCGGTAGCGGTCCAAGTGGTAAGCCGCCTAAATAAGAGTTCTAAGAATTGTATAGTTCTCTGACAAGTAGGTGTTTGGTGGTTGGTTTGGATGAGTGAAGAAGAGTGGTATGAATGGATTTTGGATCCATTGATGTATGAACGTGGTGGGGTGATAGTGAAGCGCTGTCATTGGGTGGAGAGGCTTTTTTTGGAATTTGTGTATCCTTGTTTAAAACAAAATAAATTCCAGTTGGTTGGTAAACCAGATAAAATTATTAGAAAATTTATGTGGTTTTGGCGACATTTAGCTGTTTGTGGGTATGATGTAGCAGAACCTCTCGCAGAACCAGTTGCTAAGAATCTTTCACGACCTTTGCGAGAATATTATGATATATTTTTTAATATTATAAATTCTTCAATATTTGAAGATCTTATCTATATTTCAGCAGCAGAGGGTGCTTTTGATGATACTTATTTGGGACGACGTTTGCTGGCCGAGTTGCCTAACTTCCTGTGGTCGAATTTGGATCTTGTGAACTCGCAGGCCTTTATTGAACATGAAAACACAATGGCTGAAATAGAAGAGGGGTATAGACAATTAGAAGAAGGTGATATGACTCTAGAAGAGCTGGATCGTCGACGAATGAAGAATAAGGGACATGATCCTGATTATGTTTATGATAAACACGCTTAGAGCGTAGCTCTAAGCCTGTACATTCAACACGTTGTGTTGAAGAACACGCCTAGCCCCAAGTCTCAGAATTGAAAGGTAAGATACCAATTGTATCTGCCTCTTTCTTGTAGTGGGCAACCTTCTTCTCATAATCAATAGCTGCCGGTGCGACGGGCATGTTGTCACCAGATGCTACCTTATTGGCGTCATGTTTACTCTGTGCTGGCTTTTTACCATAGCAGTTTACACCAAAACGCAACTCAGGGTTGTCAAAGAAGCCGCCATTCACACCAGGGCGCCCACAGACACCGCGTTGTGCTTCAGGGCCCATCTGGAGCTTCTCCCAAGTACCCTCTTGCGTGGGATAAAGCGCAAGCTGTCCCTTAGTCCAGCCATAGTTACACCAATCGGCTCCATTTTCAAATGCCTGCTTCACTTGGTCATATGTGGCTAACTCCGCACCAAGAGCACGGCAAAGTGGCTCGGCATCACCATATGTATATTTGTTGGAGCTAACATTGAATACCTCATTCATACCAGGTAAGACTTTATTGATATATGTATTCTTATCTTCAACGGGTGCGGAGTCACGAGGAGGACCGTCAGTGATCGGCGCAGCGAGTTCAGCCTCCAATGCCTTCACCTGCTTGCCAGGAAGCATTTTCTGAACGGCCTCTTTGATTTGTTTGTAATAAAATGAAAAGATCACAAGGGCAACTAAGAAAAGACCGATGAAAATCCAAATACCATATCCGCCGGCAGAGCTTGCCGCAACACTCGCAGCATTCACTGCGGAATTAGCTGCTGCATTTAAGGTTTCCACGGCCGGAGATGCGATGTTGCGACTTATATAGGAATTTAAATTCTTTACTGTCGTCCCCAGGCTGTTCATTCTGAACTTACCTTGGAAAGAATATTAGTTTTCAAGATATGCTCAGTAAAAGATGGTATGCTCACATCCCAATTTTTCTTTCCATCAATCTCCGTATAACTCGGAAACGCGATTCCAAACCCATACATTTCAGAACTCCCTATACGCGCTGTTTTTGGATCATATTCCCCTACAAGTTCTTTGACTTTACTATCTAATTCAAATCCAATTGTATAACAAGCAAATGTTGCGCGCAGCAAAGCGGAAACAACCTCTTCTTGCTTACTATAATGTATCAAGCGTGCAGAAAGTCTACCGTCAAGTACAGAATCAGCAATATCAGCAGCATCTTGTTTCACACCATCATACACGCCATCTCGCGCAAATAAGAATGGTTTCTCCGTTGCATAAACAACGGATACATCCGCGCCCGCATCCACAAGATTCTTTAAAACCAAACAGCCACTGTGAGCGGTGCCAAATAAGACAACACGGTCCCCAGGGCCTACGTAACTCCCTACTTGTCGGTGGTCGAGCGCTGCGGCAAGAGGAATTATAGGAATTGGATAGTTAAATACTTTTGGTATACTGCCGGGTGAAAATATGACCTTTTCTGCTTGTATCACATTCGCATTCTTCATTGTGATATTGAATATAGCATTGTCTTCTTGAACCTTTATGACAGAATCTTTGTAAAGTGTTGCTTGTCTCATAAATGGCTCTACTGCCTTCCGTAAATGACGTGCTAAGACATGTAGGTGTGTAGGTTCTTCTGCTGGGTATTCTCCTGAGATGATGGAGGCATACTGTGCGGTTGCGGAGAATTTAGAAATGGCGTTGACAAATTGTTGCCAGGTTGTGTTACTGCGGACGAATGGCCATTGGTTTTGAAGTGCGCCGCCATTGAGAGTAGGATCTATTATAACTGTCTGTGGCAGTAGATCTGGCTTAGAGCTCGCAATATATGCAAGTGCTAACATATTTGCGGCTCCGAAGCCAATTAGCGCAATTTTAAAACGCATCTTCCCTGTCGCTGTCACATAAAAATTGACAAATGGTGTGCTGTTGTTAACGCGTACAATGGCATGTTTAAATAAACGTCGGTGCTTTATCTTATCAGAAGCACTCCTACTTGTCTTATGTGCGGTTGGGATAGGAGTGGGGTGTGCTCTTCAACTACAGTGGCTGATTATTGCTTCAGTACTCGGATTAGCATTGGTAGTGATAATCGGAGTAATTATGTGTGATTGTGTGCGACAGGAGATATCACCTGTTGCTAGAGCCAATCCGTTGACCGCCGTTGTTGTTTCTTAGGCGTGGGTGGGGGGGGTAGCCATAGACAAGGCCTAGACTACGTCTAGGCGGAGTCTTCACGCGTAGCTTGTAGACAAGGCTTGAGCCTGCTCAAGCCGAGTCTTCAGGGCGAAGCCCCTAGACAAGGCCTAGACTACGTCTAGGCCGAGTCTTCAGGAGCCGTGCGATTACCACCGCGGCTGGCCAAGTACTGGCGTTGAGCCGGTGTGGTGCAGACGCAGCCACCGCCGTCACAAGAGAAGGAGCTCGGACAGCACTCAGGCTTGCACTGATTGTTCTTGAACAAGAACAATGAATCAGGACCGGGCTGGAATTCAGGGCCGTTTAAGGGTTCATTGGGTGCTGTGTAACGCCATGCGCTCACGCCATTGTTAGGGTTGAGCTTTACGTTGTCAAACGCACCAACAGCCTGGTACTGCGCGCCAGTTGCACTGGAAGTCTCAGCATAGTTGGACATGAAACCCTCCATTGTGGGACCAGCCATGTACTTCATTGACACAACCATTAGGAGATTGGCAATTATCAAAAAGATTAAACCAGTGAGCAAAAATCCAGTCTTCATTCTAGCTATTACCTATTTAATTTCGTAATTACCTGTGGAGTGAGCTTTGGCAGTTGATCAATTCCAACTTCTGTAAAATCGCGCACATGTGTCAACTGGCCATTTGATAATGCTAAGAATGTACCAGAATCTGTGATAAGATGATATGCGACCAAGCCGGGACTTGGATGAAGTCGACTGGTTTTGTACCAACCACTGCTGCTCTGGCGCCATACACCACATCCAATGTCTGTACTCTGACTAATTGTTGTGGCACCTCCTTTATAAATACCAAGCACACGTGTTGGTGTTATAAGACCTTTTTTATTAATACAATCTATCATATCACCAATCTGAATATCACGGATTGATACTTTACCACGACTTGTACAGATGACAGCAACATCTCCACCCAATTCTCCAAGCATACAATTAGTCAACGAGGGCGCATTGAGATGCGCACATATAGCTTGTTGATACTCGCGCTGATCTTCTTCAGACATTTCTTCCCAATCGGCAAATGTCACTTGGCCGCGATTGCCAACAACCGGTACTTTCTGACTTGTAGTAATTGGGCAGAATAGCCGCGCGGCTTTAACATCCGAGGGCTTGGCAATTTTAGAATCTGCTACCAGAACTGACATGCCATCCTCATAAACAAGATGTTCACCACTGACAAGTATGCCCTGATAGTCAAATAGGTCAACACGCGCGCCATCACAGACAAGCATTCCCTGTACATGTCCAAATCCATGTGCTAAGCGATCGCCAGCAGTCAGTTCGGAAATGCGTTTGGTCTGTCCATTGGCCAACTGAATCACAGTATCGCCTGTAAAGCAGAAGGCATCTTTGCCGATATTTATATCTTCAAAACCATCACCCATAACAGATCCAATAACAACATTCACTGCGCTAGTCACAGCGGCCGTCACTGCTGCGATCAAAGCGCCAAATGGCGCAAGCTGGAAGAATAGAATAACAGATAATCCAGAAATTACACCCAAAATAATTTGCGTGACAAGGACAACAAACTTAAATGCGTTATATCCCGCGGTCATTACAGATATTCCCATATATACCGACGCCGTCAAAGAAGCATTAATCTTGCTAAAAGAAGCTTTAAGCAGTTGTGTTACACGACTGACTTCAATAATATATCGTTCAAATATCTGATAGAATTTGTCAATTATCTGAAGGAAAGTTGTATACATATTATGAAGCATCTGGCGCAGACCATTGAAAATCTTAGATACACCGCCGGCCAATCCAACAATTGGTGCGAATGATGTAAACAGCGGTGCCAAGCTTTCCATGATTGTATGCTTGACAAATCTTTCCGTACAGAATTTCAAATTATCAAAGCCAAACTCCGCAGAAGAGCGTGAGTCCGCATCGGGTTTGTACATAAACCCACCCGCAATCACTAATGGATCACATCGCCGATTAGCCCAATCCGCCTTGACCTCCGTTGCGTCGACGGATGCTGCGGCGAACCCCAGGCCTATTGTAAGACCTATTATCATTACCAATAGCGGAAGGGACTCCATAACCTCTACATGTAGGGTTGTTCATAATTTGGTTCTTGTGCGCATCAGAGCTTCTCCATAATTTCATCGTAAACCGCCTTAGTATCTTTGCTTAGAACTTCAATATAATCACGGACAACTGTGCCAGATTCTAATTCAATGGCTGAGTTACTGACAATTAGAGAAATATAATTCTCCGTTGCTGCAACTGGGCGTCCATCCAAGAATGCGGCTCGCACCCACCGTTGCTGCTTCGGCGACCAGACTAGCGTTGAGCTCGCCAAACGTGTTCCATCAGGCAGCTCCACTACCTTCTTAACCGTTCGTACCACTTTACCAATAATAGTTCCGTGATTTGCCAGCCGCTGACCCAGCTGAACGGCTTTAATAGGCATTACACTGCCATCGGCCATGCGGACTTGCGTTTCGGGATGCAATGATCCCTCAAAAGCCCCCTGAAACGGCGTCGCCGGCGCCTGACCATTGACCTTTGTCTCCACCCATGACATACAAGGTCCGTCGCCTTCTTCTGATTCATCATAATCCCGATATAAATAAGAGCCAATTGGAATTGTATGAGTATCTGTATTTAGACAAATAAGAGGCTCTGTGGTGCCGCCCATCCAAAGATCGTAGGGATTCGCATCAGGATGTCTGTAGGCCGGCACGTAGTGGTTGGTGGCTGCGTTCAAGATATAGTGATTGCTGCTCACTACCGTACCATCCGCCATCCGCACCATTGCCTGGCCATCGGCGTAGAAGCGGAAGCAACCCTCGACGCGTTGTCCGCCTTCTTCAAAAACATCGCCAATTTCTACTTGTCGAATGGGGATGGAGCCTTTGTTACGGATATTGACAAGTGTTTCAGGAGGGAAGCAGAATGTATCTAAGAAGTCAAATACAATAGAGTCACCAAAATTCAGCGCGGATGTAATACCAGAAGTCCCCATATACATAACCGATGTCATGATACCCATAACACGGTACATCAAAAACTTAATACGCATCGCACTCATTCGGACACGTAGGATAAATTGGCTAAATCGTCCAGTAAACTCCTGGAAAATTGTACCGATACCGCCCATGAGACTGGCAAACATGACACGTATGGAGTTTGCGGAGCTTACAAGAGTTGAGAGAACTTTTACAAATCCGCCAAGGATGCCATAAAAAGGTCCGAGGATCTCGCCGGCATAGGCTGAGAAGATGTTCTTCATACAGAATTGAAAGTTCTCAGTTGTGTCATGGCCATACATGGAGGCAAATGGGATGACTTGTGGAGAACATCTGTACTTTGCCCAATTGGATTTAATCTCTTTAAAATCTGGCAGATTATTCATGAAATAAATACCAATTCCAAGCAAAAGAACCAACACTGTAAAACCGGTGTAGCGCGGGGCTTCTGCTGTGGCACTAGCCATCGCCATTAAATTAATTTGTGCTCTTGGATCTTCAGCATTATTCATATCCTCTATTGTACCGCCTTGTAACATATTTAAGATAATAAACTAGCTCAAATATGCGTTTGCTTGCGAGTTTTCGTTTAATGCTCGAATGCCTTGAGAACATGCGTGTTACGTACCCAGTTACGATCTTCCGCAAATACATGTGCCGCGCGCGGTGCTTGACGAAGTGCCAACTTGGCAACAGCATCTAACTTTCGGTATACTCCAAGAGGACCATATTTCTTTATCGCCTTTTCAAGCGATTTATGCCGGGTGGCCACGTCAAGATGATAAGAATAACCATATTGTATGAGTTCACCACGACGTAAAGGACCAATACCAATTTGATTCTTCTTCAGTGTTCCTTTGAGACCACGATCTTTAATACACGCGGCCGGCACCAGTGTCGAGTTCTTGGATGGTTTGACCTTTACAAGTTGATTACCTCGTTTTGCCGTAAAACCTTCGCGCTTAATCGTGTTGCTGAATCGCCGAATATAGGGCTTGCGCAGAATCTCCCCTGGTGGACAGCTCTTATTTAATCCTAATTTGCTTGCGGATAGAGTCCTATGTCTCTTCCTACGTGTCTTACGCACGTGCTCGCCTTCCATCTTCTGCTCTGAGACTATATTAAATTTCTTCTTTTGGATTATATTGCGTATATACATATGTCACAAATACATCATGAATCATGTTTTGACAATCATCAATATTCTGATTATTTGTCTTTGTATTAAAACTCTCAAGGAGCCTGAGACATTCGCCGATACATTTTAGGCCTTCTGTATTGATTAATGCTCTATACTTATCAAGATCTTCTGGTTTGACATGTAGGTCTTGGTTATTTCTGTTGTAAATATCCAACAGCGACGTCTTAAAATGTGTCCTATTTGGTGCCATAAGAGAATCAATTAATACTTGTGCAATGCGTGCCAAATCAGATTCTAATATGGTATTGAGTACGATACTCTGATCAAGATTTGAAGGCGCTGCTGGCATTACTGTATTATAGAATTTTGACTTGCTTTTCATAATTCCCTTACGTGTCTGCTCCTCCAAGGCTCGTATCGGCGACAGGGTAGTTGCAGTCGGTTCTGCCATATATGGCCGATCATCTTCTGATTCTGTATCAGAGTTGTCACCTCCACCACGCTGACCTGTAGGGTTTATATTTGTATTATATTGTAAAAATCTCTCCCGCAGCTGTGACAGATGATCCATGCTTTCTGTTTAGAGTTACTCATTAACTCTTTATGATAACGAAAGCACTGACAAGTAGAAGTGCGAGTGTAGTAAATCGGAGCAATGGGTCTGGTTGGTAATCGGCAAAGCCACTCACTTGCTTCGGCTTTCGCTCGACTGGCGCGGGGTCGAAGCGACTGTCTTCGGTTGCTTGGAGAAGCAACTGATTTGTTGACGTGGTCAGCTCAGCGGCTTGTGACTTCCTACCTGTCGCTATCTGATCTGCCGCTTCAGGATCTTTGACGGTTTCAAAAATTGGGGCTGGAAGACCTTTGCCATTTGAATCAACACCGCTTGACATAGTGAGTTTAAATAGACATGGGCTTTTTTCTGTAATACTCAGATGACTGATACGAGTGGAAACATGATGCGTGTTGTGAATGGTCCAGATGCTGGCAGTAACGTGTTGCCTTCCCGGGAGAGCCTCGAGCAGGCGACGCGCGAGGCGGAGGCACGTGGACTTGAGTACAACCCAACCGAACGCGTGGCAAATATTCGTTCCACAATTGATCTGATTTTGCGTTGGAAGTCCGAGGGAAAGTCGCGCCAGGAGATTGAAGAGACTCTTGGCAGTTTTGTTCGTGAATACACGAATCTTTTTAATAAGGTCATGGAACCCAATCCGGATATGAATATGCTGAAATCCATGCTCGCGCTAATGGATCGCATGGGCGCGGGAACAGTGTCACAACACCAAGCATCTGTAATTGTCGGACAGAGGCTCGCTGAGAAGTTTATTCGGCCAATTGTTGGTTCTGATATGGGGCCCGCACCTACTGCGGAGCGCAGTGGTCGTCGCCGTTAAGATGGTAGGGTGGCCATTGGATTCTGACGTGTAGGGATATGGAAGTATGAACACCAATCTATGGCCTTCTGAATTTCACGGAATGAATCTTCGCGTTGCTGTTCAAAGGTTTTGGCTTTGCTAATTTCCAAAACCGATTGAATGGATTTTTTCTGTGAATTCAAAATTGGTTGTTGCGATGCGCGAATCTGTTCCCGGATTTGAGGCGCAAACGTGGCGTCTTCAGTTAAAAGTGCCACTGGAACTTTGTCTTCCTGAAGATCCTTCGCAAGGCTCTTCAAGAACTCAATGAGCATTGGATTTTTTCCACGAAAATTAAGCCCAATGAAATACTTCTCTGAATTACACGGGCGACTCGTGGCAGGTTTGTACAAAGTCCAGCGTTTGAATTGGCTGGCTAGGATAGCCAGTAGATCCTCCGTTGCGCGAGATTGAACATCGAAAATTTTAAGTACAAACATTCCATCTGCCAGAAGTGTTTGGAGTGCCAGTAGCGAGGAGTTGACAAGTAGTGTGTAGATGTTCAACTCTTGTTTATCGTATTCATCGCTGAAATCAAAACCGCCGTCTGCCGTGAAAATGTGAACGCCGTGACCGCATGTGTTGCTAAATGCTTCTTGATTTACCGGATCCAGAATGTTGCCATCGTTCTTTGGACCATATTCAATTCTCACCGTTTTGTTTCGGCGGAGAAACTGGCTCGCACGTTTCCAGCCAGGCACTGATGGATGATCCGGGCGCAGCGTCATGGCGGTTGTTGCGATCACCTGTTTTCGGGCTCTCTCGGCGGCGTCATAAATTCCTTGAATGAATCCACCGGGACCTTCGCAGACATGTGCGGTGCGAATGCGTTGCGGCATTTGCTGGAATGCTTTTGTCAAATATAGTATTTCCCACATTTTGAAATAAGATCGGCTCAACGGGTTCAGCAAACTGACACTCGGCAGAGGATTGGAGTCCTTCGCAGGCGTGTAAATGTATTCATACGGATTACAAATCTTCTTCCATGCGTCCCAATTGTAATTTGACGTGAAAGATGTTTCAATTTCCTTTTTCAGCAAAAAAAGTTCTTCATCACGGGTCTCATTCCAAGTTCCATAACTCGCAACCAAATGCTCTTTTTTCCAAGGGGCATGTGGTTGTGTATGCAGTGCGAACTGCGTCCAGGGGGCGGTGGCCATACATTACTTGCACCATTTGGCTTTAGCCTCACGGGGCTTCCAGCAGGCGCTGAGATGTGTAATATTGTGATATCAGTGCCGGAATATGGACATATAGAAAATGCTCGCGCATTGAGCCATTGTAGCTCTTAAAATAATAGCCCAGCGCAGCTAATGAGTTAAAAAATATCGGATAATAGTTATTTTTACTCATAGATATTATCATTATTGTTGGTGCGGTAAATGCAAGTGTCCCAATATCAATCTTTCGCGCAAGCGGTGAGTCAGTTGTATGATACCACATTGAAGTGGATGTTAACATTAATTCGAGAATGAACTCGTAATATAGTTCATTCTTAAAAGCAATATAACAAAAATAATAGGCAAGTAAGCATGCCATTACACGCTGTGTGCGGTACATTTTAGAATTAGTCTAGACATTGGTATGCTATTTTGATTTTTTTGTTAAGCGCGCGTAAATAACCCCTACTCGTCAACCACCATCATCTCCACCTCGGGCTCTTCATCGTACTCAACCGCCGTCGGCATTGCGAGACTCATCTGGAACTCCGTGCGGGCGCATGCGTCGTCCTTCGCATCGGCGTCAAACAAGAGCTCCTCCATGGCCGCAAACTCCGCCGAGTCATCTTCTGTCTCCAACTCAGGTACAGGTGGCAGACCCTCTAGCATGCGCTCGAGCGCCGGCTCGTCGAGCAAGATCTGCGAGAATGCCGTGCCGCCACGGATACACTGACCCGTCATAATGTTCGCAGATACACCTGTGATAGGGTCCATCTCACCGAACAGCGATGCCTTCAGCAAGATCTTCACCGTCTCCTCAAACGACGCCTTCGCAAGTGGTCCAATGTCATTCTTGTTAATACCCGAGCGATCCACAGACATCAGCTTCCCATTACGTGTCATTACATCACACAGTAGGCCTAGATGGCGGTAGTTCACAGGCGCATCCTTGAATACCTGCTTGATCTCTGACATGAGAATACCGCGCGTCGCCTCCTTGCCCAGCACCTCATACACATCATGAATGTGCGTTGAGTAGAGCTTGCGACCTTCCACGTAGGGGTGGTTCATTACTTCGGTGAAGTTAGAGCCATCTGTGACAAGTACAAACTGCTCAATCGGCTGATACTTACCGTCGACGAGCTCAAGCTGGTCCTTGTCAAGAAGGAAACTCGCCGAACGAATACCAGGCACACCACGCAGAATGATGTTATTCAGAAGCTTATTCTGGAACTTCTTCAAGTCATCAATCAGATCATTGCCCGCCAGAGACATACGGATGCGCATGACTAGCTTCTGACTATTGTAATCAGAGTAGATCAGACTGACATCATCACCATACGTGGCCTTGACGATGAATGCCACATCATTCATAGTAATGTTCTTTTCAAACATCTTTTCACGGTTGAGCTCGACACGTAGGAGCCACTTGCTCATCTGGTTCGGCGCTGTCTCCTCCGTGGCAAACTGCGAGAGTTCAAATAGGTTGTAGAGCTCCAGCAACTGCTTGTCCTCCTCAATGGTTGTATTCTCATCATTCGGATCGTAATAGATTGCGAGCTTGTCGCAAATATCACGCAGAAGAGTCAGCTCCAAATCCTGCGCGAGTTCACGAGCCTTCTCTTTGTTATTACGATACTCCTTCTTGAGATAGACAGTTAGAGATGTGGCCTTTGGATTCTTCGTCGCCTTGAGAAGCTCCTTGAGACGGGGCACACCTCGCGTCACATTCGACTTGCTTGCCACACCTGCCAAGTGGAAAGTATTGAGCGTCATCTGTGTTGAGGGCTCACCAATACTCTGAGCGGCGAGAATACCAACTTGTTCACCAGGGGCCACCCAACTCTTCCAGTTTTGTATGACGACCATCTCACAGAACATGTCAAATGCTTTCTTATTGAAACGCTCCTTGTAGACGAGCTTGTAAGGGGCACAGTGGAAACGGAGGAGAGCTGCCCAGAGCTGATGGTAGCTCTGCGTTTTCTGGATCACACGCTTCAGACCCTCAAGCACGTACTGTGGTGTCAGATCAGTAGGTGTCTTTGGGTTCAGGCCAAACTTCACTGAGATATTCTTCAGCAAGCGCTCAATGTTCACCGATGAGAACAGATCTGACGGTGCCTTCGACATTGACATCTTTTCCACCATCATCTTGCGATCTTCCATGACTTCTGACACGTAGGATGTGATGGCTTCGCGATCATCGCCACGGCTGACGCCTTCTGCGTAGACGCCGGCTTCATCCACGTCGAGGAGGCCAAACTGCGAGCGGATATCGGCCTCGGACATCTTATCAAGACCGAGTGCGACGGCTTCAATTTTTGTGGCATTGATGCCGTCTTCGCCATAGCGGAACTGCGTAACATTGCCATTTGCATCGCGGACAGTGCCATCGTGCTGTGTTGTCAGATCCTCCATGGCCTTAATGAGCTGACGCTGAATGTAACCTGTGTCGGCTGTCTTCACGGCCGTATCAATCAGACCCTCACGACCAGACATTGCGTGGAAATAGAACTCCTGTGGCGTCAGACCACGGATGAAAGAGCTCTCAATGAAACCACGCGCCTCTGCGCCGTCATCGTACTTCTTGTAGTGAGGAAGAGTACGATCCTGGAAGCCATATGGGATGCGCTTTCCTTCAATATTCTGCTGACCTACACACGCAACCATCTGCGCCACGTTGGTAACGGAACCCTTGGAACCGGCCTTCATCATCGCAATCATGCGGTTATTATCGGCCAGCGACTTCTCACCAATCTTACCTGACTCATCCGTCGCCTTATTCAGCTCGGCGAACACCTGCGTCTCAAACTCCTCCTGATTTGACTTGCCACCTTTATTCTCAAACAGATCTAAGTGAACCTGCTGGAGAATCTCACCGATCTTCTTTCGCAGCTCCACAATAACGCCGTCCATCTGTTCGCTTGTAGCCTTATCGGCAATCAGATCCGAGATGCCGACAGAGAAACCCTTTAGCACAAGATAGTGCTCAATCGTGTTCTGGAGAGAATCCACAAAATCCACGGCCTCCTTTGCGCCATAATCATTATACGTCACGTGTACAATACCCTTGGATGGCTTCATGAAGATATCCTTGTCAAGAATACCTTCCTCTATTTGTCCTTCCTTGATGCTGACTGGTACCTCCTGGCTGTTCTTCATGGAAAGATTGATTGGAGGAAGGAGCTGGCTCACAATCTGCTGACCTGTATAGCGGTTATTCTCGCCTGCGGGCGCGGGGAGAGAGCCAC
>JACCDO011197028.1_pt1 | contig 14496 bp, 19 predicted proteins | sample 7446101 | NCBI WGS metagenome assembly JACCDO01 (sample SAMN15323440, study PRJNA562643) | freshwater metagenome | isolation source: river surface water | place: USA:Blue River Watershed | collected 2017-08-16
ATGCGAAATGACCCTGCCTACGCTGCACGCTTTGCACCAGCAGCGCCGCCCGCATTGCAGCGTCAGGATGCTGTGGCCGTCGTTGATGGTCCAATTCCTATGGCTCCGCGGCCTCCACGAGTTGTTCGTGTGCGTCTTCCTGCTGCAGGCCAGCCCCTTCCGCCCGTGAATCAGCCAATGCGTCGTTATAATGCACTGCGTACCGATATTCTGAACCTACGCGACGACCTGCAACTTTTGTTGAATCTGAACCGTGAACAACTTGGCCCGAATCCAATCTTTGATGAACTGCAACCCAGGTTTGTGCAACTGGCTGACGTACACCACCGCATTGAGCCATTACGCGACGCAATTAATGACGAATTAGAACTCCAGTTGCGCGCCGAGTTGCAGACACTTCGGCAATATGAGATTCGTGCACGCGCTGCTGCAGCACCCGTACTTCGCCGTCGTCGCGAGGAAGCACTTGCAAATATGCTTGCACAACTCCTAGACGGTGATTTAGGATTCGGTGAAAACAATGCGCAGCCAATTGTATTTGCACGCGACCCTGAGGGCAGCATCAACTTGCGCGCATTTGCACAGGATAACCAAAGTGTGCATCGGTCCAGTGTGCAGTCTATGGCCCAGCAGGGCGTGGAGAAAATCCTTGCATTTCCGGCTCCGTCACGCGACCAGGATACACTGTTTGAAATCACAGTGGCATTCACAAGTCCAAGCATCATCTGGCAGGCCCCCCATACCTACGAGACCACGATTCAGGAACTCGCTCGCGATTATGAGATTCAAGAGGCGTTTGGCGTCAAGTATGCACGCGTCCTAGACTATCTTTGGGCCTTCATTAAGACTCATGTAGAGCGTGATGAGTTGACACGGCGTCTTGCCGAAGAGTGTAGCGAGGGTCGTGGCATGTGCAGCAATGGCAAGATGGCCCGGCTTATCAATGTGCTCCAGGGCTACGATGATGCCGCTGCGGTTCAACTCGGACCCAGTCGCGAGCAGTTCCAGACAAAGATTGCAGCGCTTGCATCACGCCCTATGGATGAGCGCCGTGCCGCCGCTACGGCACTGTTTGCCGAGTACAATATTCCAGAGGCTGAGCACGATACTTGGCTGGAGCCACTTCTTGATGCATAAGCACCACATCTTCCCTTCTTAAATAAAAAAACAAAACATTTTTTAAGGATGGCTGACCAAAGTCAAAAACTATTAACAGCCGTGCGACAACAAAATCTGAAGCAGGTAAAACTGTTGCTTGCAAATGGTGCAAATCCAAATAGTTTAACTGATTCTAACAATCCTCTTGTTATTATGTGCATTATTGCAACAACGGTTGGTTTATCCAAAAAAGTAAACGATATAATTGGCGAATTATTGGCTGCTGGTGCCGATGTAAATATCACATTTGGGGCAAACAAAATGCCCTTATTATCTTATATTGTTAACTCTACAACTGATGTAACATTGATAAATGTTTTTGTAATTAACGGTGTTGATACAAATGCAAAAGCCGCGGATGGTAGCACGCCATTAATAGAAGCACTTAAAAAACGTCATAATTCAAAAAATATACAGACATTATTAATTTCTCTAGCAAATCCTAATATTCCGGATAACTATGGCAAATATCCAATTCATTATGCAATAGATAGTGGTGACCCTGAGTATGTCAAAATTCTATTAGAAAAGGGCGCAGCATTGGATGTGACGCTTGGCGGTAAATCATTGTCAAATTATGCGCAATCATCCTTAGTCCCTGAAATTCGTGCATTGTTTGGATTAGAAGCCGCAGCAGCCGCGGCTGCTGCACCACCATTGTCTTCACCAGGGTCTAAATTATCAACAACATCAGCCAAATCGATGACGAAACCCCATCGTTGTTTTGACCCAATTATACCGGATGAAGTTGATATTGAACCATCCTATACTGTTTTTTATATCAAGCAGCCTGATAAAACATCACTTGCATATTGTATTGATTCGGTCACATTGACAGAATATAAGACAAAACAACAATACCTTTTTTATAGATGCAAATCCACAGTTCCAGCGGGTTCACTACATATAACTCGCAACCAAGTAGAGTCCGAAAAATTACGTCGTCTTGACCTCGGTCAACGTATATATATAAAAGATGAATACGTAAAAAAACTAAAACCTGGAAAAGCATATATTTTAGAAGCAACCAAAACACCTGTTGGACGCATTGTATCTGACCGCGTCCTAAATGGGGATTCGGTAGTAGGCGCAATACATTGTCAAGATATTGAGCCTGGTTTTGTACACACCGTGCGTATACTTGGAAGTACTCAAACACGCATTGCACAATCACGTCCTGGAAGCAAAGGTGGCGCTGTGCGACGCGCGCTGCGACGCACAAGGCGACGCAAGAATCAACATTAATTGACCACGCAAATCAACTGGCAAATAGTGTAAAGAATCCACAAGTGTTTGTCGACGCCAGGCATACAAATTTGTACTCCGCGCTTGCAAACGAGCACGCACTACAGTCTCAATTGTCATTTCACATTCGATAAAATGTAAAATGATAGTTCATTTTTCAGGTTAAGGACATAGTACAAAGAATCATTAGGCATGACGCGACGAAAGAAATCGATTCCCACTGCCTTGAAATGGCAGGTATGGATTCAAACTGTAGGTGAAAAATTCCAAGGCAAATGCGCAACACCTTGGTGTTCAAATACAATGAAAGTCAATGATTTTCATGTTGGACATCGACAAGCCGAAGCCTGTGGGGGTCCAACAACACTTGAAAACTTAGTGGCGATTTGTAGTAGTTGTAATTTATCAATGGGCACGGAACATTATGACGATTGGTGCAAACGTGGTCAGCCTGTCGCCGTACGCGCAAAACCATGGTGGAAACGGTTTTTCAGTTGTCATAAGAAAGTCAAGCCAATTCAACCAAATGTACTTTCGCCGCTATAATGCATATACAAAAACCCATCTTCATCTGCATGGTCATGATATATGGAGCCAATAGTTTGGGCTGTTGTTGGAAGTTGACCATTTACAAATACAAACAATGCTTTTTCGGCCGGCATTGTAAGACGTTTTCGTACAATAAACAAAAACTGACCTACAGTCATATGACTCGGGACTAAGAACTTTTGTTTATCAATTAAGGGTATGTCTGATGAACGACTCGCCTTTTCAACAATAACGGGAATGCGTCCAGGATAACGTTCTGCAATACGTTGAGCCTCCTCACGCCGATGAGCAAGGGTATGTTTAGACCGGAAATCAGACATTGTGCACGTCTTAATAGAAAAAGAGAAAATTATACAACGGGAATGGACTGCGTAGGAAACTCTTCGTCAACAAATGAACGTACATCTGTAGTCATACAACACATATATCCCATACACATATAAGCATGACGACGAAATCCACTTGTGAAATCATGACCAAGTGCTTTGAAGTATGTTTTGATTTCTGTCCACCAACGATGTGTGCGCTCATTCCGCTTTTTCGCACGTGTTTTGGGTTTGATTATGCCCGCTGGCTTTGGTGGTGGTGTCGCAGCAATGCGAGCGGCTTTTGCAGCACGCACCTTGGCTTTGTAAATAGCGACTTCTTCACGTAAGGAAAGTTGTGGCTGCTCAGGCGCAGGCGCAACGCGACCCGCCTTGTACCGATGAAAAGTTGGCGGCATTGTGAACACTCTTTTATACCAAAAAAAGATACATTTCAATTTTTCAAGTTATACAAGAAGGTATGTGTAAGCACGCCACAGTAAGCGTTTGTCAACTGGCACATCGCGAAACTCACGCAAAACATCTACAATGCACGACTCACCTGCATCCGCAAGTTTTGCCATACGATGCAGTATGCCTGACAAATTATGCGTAGCAGAGTGTATGGCATCCAGAACAACCCAAACAGATGCCGCTAACTCAGTGTTTTTTACAGTAATAGATGGATTTGCATACAGTCGTAGCAAGCCATCAAGGCGATTATGAACAGGAATGCTATAAGGAGTGAAGGAAATAATACGACCAAATCCGGACATTTTCACGCAAGTGAGGGCGGGGCACATCATATGGTTTTCCGAATTACAATATTCAATTTTTCATCGCAAACGATACGCAGCGCGCATAAGTTCTTCTCCACGTGGAATTGTAAGTTCACGGAACTTTTGTAAGGACCACTCGTTCATAAGGAAGTTTCGTGACGTTGGAATGAATCCGCCACCAGGAAATGAACCCATACTTACATTTTCAGCGCGAGCCATGCGACATAGTTCTTCAAATATACTGTCAACTTGTTTGAAGAATCGCAATTCCGTGTGCTCATGTGGGTCTGCATAGGAAAGTTCATACGCTTTATCAAGCGCCGCATTTCCAAACAAGTCATGTAACATAATTTTCATTTGCGGGTCCTGAGGCGTTCGAAACTTCAGATGATTGTATCCATTGTAAATGGACGCAATCATAATGTTGCAGTATGTAGTGATTGCCTCTTGTGCACCGGTTTCATACTTTGTAAATATGCTAAGTGCATATTCCGAAAATCCAAAGCCAAAGGATTCGGCCCAACCATGGACAAGTTTCATACGCGCCCATTTGGACCCAAACCGACCTTTGACCAATACGCCAAGGCGGCGTTCTAGTGATGGATTGGAAATGTAATAAGAGGAAAACGGATTCATTGTGCAGCGTGCAATCATTCCAAAATGGTAAAATGATTCAATTTTTCAATTAACGGCGCCGAGAGCGACGTGACGCCTTGCGACGACGCGAGCGACCACCAGCAGGAGGAGGTCCTTCTACCCAACGCGCCACAGGTTGATTGGGATACCCCATAACCACACCATTCGCGGCTTTAAGGAACACAAGTCCGCTATGATATTCTGCGACCAGTCTGTCTGGCCCGAAATGAAAATAAGCAGGCGCAGGTCCAAAACCGCCTTGGGGTTGCGGAATTAGACCAACATAGTAAATAGGTAAGTTTACATTATTGTTTGCACCACCACGACGACGTGTGGAGCGACGACGACGACCACCCACTGGATTATTCAAAACGGGAGGCGCCCATTCTCGCCGCCATGTGCCAACTGGTTGGTCTGGATAACCAACAACATTGCCATTATCTGACATTGCAAATACTTTCTCGCTGAAGAGTTCTGCTTTATGGCGCGGATCAATCTGTCCCAAAGGCGTAAGCACTGGAAAAAAGTATGGGCCAGGACCCTCTGGTGCTGGCTCGGGCATTAACCCTGGGTGAAAGTATGGCAATTCAGCTTTCTTTTGAGAACGAGTTTGAGGCATTTATACTAAGGTTGGCGATTTAACTTCCATAACCACGGGCAGCATTTCCAACAAGGCGTACTAAATCGGGGGATTCGCCATAAAACCATGGGGCAACTTTGGTTTCCAGTGGAAGATATCCCTGACGACCAATCGGTTTCTGACCAACATTGATTGGCACATGTTTTGTTGGAAATACAGGGCGTGATACACCAATCATAGTATTTGGGTCAACGCCTGGTTTGAGCCAATCAATCTTACCGGCTGGTGCAAACGCTTTATCAACCGGCACTTCTTTTAAATCAAACATTTTGCACAATTTAATGTGACAACGAGCCAATCAAATTTTCACAGCCCAGGAGGGCCATATGTCAACAGCTGGCGGTAACGGTGGATGTCCCCATGTTGCCGGCATTGTAACAATCTTATCTGGATTTTCAATGAAATACCCACCCCACCAGGAAAATGTACTATTTGCACATATTCCTCCCGCAGTACATTGTGACATTAGTCCAAGTGTATGATAATCAGATGTAGTTTCGCCTGCCATCATCCAACGATGCGCCGCTACAATATCTCCATAACGCCGAGGCAACTCTTCACGACACCATGGTATATCATCCGAAACCACTAATATCATACAATCATCAGGAAATAAAGCAAGTGCGGTGCGATAGTATGAATCCAAATCTACATAATGATGACGATTATATGGATGTAAGTAATCACCACGACGCACATGCATAAATGCAGTCCCTAGTGGAACAACAACACCTTTGTTCGCAATGCATTGTGGCACAATTTTTACGGCAGTAGGAAAATATTGTTCGGATTGAAAGTATCCACACAATTTTACGTTTTTGTCGCTGGCATTCAAAGGCACATAACGAAATGCATCCGAATCCGACATTGTTATTGTATGCCACGCACCCGTTCCTGCCACATGCATAACAGGTATTTCTGGGAAAAAATCAGTTATGCTTTTGGGCCCTGCATGAGGGCATGGTTCAATCCATTCTTTAATAAATACAGGTGTATGCCCATAACGTTCTGCATATCCCAACATTGCAGCGACTTGAAAAAAGCGGTTTCCAAGACCACTTGTAAGTTTCGCCGTAACATATGGCATTTACATAGATTTCATAGGAATATTTTAAGCCTTCTAAGGTAAGATGGATGAAACACCGTCTTGTCGGTTTTGTTATGAAACGGAGACGTCTGATACCAATCCTTTTTTGATTCCGTGCGCATGTCGTGGCACGTTAACCTACATACATTTGCAATGTTTGCTCAAATGGCGAGCAACTACGCAAAACCCCGACTTTGTGGGGCATTGCTGTATATGCAAACAAGCGTTTGAGTTTCCGCTGCGTTGGCCACGCAACGCAGTGCGTGTGCCGCATAGATACATTTGGCGCGTGCTTTCAAACAGTTCGCTAATGATTGGAATAACATACTATGTGCATTTTTGTCTAATGCTTATGAATCCCATTGGGCCGCTAAACCTATACTTTTGGTATGTGTGTACATCATTGGCTTCATTGTATGCGGGCGCATACGTATATGTGCTGGCACCTGTACACGAAAAAGGCGTTTATGCGCGTTATTGGTGGCGCAATGACGTGTTGAGCGACGGGCAATACAGTACACGACAACTAGTTCTATATACAACATGTGCATGGATTTGTATACCCATGTGTTATTTTCCTATGGGTGCGTTTTTTCTATATATGCTGCCTCAATTCTATAGTGCGCATACAACAATCATAAACAAAATGAATGCCGACGCCGAAATTTATCCGGTAACAAGATAGAAACATGCCCGTCTTTTACAGCAGTTCCCAGACAAGTTGGTCATCCACCCCGAAAAACGGAAAGGTATATGGAACACGTAATATTGTGGAAATCAAAAACGGCAAAGGATTCAAAGTAAAGGAATCCTTAAATAAGTCTGGCGCAGTGTTGGAACGTAAAAAGAAAACACTAAAAAATAATGAAATCAAACAAATTACATCAGGCAATTTTGTACCCAACCTATGGTCCAACTGCCAACTTGCAAGTTGCCGTGGCCGTCAGGTGACGCGCCGTCAGGTGACGCGTAAACATCGCCGCAATTAACCCGCGTCCTAAAACAAGATGTTTCTAGAACTATTATTCATAACCTTATTGATAATTGGGCTATGTGTAATGGCATATCGTGGCGCGGTCCACGAGTTTCAAATCCTACAAAAGGACTATCTTCCGACAATGAATTGGTCCGAAATTTTAGACGAGCAACTTCCTATAGTGATTCGTGGAGCACCACGCAACTGGGTTGGTCATTGGACCCGTGCACGCACTGAACAAAAAACCTGGAATGTAGTTGTTGTAAATGACGAGCAAAAGGGACGCACGTCGTGGAATGCATACTTGAAACTTCCTGTGCCTCAACCCCAACCTGAAAACAAAGATGAACTTGCACGCGTAGCCAAACTTTCTACAGAAGATTGGTCATATGATAATTTCCGACGCTGGTCCTGGTTGCCAGCAGGAAGCGCCAAACCACAGCCAACCATATTGTGTGAAACACAGGGAGCAATACAAGCCCGAGCCGAGTTTACAGCCCTTGTTGCCACCGACGGTTCGCCCTTGGAAATATGGTTAGCACACGAAGGTGCTGTTCCCGCCAATGTTGCCGGTCCACTGCGAGGAAAAGACCCTTGGATTCAAACAACGGCGTCAATTCCTTGGATTAGTGAAGTCAAGTTTATTGAAATAAAGTTGCGTCCAGGAAATATACTTGTGATTCCCAAACATTGGTGGTATGCACTGCGCCCCGCAGATGATGTGTCAAAAGGCCAAATAAGCAGTGGAGCGTGGTATTGGAGTGCTGAATTTCATACACCCATTAGTTTAATGGCATCCTATGTTGGTGGTAAAAAATGAACCCCGCCTAATTCGGAATATGTATGTACAGATTAGGAATGAGTACCGACTATCCTTCTGACCAAGAAACCACCGATGACAGCAGTCTTTGCACTGAAAGCACAACCAGCACAATGGAATCATTTTCCGAAGTACAAGGCCAGTTAACGAATCTTACAGGACTTATGGAACTGCTAATGAATCAAACAAATGCAATGGAAGCACATATGAAAACAATGGAGCGTCCGCTACATGGTCTTGCACTTGACCAACTCGGCGATATTCCACATTTGGCAGCATCACCATTTCGTAAACAACTATTTAAGTACAAGCGCGCATTGCCTGGCATTGATACATCGCACCGCTATAGTTTTGCCACGATTTGTGGACATTTTCGCGATTATATATTTGCAAACAAATTAGTGGACACTGAAGGATTGATTACAGCAGATGCCACACTGGCAACGGTGTTTGAAATTCAGGTCGGCGCCCAGATGAATTATATTGGAATGATGCGTTATTTACGCGCAGCATTGCATTGAAAATTGAAGGGTGCGCTTATTTTTCTTTCATTGGCATACTTTCATTATGGAACTGAATGAAGACCAGACGGCTGCATTTGCAGCGGTTCAATCTGGACAAAACGTATTTCTTACGGGGCCTGCAGGAGCGGGCAAATCCTTTCTTATCCGACACATTGTGGATTGGGCCGCACGTGTTGGGAAAACAGTGGGCATTACGGCACTTACAGGCTGTGCGGCACTGTTGCTTGGCGCAAATGCAAAAACACTGCATAGTTGGGCCGGCATTGGACTGGGACGCGATTCGGTGGATGTCCTGGTAAAATCTGCCCTCAAATATCCACAAACAAAGCGTCGTTGGAAAAAGACGGACCTACTGATTGTGGACGAAATCAGTATGATGACACCCGATTTGTTTGAAAAGTTGGATGCAATTGGAAAACGTGTGCGCGCATCCGCGCAATCCTGGGGTGGCTTACAGTTAATTCTATGTGGCGATTTCTTCCAGTTGCCGCCAGTTGTAAAAGGCATCAGTGGTGAAACGTTTCCAGGGCGGTTTGCGTTTGAGTCACCCGCGTGGAAAGCAGCAAACCTGAAACCTATTCTTTTGCAAAGGATTGAACGTCAAACGGATGTTGGATTTCAACGCGTACTGAACGAGTGTCGGATTGGCGCGCCAAGTGCTGAAACGATTGAATTGCTGAAATCGCGCCAAAACCTCAACTGGAAAAAACAAATGATTAAGCCAACACTCCTGTTTAGCCGCAATTCGGATGTGGAGGCAATTAATGAGCAAAATATTGCAGCGTTGAAAAAACCGCTGCGCATTTACGAAGCCAAAACGGAAGTGCTTACAAACACGGGATTGCCACCTGCTGAAATTCCATGCGGTGAAGCACTGGAACGGCTGCTGCAAAAGATGGATGCAGACAGCAGTTATGTAGTGCGCCTGGAACTTTGTGTGGGTGCTCAGGTAATGCTGTTGATGAATAAGGACTTGGAGGCCGGTTTGGCCAATGGGTCGCGTGGCGTTGTAATTGGGTTTAGTGACAACAATATACCAATTGTACAGTTTATGCACGGCGACCCTGTAGCCGTTGAGCCACACACGTGGATTTCCTCGGAATGCAATGCCATTGTGCGTACCCAAATTCCGTTGCGTGTTGCGTATGCGATTACGATTCATAAGAGCCAGGGCGCAACACTGGACTGTGCACTGATTGATATTGGGTCCAATACATTTGAATATGGTCAGGCCTATGTTGCTCTCAGCCGTGTTCGTAGTATGGAAAGTCTGTATGTGTTTAACTTGAATCCGGCCAAGATAATGGCACACCCGTCAGTTGTTGCCTACTATGAATCACTAATGAATGCCGTAGAGGAAACGGATTCGGTTGAAGAATTGGCGCAACCTGAATCAACGTTTGGGTCTGAACTAACCGACCCAGATTGGCGTGCCGTTGTGCAAACATGGGCACGTAGTCCTGATGGAGTGCAATGTTTGAAACGTGTGGATGAACGTCGTGCTACGGATGGTGTTACTGTGTTTCCTCCACCGGAAAATGTGCTTGCTGCACTACAACATACACCACTCAATGATGTGAAAGTAGTCATTTTGGGGCAGGACCCGTATCATGGTCCAGGTCAAGCACACGGCCTAAGTTTCTCCGTTCAACCTGGTGTATCCCTTCCACCTTCGTTGAAAAACATACGCAAGGAATTGCTGGCCGACTTGCCAATGACGGATTGGCCGGCCACTATCGGTACACTCACGCCATGGGCACGTCGTGGCGTCCTACTTCTAAATACAATCTTTACAGTGGAACAGGGTAATCCTGGAAGTCATAGCGATTACAAATGGGAAACGCTATCACGACGACTGTTGGATGCTGTGGCCGCACAACCACGTCCTGTCGTCTTCATTGCCTGGGGCAAATATGCACAGTCGGTGGTGCAACACTTGAAACTAAATGAAAAACATACTGTCATTCGTGGTGTACACCCCAGTCCACTAAGTGCACACGCAGGATTCTTTGGGTCCAAACCATTTAGTACTGTCAATCAGGCATTGGTGGACGCAGGCGCTGAGCCGGTGGATTGGTCACTTGCTGCTGCGGCGGCAGAGGACCCGCAGTGAAATGCTGCAGCATCCCATAGTTCATCTTTTTTGCACGCCCGTTCATTATGTTCAAACGCGGCCTTGCTAATGCGTGCAAGTGCCGTGTCGGCTGCCCGCAATGATTCAATGATTGAGCCCCATCGCTCATCCAAGAGTGTTTGTAATCCAGATTCTTTTTCGTGTATTTTTCTGATTAATGATGAAAGTACATCCGAACGCGCTGGCTGACCAATATCAATTTCGCGATGCATGAAGGATAATGGTGTTTTGATTTGCATCTGAATCCATCGAGCATATTGATTGGCGCTTGACCGCGCATCATACGTGCGTATAATGCGTTGAATAAGGCGATGTGTATCGGCAACAGAAAGTTCTGGAAGCCATGCACGTCCACGAAATACATCTGGCCATTGATGATGATTAAGATGAATGCACGGACGGCCATTTGTTTTCCAATATGCATACAAATCGGCAAGTTGCTTTTTGGAATCCGTATGATACTGTAGGTGGCGTGGTAAGACAATCTGTTGACTGAGGACATGATAAACCCAATGTATAAAACATAGTTTTGTAGGTTGTCCAATATGCCGCGCATTGGACGGAATGCTACGTAACCATATATCGCCACCTGTTGTGTATGGTATCCAAAGATGTTTTTCCCACGCGGAAGGACGATAGGTAATTGTACGCCATGTGCGACATGTTTGGGCCATTTTGGCACATCCTACAGGATCTAAGAAGTCAGCAATTTGCCGCATTGCGGCACCAGGTAATGTAATCATTGTGTAAGAAACTAAAAAAACACAATAAATTTCGCAAGAATCTCAATTTTTCTTTTTACCTTCATCGTCAGAACCGACCTTTTCAAAACTTAGTGGAGAATCTGATCCGTCTTCATTAATGACACGAACACGGTCACTAATGTTGGAAGCACGACGTGATGGAATGGGCGACTCGTCACTTTCAGGTTCCTTGGATTCTTCGGAATCTGATGAGGAGGACGCTTCTGCCGTGGATGTATCCGTACTTGAAGGTTCCGAGGAAGGCTCAGAGGGAGGTTCCGAGGGAGGAGGGCTGGGTGGTGCCGGCGGCGCAGTCCACATGCGAATTGTATGAATAGTAGGAAATACAGTGCCACTTAGAAATAGTACAGTAAGGAAGCAGGCAATAGCATCATAACGACACATTGACCGTAGGGTAGAAAGACTGAAGAAGATGCTTTGACGAATAATAACAGAAGACCCCCAGTATACAAAACTGCACACAAAGGGTGATACAATTATAAATCCGTGGCGGCAGCCTTTCGTCATCATGTATAATCCAGCAATGATACCAAGCCATCCACCCACTCCCATTTCAAAGTTTGATACAACAGAATTCATGGCAGTAATGCCCCACCCTTACACTGTTGTCTACGCAATCAAATTTTTGCCCAGAATTCCAAAAATTTGATTCATTCTCACATACATTATACACAAAACATATTTCAAACGCATAGAACCCCGGCATCTTATTTTCGCATCTTGTAACATCATGGAACCTGCCGTCGTCACCACCACCGAACCTACTGCAGAGCCTGTGACTGCTCCAATCGCCAATGAACTTGTAGTAAAGCGCGGTCGCCGTCGTGCGACCAGTGTAGATAGTGGCACTCCAAACCGTAAACCAGAAGACACCGCAGTAGACGATTCACTCATAAAACATATTGCCGCAGCGCGTAAGAAAAAGTCGGAACCTCTCTTGACTCCGAATCCGAATCGGTTTGTCATTTTCCCAATTGCAAATCAAAAAGTATGGGAAATGTACAAAAAGGCGGAAGGCAGTTTCTGGACCGCAGAGGAATTGGACTTGTCCAAGGACCGTAAGGATTGGGAATCACTAACGGCCAATGAACGTCACTTTATTAGCCATGTGTTGGCCTTCTTTGCTGCTAGTGACGGCATTGTTAACGAGAATCTGGCCATGAATTTTATGAAAGAGGTGCAGTGGCCTGAAGCCCGTTGCTTTTATGGATTTCAAATTGCAATGGAAAACATACACTCGGAAGTTTATTCACTATTGATTGATACATACATTAAAGATTCTGAAGAAAAGGCTAAACTTCTGAATGCGATTGAAACGGTGCCATGTGTGAAAAAGAAGGCCGAGTGGGCGATTCATTGGATGGAATCCGAGGAAGCGGATTTTGCCAGCCGCTTGATGGCCTTTGCGGCTGTGGAAGGCATATTCTTTAGCGGTGCATTTTGCGCAATCTTCTGGATGAAAGAGCGTGGCCTAATGCCAGGTCTTACGACCAGTAATGAATTCATTAGCCGCGATGAAGGCCTGCATACTGAATTTGCCTGTTTGCTCTATAGTTACCTCAATAACAAACTTAGCAAGACCAAGGCACACAAAATGATTCGTGAGGCCGTAAAATGTGAAAAGGAATTCATTATTGACGCGCTTCCCTGTAATCTGATTGGTATGAATGCCAAAATGATGAGTCAGTATCTTGAGTTTGTTGCGGACCGCTTGCTTGTACAACTCGGATATCCCAAGATTTGGAATGCAACGAATCCATTCCCCTTTATGGAACGCATTGCGTTGGAAGGCAAGGATAACTTCTTTGAAAAACGCGTATCCAATTACAGCAAGGCCGGTGTTGGAAAATCAGCAGAGGCCATGACATTTGCCACAGATGCCGATTTCTAACAAAAAAGTATGTTTTGTTTTTTGTATTCAAATGCACTAAGGGTATTAGGAAGACGCAACACCGTCCACAAGTAGGTCATAATGAGAACCATCCGTGCGAAGCAGCCACACAGTCTTGCGGTCCGCGGACTCGCCAAACTTATGGATTGTAATCATCTTGGTAGTATCGTCGTAATCAACTATACCAAGATTAATATCAAGAACATCTGGCACAACAGTGGGCACAATATCAGCAATCTCAGTGTTCCAGACACCGCTGCGCTTGTTTGCATGCAGTGCCGCTAGGAAGCGCTTTTCGTCCTTGGAAAAGTACGGAAGATACGTAGTGGCCTCACATTGAATTGTATTTATGGCAGTAGACCGAATCGTTGTATGAAACGACTCGTCGTCATACACCCCAAGGGCCAGGGCGCGGTAGAAGCAGTTGCCATCGCCCTTAATGATGCGGATGTTTTGCTGGCGCTCGTACAGGAAATCAAAGAGGGAATCGGACATGGTGTAAGGAATGAAGGGAAGGAAAGGGTGGTCACGAATCGCCATAAATCAATAATCATAATTCAATTTTTTCCTACCCACCAGGTAGGATAAATGTCCTGGGTGCAATCTTGTATTATTCGTAATGAATGCGATTCTCGAACAGTTCCTTGTACACATGCGGTAGACTTTACCTATGCCGACGGGTCCAAAGTTCGTTTTTATTTCACCGCTGTAGATATTTGCGCTGATTTGCGCGAGTATCTCACAAATGAAAATAAGGAACACTTTGCGTATATGCGTCGTTTGCGGCGCACACAAAACGCGGGCAGTTTTTAACCCCACCAGCAGCACAAAATTGAGCGCGATTTTTTTGCGCCACTGTGTCAAGCATACTACAAAGATGCAGATTTTCGTCAAGACTCTTACCGGCAAGACCATTACTCTGGATGTGGAGTCCAGTGATACCATTGAGGGTGTCAAGCAGAAGATTCAGGATAAGGAGGGCATTCCC